>Ga0136656_1000237_pt1 | contig 18379 bp, 10 predicted proteins | sample CPBDNA_9_FD_94862 | JGI IMG/M metagenome (GOLD analysis project Ga0136656, IMG submission 94862) | Freshwater to marine salinity gradient microbial communities from Chesapeake Bay, USA - CPBay_Sum_15_0.8_DNA (version 2) | ecosystem: Environmental > Aquatic > Marine > Coastal | place: USA...
CACACACAGTTTCAAACACTTTTCTTCTTTATTATGTCCAAGCAAGTTCTCATCTCCCTGCTGTCCAAAGGTAACACTGGTTCTGAGATTCTTTCGATTCTCGATGCACTTACCTCTGAGACTGTGAGTGAGGATCAAGAGGGTAACATGCCGACTCTTGATGTAATCGAGTTCTGATGTATTCGGGGAGCATTCTTGACAGTCTGCCCCCCTTATGTTAGACTCTTATTCGTTGTCGTATTCGCAGTTATTTGGGGTCTTATGTGATGCCCCCTGCGGGCGTAACGGGGGGTATATAAGAATTTTGGGTCCTTCCTAACCTACAGAGGTGACAATTCGACCTCGATATATCATAAGAATAAAAAATTCCCGGAACTATGAGAAGACGTAAAACCCCTTATTGGAATTTCTGGAAGGTTGTCTTTGCGGGTTGGTTAATACGATATCCTCGGCAGTGCTTTACGATCTTCGGAGGCACTGTCGGGTTTTTGTTTATTTTGATATATAATGCAGTGAGATGAAAAAAATTCCCGGAAAAATTTTATGACCACAGAAGTTCGCCCATGGGGAATATTTGAGAATTTATTAGAGGAACTTGATTATAAGGTGAAGAGAATTATTATTTCACCAAATCATTCAATATCACTCCAATATCATTTCCATAGGGAAGAGTATTGGATAGTTGTTGAAGGGGATGGAGAACTAACTATAGAAGAGGATGTAAGACACGTTGAAGTTGGTGACAGTGTGTTTATAAAGAAGGAAGAAATCCATCGTCTCAAAGCAGGGAAGAATGGTATTACGATTATTGAAACACAACTTGGAATATGTGATGAGGATGATATCGTTCGTTTAGAGGACAGTTACGGGAGAATTGAGTGATGGAAAAAGTTTATCACATTTACGCAAAGGACCGTTGTTTATTTCATTCGATTAAAGAAGAAGATTTTGAAGTCACTTGGAGGACCTTAAAGAATATGGTTGGTATTATGCATACAGACTATGAGATTACTGATTTATCTTATGAGGAACTTATGGTGAACCGGAAAATCTCGTTAGAAAGCTCTTATTGACAAGGGCATATATAGACTGTTAAAATTGATCTGAAAGGTTTGTTTTTCTTATGGCAAAAGGATTTACTTTGAAAGCTGCAGCACCAAAACCCAAGGAAACGGATTGGGACTATGCTGCAATTAAAGAACGTATGAAAGGGAAGAGTATTGTATTCTGTCTTCCTGGTCGTGGATGCTCATTTATCTTTTTGAAAGCATTTGTTCAACTTTGTTTTGATATGGTGCAAAATGGAATGAGTATTCAGATTTCTCAAGATTACTCATCAATGGTTAACTTTGCTCGTTGTAAAGTACTTGGAGCAAATGTTCTTCGTGGTCCCAAGCAGATTCCTTGGGATGGTAAACTTCAGTATGATTATCAACTGTGGATTGATAGTGACATTGTATTTGACACCAATAAGTTCTGGCAACTTTGCGATCTTGCACTGAATGAAGAAGGTGAAGAGAAGGAAATTGTTGCAGGTTGGTATGCTACTGAAGATGGTCACACAACATCAGTTGCACACTGGTTGGAAGAAGATGACTTCCGTAAGAATGGTGGAGTCATGAACCATGAAACTGTTGAATCAATTACTAAGCGTCGTAAACCATTTACTGTTGACTACACTGGATTCGGTTGGGTCCTGATCAAGAAGGGTGTGTTTGAAAATCTTGAGTATCCTTGGTTTGCTCCTAAGATGCAAGTCTTTGAATCTGGAGCAGTTCAAGATATGTGTGGAGAAGATGTTTCATTCTGTCTTGATGCAAAAGAAGAAGGATTTGATATCTGGTGTGATCCTCGTATTCGTGTGGGACATGAAAAAACTCGTGTGATCTAATGGCTTTTAATATCTTATACAAAGGACGTAAGATATATCAGGACCTTACTCATGAAGAATGTGTTGAGGTCCTTGACGAACTATCCTCTAGGTATTACACTGATGAGGAATTTAATATTGAATTACTTGAACTGGAGGAAATCTAATGGCACTGAATAAGACTATTTTTGAAAAGGGAGCACCGAAGAAGACTCGTCAAGGTCGATCTGCCCGGACCCTTCTCTCAGCAACTTCTCGTAATGGTCGCAAGAAGAAGTATCGTGGACAAGGAAAGTAATGTATCATTTAGACTCATCAGATGAATGGAATTTTATACATCCAGAAGATCTATGGGTCTATAACAAACTCTTTTTAAATCGTCGTCTAAGGCATCTCTGTGGACCTACAGGGGTGCCTGTTCCATATTCGGGGTATTATATCGTCCGACCAAGTTTTAATTTACTTGGTATGGGACGATTTTCTCGTAAGGAGTGGATTTATAAGAATACTGAAAGATTTCACCCATCAGAATTTTGGTGTGAAATGTTCTACGGAGACCATTACAGCGTTGATTATCAGAACAAAGAATCAAAATTAGTGGTATTGGGTGAAAGGGATGAGGAAGATCCATTCTATAAGTGGAAAAAATGGACTAAGATTGACTTTAAGGTAGATTTTCCTCCTATATTAAATAGTTTAAAGGGTGATTATGAGTGGATAAACTGCGAATTTATCGGAAATCATCTTATAGAGGTGCATTTTAGAAGAAATCCAGACTTTAGATATGGAAATTCTGTCGCAATTCCTGTTTGGAATGATCAAGAAGTGGAAAATATTGATAATTTAACGTTCGTTGAGGACAAAGATTACTTAAGAAGAGGTTTTTATATCAATTAACGGGATAGCAACCCCGTAAAAAGTTCTGATTTTATAAATCAGGAGAGCAAAATGGGAAAACCATCAGATCGTGACAAAAATTACATGTACGAATTGTGGGGAACCACTAGTTTAACCTCGGATTATGGTATTTTTGAAAAAATTAAAGATAAAAAGATGCTTCGTGAAATTGAAAACGATGATTTAACACCCAAAAAACACGATTTTCATGTTCAAAATGAATTGCATTCAAAAATTCGCAATGATGATGACTATGATGATTGGGAATATGGCACAGAACCTCTGTATGGTTGAATAAATAAGATAGATTTATAACATTTTCATGCCTGTAGAACGGGTAAGTCAAGGATTTAAAGACGTAAGTATGTCATTTCAGGTAAATCCCCTGAATAATGACTTGATTGTGATTAAGAATGAGACTGCTATCGCCCGTTCTATCAGAAATCTCATCTTCACTTTACCTGGAGAAAGATTTTTTAATGAAAATCTAGGTTCTAGAGTTTCTAGAATTCTTTTTGAAAATATGGATGCAATCACAGCATCTGTAATTAAAGATGAAATAACCAACACAATTAATAATTACGAACCAAGAGTTGATTTGATATCGGTTGATGTATCTCCAAATTATGATCAAAATGAATTCAATGTAACAATTAACTATTATATTGTGGGTATTGATGTATTACCACAACAATTATCATTCGCACTACAGCCAACAAGATAAATGGCATTAGTAAATTTTACCAATCTAGATTTTGATCAGATAAAAACTTCGATTAAGGATTACCTTAGATCGAATTCAAATTTTACTGACTATGATTTTGAGGGATCAAACTTAGCAACTATAATTGATACCCTAGCATACAATACTTACATTACCTCATACAATGCTAATATGATTAGCAATGAGGTTTTTATTGATAGTGCTACACTTAGAGAGAATGTAGTATCACTTGCAAGAAATATTGGATATGTTCCTAGATCAAAAACTGCAGCAAGATCTAACATATCTTTCTTCATTGATACAACTGGATTTACAACTAGACCTGTTACTTTAACCTTGAAGAAAGGAACTGTCTGCACTTCTACAGCTTCCTTTGGTTCTCAAAGTTACACATTTACAATACCTGCAGATATTACACGTCCAGTCGTAAATGGTATTGCGGTTTTTGATAATATTGATGTGTATGAGGGAACATTCTTAATAAAAACATTCACGGTTGATTCAAATAATCCAAATCAAAAGTTTATTTTAGACAACTCAGATATTGACATAAGTTCATTATCTGTTTTGGTTAGAAATACTCAATCTAGTACTGTATCTAGAAAATTCTCACTATCATCTAGTTTGATTGATATTGATTCGACATCAAGAGTTTTCTTTATCCAAGAAATAGAAGATCAAAGATATGAACTTATTTTTGGAGATGGTGTATTTGGAACTAAATTAGAGAACCAAAACTTTATTGAAGTATCTTATATTACAACTACGGGAGAAGAATCCAATGGGGTATCTTCATTTACATTTAATGGTAGAATAGTAGATAACAATAATCGTGTTGTAAATACTGGCATTTCCTTATTGACAACAAATAATGAAGCAAGAGGTGGTCAGAATATAGAGTCAATTGATTCTATAAAGAAATATGCTCCTAGAATTTACTCTTCTCAAAATAGAGCGGTAACATCCACTGATTATGAATCCATTATTCCTGGAATTTATCCTGAGGTTGAATCAATTTCTGTTTTTGGTGGAGAAGAGTTAAGTCCCCCACAATACGGAAAAGTCTTTATTTCAATAAAACCAATTAATGGACCATTTGTTTCAAGTCAAGTAAAAGATAATATCAAAAATAGTTTAAGAAGATATAGTGTTGCTGGAATAGTACCAGAAATTCTAGATCTCAAATACCTCTATCTAGAGTATTCTTCTTTCGTTTATTATAATACAAATAATGCACCTGGAGCAGATTTTGTCAAATCTATAGTTGACAATAGCATAAATCTGTATGCAGATTCTTCTGAGATGAACAGATATGGTGCCAGATTTAAATATAGCAAATTCTTGAAAGTAATTGATGACAGCCACGAATCAGTTACTTCCAATATCACGAGAATAGTGATGAGAAGGGACTTAAGAGTTCAACTTAATCAGTTTGCTGACTATGAAATTTGCTATGGTAATAGATTTTATTTGGGAAAAACTCTTGGTTATAACATAAAATCTTCGGGATTTACCGTAAGTGGAATAAATGGAACACTTTATATGACCGATACACCAAACCCAGACTCTACTACAGGAACTATATCATTCTTTAGGTTAAATTCACAGACACAACCAGAAATAGTTAGAAAGAATGTAGGATCAATTGATTATAAAAACGGTGAAATTAAATTGTTCCCTGTAAACATTACATCAACATCGAAAAGAAATGGAGATGATTCTATTATCGAAATATCTGTGATTCCTTTTTCTAATGATGTTATTGGAAAACACGATTTGTATTTGCAACTAGATATTAATAACAGTTCCACAAATATGATATCTGATTCAATATCTTCTGGACTGGATATTTCGGGATCAAATTATTCAGTAACATCTAGCTACACTAACGGAGACCTCGTAAGAATATAATAAAATGACAGAAAAAAGAATTCCTATCAATCTCGTCGTAGAGAATCAATTACCAGAGTTTGTTAAAGAGGAGTTTCCTCTTGTTAAAGAATTTTTATCACAATATTATATTTCTTTAGAGAATCAAGGTGGAACTAATGATTTAGTTCAGAACTTAGACAGATATGTAAAATTAGATAGTCTGACTAATCTTCAAGATTCAACTACTATTTCACAAAACGTTGGATTTTTTGATACAACCATTAATGTCAAATCAACCGCGGGATTTCCGGAGAAGTATGGATTAATTCAAATTGATAATGAAATTATCACGTATACAGGAAAAACTTCTAATAGTTTTACTGGATGCATTAGAGGTTTCAGTGGAATAACATCCCTTAAGAGTCCATTATCCTCGGATGAATTAGTATTTTCGACATCAAGTGTAGAAGAACACTCAGCATCAGAGAGTAATCCCAATACTGTAAAAAATCTTAGTATTCTTTTCTTAAAACAATTCTTTATCAAGTTAAAGACTCAAATTGCTCCAGGATTTGAAGAAAGATCTCTTTTTACTGGATTAAATCAAAATTTATTCATAAAGCAGTCAAAGGATTTTTATAGTTCAAAGGGAACAGATTCCTCATTTAAGATTCTTTTCTTTGCATTATATGGACAAAACGTTGAAGTAATAAGACCTAGAGATTTTTTAATACAGCCATCAGATGCTCAGTATAGAGTTACAAGAGATCTTGTAGTAGAATCTATATCTGGAGATCCTTTACAGTTATTAAATTGCACTATTCAGCAAGATAATGACTCATATTTTCTTTATGCTAGAGGAACAGTCTCTGAAGTTGAAAAAATTAGAAGAAATGATTCTGATTATTATGTCATTAGCTTGGACTATGATTATGATAAAGATATAAATGTGAGTGGTTCAGTTTCTGGATCATTCAGCATTCATCCTCAAACTAAAACCACATCCAAAATTTTATCTGGACAAGATACATTAGATGTAGATTCTACAGTAGGATTTCCAGAATCTGGGGTTTTGATTGCAGAATTGTCCAATGGAACGTCATTGAGCATTGAATATTCATCAAAATCCTTAAATCAATTTTACAATTGTCAAGGTATTACACAAAATATTGATGCTGGTCAAAATTTAAGATTAAATTCTTATGTTTATGGAATTGGTAATAATGGGGAAGAAGTTCAAATAAGAGTAACAGGCGTTCTTTCTAATTTAAATATTTTAGATGATACTCGTTTATACGAAAAAGATGATGAAATATTAGTAAAAACTCTTGGATATGATTTAAGTGATATAAAATCAAATAACTGGTTTTATAATATTGGAGTTGAATATAAAGTAAGACAAATACAACTTTTAGATTCTTCTGACTATACTTATAGAATTTTTCTATACGATGATCATATATTAATTCCTGGAGATTCTATAACTCTTACGTCATCAGTTGGGTCAAATTCAATAGCTACTATAATTTCCGAAGGAGAAGTAATATCCTTTGAAAATAAGAAAGTATTTACAATTAGAGGGCAGGGCGAATTAGATTCTTCTTTGTCTTATATTGTAACAAAAAATATTTCAAAGGCAAACGCTGAAAATTATCCTAATGTTAATAAGTATACAACTAATGTACAAAATGTTTATTATGATTTAGAAGATTCTATCTATGTTGCATCAACATCTCTACCTTCTTACACTAATCAAGCACTGACAGTTTCAGATAACTCTGTCACTTTTAGTGGTTCCTTTAGTGGAACTGAAATGACTATTGGGTTCCATGGATTTTATACCGGAGATTCTGTCATTTACGATCCAGGAACAACAAATCAAACCTTAACTGAAGGAATTTATTTTGTAGAAAGAGTTGATGAGAGAACAGTTAGATTAGCAAGAAGTAGAAATAATATCTACACAAATAATTATGTGGATGTAACTGGATCGGTAAGTGGTGCTACCTTAAAGCTTAAAAAGTTTGCAAAGGAAGACTTATCTGATAATAGATTAGAAAATCAAAAGATTATAAGAAAAATCTCCAATCCAGAAAATTCCTTTGAGACGGAAGAAACATCTCCAGGGCAAATTGGTATTTTTGTTAATGGGGTTGAAATATTAAATTACAAATCCAGAGATCAAATATTCTATGGACCGATTCAAGAAATAATTCCAACTTCGGGTGGAAGTGGATATGATATAATTAATCCACCAGCATTAACAATTTCCGATCAAGTTGGGTCTGGAGCAAGTGCAGTCTGCTCTGTAATAGGGGGATTGGAAAGAGTTGATATTATTGATCCTGGATTTGATTATTTGGAAGAACCTGTTATCACAATAACTGGAGGAAATGGTAATAATGCTAAAGCTAAGGCAAATTTAGTTGCATTTGACCATCAAGTATCATTTAATTCTATTGAATCGGCATCGTTGGTTGATTTAACCAATAATACAATATCATTCTCAGAATTTCATAAATTTAGAAATGCTGAGAAAATTGTATACAATACAAATTCGGAAACATCAGTTGGTGGGTTATCTACCAGTACTTTCTATTTTGCATCCATACAAGACGCATATACAATCAAATTACACAATACTTTTGCAGATGCAGTTTCTGGTATTAATACTGTCAATTTGACATCATATGGAACTGGATCCCATACATTTAAATCATACGATCCTAAGAAAAAAATAAATTCGATATCAGTAATTGATTCTGGATCAAATTATCAAAATAAAAAACTAACAACAACTTCATCTGGAATTAATACTGCATCAAATACAATCACAATACAAAATCACGGATATAAATCAGGTGAAATTGTTGTTTATAACTCTACAGAAATCAATGTAGGTGGACTTAGTACCGATTCAAAGTACTATGTAACGGTCGTTGATCAGAATAAGTTCAAATTATCTATTGTAGGGACATCTTCCACAATTTCTATTGGAAATACTGTAGTTGGTTTAACTACTGTTGCCAATTTTTATTACAAAACGAAGCAATATGTTAATCTAGTTTCTGTTGGCAGTGGACTTCACGAATTTAATTATGAACCAATTACATTAACAGTTTCCGGAAGAATAGGAGTATCTACTTTAACTCAGCAAGACTTTAATGCAATTTTAACTCCTGTATTCAGAGGTCAGGTAAATTCAGTCTCAATACAGAATAATGGATCTGAGTATGGATCTGAAGAAATATTAAACTACAATAGACAACCCCAGTTTATTTTGTCCAGTGGTGCTGGTGCTCAAGTCCAACCAATCATTTCTAATGGAAAAATAACCGAAGTAATAGTTATTAGTCCAGGAACTGGATACAATTCACAACCAAATATAGAAATTAATGGAATTGGAAGGGGGGCCTTATTATCTCCTGTTGTATCCAATGGACAATTAATTTCAGTAAAGGTAATTTCTGGTGGATTAGGATATTCTCCAGAAAGCACTTCTATTAATATTATTGCTGCAGGACAAGGTGCAAAGTTTGAGTGTAATATAAAATCTTGGAGAATAAACTTAGTAGAAAGGGCAATTACTACTGGTCAAATTACTGATGATGATGGATTTATTGAAACATCAATAAATCAAAAGTATGAACTTCAATATACCCATTCATATGCACCAAGAAAACTAAGATCAAGCGTATTGGCAACTAGATTTAAAGATGGTAATATAACATACGTTTCCGATTTGAGAGTAGTTGATGGTAAGGAAGTAAGTCCACAAGCACATTCTCCAATCATTGGTTGGGCTTATGATGGTAATCCAATTTATGGACCTTATGCATACTCATCTCCAACGGGAGGATCTATTAGATCCATGGTGAGTGGATATACATTGAAAGAAACCGTTAATAGACCATCACTATCAATTTTTCCACTCGGACATTTTATTGAAGATTACACTTTCGAAAATATAGGTGACTTAGATGAGAATAATGGAAGATATTGCGTAACTCCAGAATTTCCAAATGGAGTGTATGCATATTTTTGCACTATTAGTAATGGATTCCAAGAAACGACAGGACCGTTTGCAAATTACTTTAGGCCAGTATTCCCATATATTATAGGTAATTCTTATAAATCAAGCACAATACCATTTAACTTCTTAAAGAGTTCAAATCAAGATGATATTGATTTGAATCAAACTAATTGGGTTAGAAATACTACACCATATGGACTGAATAAGAGCAATACGACATATAATTTCTTATTACAACCAAATAAAATAAGAAGTCAAAAGTCTATCGTAAAGTATGCTCAACCTGCTGGAATATCTTCTATAGGAATTAATAGTTCTGGTCAAAACTATCAAATAAACGATAAAATTATTTTTGATAGTTCAAATACCGGAAATGGAAAAGGTATTTTTGCCAGAGTGAGTGCGGTATCAGGAAAAGATGTAAATAACATTTCTGTAGCTACTACCGTAGTTACAAATGTTGAATTTATACCATCATTCCCCCAAGGAAGATTTATTGCTTTCTCTAATCAACCTCATGGTTTTACTTATAATGATCCAATTGTTATAAGTGGATTAAGCACATTTACAAATTTCCCATTCGTAGCATCTAAGGCTGGTATTCAATCAAATACATTTACTTTAACAACTGGTATAGGTTCAACCGCAGTAACTGGAATTATAACCTACTTTAATATAAGTGGTTTCCAATATTATGATCAAAATGTAATTGGAAATATAAGAGAAAATGATATTTTGGAGGTAAATGGTGAAAAAGTAAAGGTTCTTTTAATTGATAGAGATTCTTCAAGAATCAAAGTATTAAGAGAACAATACGGGACAGTTGGTATTTCTCACACAATTTACAGCAAATTAAAAGAAGTTCCGAGAAAAGTATATTTGAATTTGACTGGGGTTCAAATTAATGATTCTAGGAATTTAAGCAAATTTAATAAAGAACTATATTTCGATCCTAAAGAATCTCTAGCATTAGGTTCTACTGGAATTGGAACTACTATTACATTTTCAAATCCTGGTGTAGGAATTACTCAGGTCTTCAATCCATTAAGATCAATATATCTCCCTTCTCATAATTTAGATACTGGTTCGGAGTTAATATATTCATCTAATGGTGGATCTCCAATTTCAGTTTCAACTGATGGTAGCAGTCAGTTTACATTGACAGAAAGTTCCATAATATATTCAGTGAGATTGTCGAATGATTTAATAGGAATTTCTACAATCAGAACTGGATTTAGCACTGATGGAACAATTGTAGGTATTGGAACTTCTTCTGCAGATATTTTATATTTCTCAAATATTGGATCTGGAGTTAATCATAGTTTCAAAACAAATTATTCCACAATTCAGGGACAAATAAGTAAGAATACTGTAACGGTATCTACAGCATCTACTCATGGATTGTTTATCACAAATCCAGTAGACGTTGATGTAAAAGTTGCAATCTCAACTACATTTAAAGTCTATTACAATGATTATAATAGAAGATTGGCAATAAATGTAAAGTCATTTGATCCAGCTAATGTAAATGTTGCTGAGAATAGTATTTCTATTGCAAATCACGGGTTCTATAGTGGAGAAAAAGTAATTCATGTTTCGACAAGTCCTTCAGGTGGACTTGAAAATAACAAGATATACTATGTCATCAATGTTGATAACAACAAGATAAAGCTCTCGGAAAGTTTATTTGAAATAACTCAAATAAACCCAAATGTTGTTGATATTACTAGTGCATCATTTGGATCTTTATACAAAATAAATCCACAAGTTTTCCTGACGAAAAATAGAAATACGATTTTTGATCTTTCTGATTCTAGCTTATCTTACATTAGAAACTCTATTAGATACTCTGCTTTTGACTTTAACCTTTATACTGATCCACAATTCAAGAACATATTCTATTCAACTTCACAATCACCAACATTTAATGTATCAAAAACTGGACAGATTGGAATAACTTCAGATGCAAAATTAACAATTAGAGTAACTGATGATATTCCAAAAATACTTTATTATAAGTTGGTTCCTGTTGATCTTGATGTCAATCAACAAACAAAGAAAGAAATAATAGTAGATGAAGACGTTGTAAACAATAGTAAAGTTGTTGTATCTGATAGCATTTACTCTGGTAGTTTTTCTATTTCTGGTGTGGGAACAAATTATTTCCAATATCAGATTTTACCAACACCAGAATATGCCAATGAAGAATATTCATATAATTCCCAGCAAGCACAAATCTCTTACACAGTAAGAGTTCCTCAAGCTTATGGTGGAATCAGTGAGATTGAAATTAAGTCTTTCGGAAATAATTATCATAATCTTCCAGGCATTTCATCCATAAAATCATCAATCGGAGAAAATGCTGTATTAGAAATATTAACAGATGATGTTAAAATCGGATCTATAAAGACAACAACTATTCAAGATATTGGTTTTGATTATTCTTCCGATAAAACAGTAAGACCATTAGCAAAACTTCCAGATCTATTAAAGATTGATCCTTTGTCATCTTTTGAATCGATTGGAGTTACATCTATAGGCAAAAATTATACTATCTCTCCAGATTTAGTTGTCATTGATAACTATGATAATTCTGTGGTTGATGATGTAGATTTAGAATATAATATTGGAGATAGTGAAGTTACTATATTGAAAAATACTTATGGTATTTACAATGTAATCCCATCTATTATACCTATTAATAATACAAATGGAGTTGGTATTAGCACAATATCATTTAATCAGTCCACAAAGGATGTTGTAGTTACTTTAGGATCAAGTTTCAGCAGCATAAATGATTTTCCATTTTCAGTTGGAGATAGAGTTTTAATAGAAAATATCAGTGTTGGATCTGGTTCAACATATAAGGGATATAATTCGGAAAATTATAACTATTCACTATTCACTATCACATCGATTGATCCAAATATTGGAGGTATTGGTGCAACTGTTGCTTATAATATTAGCAATTATCTTGCAAGTGGTGAGGAGCCTGGTTTATATGATCCCGTAAATTCTTCTGGTATTATTGTTCCTGAGAAATACTTCCCAGTATTTGAACCTAAGTTGAAGATTAATGATTTTATAATCGGAGAAACTGTTACATCAGGATCGTCCGTTGGTATTGTTGAAACTTGGGATAGTAGAAATCAAATTCTGAAAGTATCAAACTTAGATAATTTTGTTAAGGGTGAAATTATTGAAGGAAAAACATCAAATAGTAAAGGTTTAGTATTAAAAGTAGATTCTTTCAGATCAATTTACGATATTGATTCATCATCAGTAGTTACTAAAGGTTGGAAGACAGAAACGGGATTCTTGAATAATAGTATTCAAAGAATTCATGATAATGATTACTATCAATACTTCTCATATTCTTTAAAATCAAAAGTTCCTTATGATACTTGGAATGATGCTGTAAGCACTTTAAACCATACTAGTGGATTTAAAAAGTTCAGTGATTTGATTATAGAGAACACCAATTCTCTTGGAATAGGTGAAACTCAGAATAATGGAGATTTTACTGCAATATCCGATTTGTATAGAGAGATTGATTTAAATTGTGTTAATGATTTTGATCTTGCATCTGAGAATAACATTATTATAGACAATAAGATTAAGTCAAATCAAATTATTTTTGGATCACAATATTTGCAAGATTACATTGAATCTGTCGGAAACAGAGTATTGGTAATTGATGATATAAGTAAAGATTTTAGTAGCAATCCAAGACCAACTCCATATGAAATAGTTGATATATTTGATATATCAGAGAGATCTAAAAAGTATGTAATTTTTATTCAAGATTCTAGATTTACTGATATCAGAGAAGTTTTATTTGTAACTTTAATTCACGATAATAGTTTTGCATACTTAAACCAATACGGAAGAGTTGATAGTTTTGATGATCTTGGATACTTTGATTGTAATTTCTTTGGAACCGAAGGAAGATTGATTTATTATCCAAAGTACAGTGAAATCAATGATTATTCTATCAATAATATATCTTTTGATATTAGAGACGGTGTATCTGGTATTGGATCTACAGATCTTGGGAATATTGTAGATATTTCAACAGAAACTTCCAATATATTGTCTGGAGTTTCGACCGCAACCAATGTTGTTTCAATTGGAACTTCTTATAGAGCATCTAAAATCCTGTTAGAAATATCGGCTACTGATAATTCATATCATGAAATGGATGAAATTACTGTTATTCATGATGGTTCAAATGTTCAAATAATAAATTATGGAACATTATCGACCGACAACTTACAGTCATTCTCTTCTGTAGGATTTGGGACTTATAATTCTTATATTTCTGGTTCAGAACTAAAGATTGATTTAATTCCAAATACAACAACCACCAAAAATTATAAAGTGGATTCTATTAAAGTTTCTATAGGAGACACTACTTCAGTTGGAGTTGGAACTATTACTTTTAATAACTCTAAATTAGAGTCAAATAAAGTATCCATTGCATCATCAACATCTCCGATAGAAAATCAGATATCTTTATACACAAACACTTACTCTGGAACATATTGTGTAGTTGTAGTGGAAGACATTACAAATAATGAATATCAAGTTTCTGAGATAATTACTCTCAGCAATTCGACAGATTCTTTCTTTACAGAATTTGGAGTTATATCAACTAATGGATCTCTTGGAACATTTAATACCAATTTGGTTGGATCAGATACTGAATTAACATTTACTCCTATTGCAAATATTGATGTTGAAGTAAGAGTTTTTGAATTATCTATAGGTCTTACCGATGATACTATTGGTATTAATGAAATTGATATGAATAATGGAATTATCAAATCGTCAATAGGATACTATGAGGGAACTCAAATTGATGTTAAGAGAGCATTTAATCTATTCCATAAAGGAAATCCAATTTTTGAAAGATATTTCTTTGGAGATGATTCTTCTATAGTTGATATTTCTTCCAATGAAATTACAATACCAAATCATTTCTTTGTTAGTGGTGAAGAAGTAAAGTACTATCATGCTGGTGCTGGCACCACTCAGGCTGTTGGGATTGCAACCACATCTATAACTGGAATAGGACTGACAGATAAACTACCACCAACATTATACATTATTAAAAAAGATGATCTTAAAGTTCAAGTTGCAGCATCTGCTTCAGAAGCTTTGAGTATTATTCCAACACCATTGACATTATCTAGTGTAGGTATTGGAACATCTCATAGATTTGTATCGACAAATCAAAATTCAAAAGTGTTATTGAGTATTGATAATATGATTCAATCTCCCGTAGTTGCAACTTCCATAACTACGACTGCAGCAAAAGCAATTGCTCTTACGGATACAAGAATAACATTTAGTGGAATTACATCATTCTTTGGTGGTGATTTAATAAAAGTAAATGATGAAATAATGAGAATAAATTCTGTAGGGTTTGGTTCTACTAATGTAGTCTTTGTACAAAGATTTTGGATGGGAACTAATGTCCAATCTCACAGTATTGGAAGTCTAATAACAAAGGTATCTGGTAATTATAACATTGTTGATAATACTGTCAATTTTGTAACTGCTCCTTATGGTCCTACTCCTATAGGAACAACAACTAATAGACCAGATGAGAGAGATTATGTTGGAATAGAAACCCATTCTACTTTTAGTGGAAGAGTATTTACAAGAAATGCTTCTATTGGTTCAACACAAGATGTTTATCAAACCAATTATATTTTTGATAACATTTCATCTCAATTTAACGGAATTTCTACAGATTTTAAATTAAAATCAAATGGATTTGATGTAACAGGATTCTCGACTAGCAATTCTATAATTTTGATCAATGATATATTCCAAGGCCCTCAGAGACTAGGTAGTGTTAATATTCTTGGTGACTATTATTTGGAAGAATCTTCGGGTATAACTTCAATTTTCTTCACTGGATCTGGAATATCTACAGTTTCTGATGTTAACACTTCCAATATTCCTTCAGGTGGAATATTAGCATCTGTTGGATCTACAGAAGGACTTGGATATCAACCACTTGTTTCTGCTGGTGGAACTGCTATAGTTTCCGTAGCAGGAACAATACAGTCAATTAGTATTGGTAATAGTGGATCTGGTTATCGTGAAGGTATTCAGACTATTGTAAACGTTGGAGTTAAGACAGAAAGTACTGGAACACCAAATATTGAATTTATAGGAACTGCTGCAGTTAGTGGTGGTCACATTGTTAGTGTTGCAATCACTAACCCAGGAACTGGTTATACATCAACAAATCCACCGATCGTTGTATTTGATGACCCACTATCTTATTCAAATATACCATTAATTTATAGTTCTTCATCAACTTCGGGAGTTGGAACTGGAGCTAGAGTTGATATTGTTGTTGGTCAGGGATCAAGTGTTATTAATTTTGAAATTAAAAATTCTGGATATGGATATGGACAAGGTGAAATATTGACAGTTGCTGCTGGAGGATTAACAGGAATACCAACAGATACTTCGTCAATATTTAAAGAATTCCAAATTTTTGTTGATAAAGTTGATGGTGATGACTTTACAGGATGGGTTATTGGTGACTTGCAAGTTATTGATCCGATTGAAAGTTTGTTCGATGGTGGAAGAAGAACTTTCCCAATTAAAATTAATAACAACCAAACTACACTAAGAGCAAAACCAGGTTCAAATATTGATATTGAAGCATCTTTACTTGTCTTCATAAATGATATTCTACAAGTTCCCAAAATTTCATATACATTTAAAGGTGGAAGTGTAATTACCTTTATAGAAGCTCCTAAAGTTGGTGATACTTGTAAGATTATCTTCTATAGAGGAACAGGGGGTGTTGATACCATTGATGTTGATGTTTTAGAAACTATTAAAGTCGGAGATAATGTCAGATTAAATTCTGATATATCAACACTGAAACAGGATGAGAGAGTCGTAAACCAAATCATATCCAGTGATGTTATTGAGACTAATGTGTATCCAGGACCCGGAATAACAAATGATGAAACTCTTCTGAGACCCGTAATTTGGTGCCGTCAAACTGAAGATAAGATTATTAATGGTAAAGAAGTTGCTAAAGACAGAGTTCTTTATGAACCAGTCATAAATCCAACTTCAAATATAATCGAAAATGTTTCAACAGCATCTACCCAGATATTTGTTGAAAGTGTAAAAACCTTCTTTGATAGCAATGATGAATACTTACAAGATGGAACTTCAGAAAGACCTCAGAAAAAGATTATCATAATATCTCAGGATGAGTTGGTGTCTGCAGCAGCAACTGCTGTTGTCTCAGTTGCGGGAACTATTTCTTCTATTGAAATATCAAACTCGGGTATGGGATATACCTTCACAGATGTTCCAGAAGTTATCATTGGAAATCCAGTTGGACTTGGAACAACTCAGAGAGCAACTGCAACTGCTTTGGTCTCCTCTGCAGGAATCGTAACTAGTATTGTTATTAATAATGTCGGATCTGGATACACAACATCAAATCCACCAGTTGTCTTGATTGAACCACCAACTCCAACAACAGAAGTAATTGAAAGCGTAACTTATAATGGTGATTTTGGAAATATAGTTGGATATGGAATTTCAACCATTGGTGGATCTGATAAGAATATATTTGATTTCTATATTCCACAAAATTCTTTCCTTAGAGATACTGAGGTTGTAGGAACTGCTATAACCATCAGTCAAATTGATGTCGGTGATTTCTTCGTTGTTCAAAATTCTAATGTTGGTGTTGCAACTACTAATTTCTTCACATATAGAACAGATGGATCAATAATCGGACTTTCGACTCATTATGTTGATGGAATTTATCAAGTAGATTCTGTGGAAACAATCTATAAGGATCTTGTTGGAATTGGAAGTACATATGTGAGAAGAGTTTTTGCTGTTGTTGAACCTACAACTGGAATTAGTACAATTGGATTGGGTTCATCCACAATATTCTTTGATTCAACATATTACACTTGGGATTATCTTGGAATAACCACCTACGCGGGTGGAATGATAAGTACATCAAATTATTTTGGAGAATTTAGTTGGGGTAGAATTTCAAACTTCACTAGAATCAATCCACAAGAGTTTGAATGCTATGGATTTAATGGTATAAGCACTTCTCCAAGTGTGATTCGTTTTAATCCACTGAAATTTAAAAATTATGTCAACTAATAAATATTTCTAAAGGTATAACTATCAATGGCAAAGTTAGGAATAAACACCGGAACTTCACCAGATGCTGGAGATGGTGATGCTTTATTAACAGGTGCTATTAAAATCAATAGCAATTTTGATGAAGTTTATAATTTACTTGGTGATGGTACTAATTTAGCACCAGGAATAGTAACATCAATTGTTGCTGGAACAAATGTTACCGTTTCTGGTTCTACAGGGCAAGTTACAATAAATGCTAGCTCTGGTGGTGGATCATCATCTCAGTGGGAAACAACAGCAGCAGGAATTCATACACTTTCTAATGTTGGTATAGGAACCACAAATCCAACAAGTGCTCTTACAGTTAAAGGTGATGTAAATGTTTCTGGTGTTTCTACTTTTGGCGCACAAGTAAATATTAACACTGGAGGTAGCAGTAAGTTAAATATTGGAGCCCCCAATGACTTATATCTTCAGTGGGATGAAGGTGGTCAGAGTGCGTCTCTTGACACATCTGCTACTGGAAATTTATATGTTCAAAATAATGCTAACGGTGGTATTTTTCTAAACGCAGGAACATCTAATCAGGCTGGTGTTCACTTATATCCTTCAGATAGAGTTGAATTGCGTCATGCTGCTAGTAAGAAATTTGAAACTCTTGGTGCTGGTGTAACAGTCACTGGAACTACATTCACAGATCAGTTAAGTGTTTCTGGTGTTTCTACTTTTAGTGGTGATATAAAAACAAATGAAAGTAATGTTGTATTAGGACTTAGTGGGGGTGTAACAGACGATAGAATAACTTGGAATACAGACTCTGCCGAAG
>Ga0136656_1000238_pt1 | contig 18344 bp, 10 predicted proteins | sample CPBDNA_9_FD_94862 | JGI IMG/M metagenome (GOLD analysis project Ga0136656, IMG submission 94862) | Freshwater to marine salinity gradient microbial communities from Chesapeake Bay, USA - CPBay_Sum_15_0.8_DNA (version 2) | ecosystem: Environmental > Aquatic > Marine > Coastal | place: USA...
AAAAAAATTAAAATCGGAATTTACTCCTACTGCAAAAGAAGGATTTGTATATAAAATTTCGCCACCAATTACTGGAGACCCATTTTCAAATATATGACTACCAAACTGTTCAATTTGATTTTGCAAAATTGACTGCAATCCGGTCAATTCTCTTGCCTGTACTGGATATCCCGGTTTAAATAAAACCTTATAGTACTTATCACCTACGTTAAAGTCATCAAAGTATGGGGATATGTTGAGATTGGTTTCCTGTGGCATAATTCTTTAACTCAAAATTGTAGAATTGCTCTGATATCTTCTTTTTGGTTTATTGATCTTGTAATAGAAGGTCTATTATCAATGTAAATGATTTCTCCAGAATACTTTTGCACTTCCGGATTTGAAAGTCCACTCACAAAATATTGTCCAAGATTGTATATAGCACTATTTATTGTAGTACTTATGCCAGTGAATCCAACATCTACTGGTAGACTATTAGTTTGTCCAACTATTTGCCCACCAGAAGATGAAAAACGGTTTAGATTATAACCATATTGTGGAGAATTTGTCGAATCTATTGTACTAGTTCCGGTGATAATGCCAACCATGGATCTATCTTGCCAATACTTCAGTACTCCAGTTCGATTGTCATATGAAACCACTCTACCAACTGCAGTTCCAACGCCAATATTTTGTGTAATTGTAGAATTTGCTGTAAATGTAGCACTTTCAATGTTGCCTGTTAATTTTATGGCATATGTTGCACTAAGTTTTTGGTCTATCGGAATAAAAGTAGTTCCAAAAGAAACTGGATTTTTTATTATTCCGATTCTGGCAATTTTATTTCCAGTTATAAAATCCGGATTTAAATTATCATTCTCTATTCTAGAATGTAATAATATATTTTTAGCACCAAGTTCTTTGTATATATTAAATCCATGTCCGCCGCTAGGAGGAATGATAACTTCAAACTCCGGTAGTATAGATCCCGATATTCCAGAAGATTCTATGTCAACAATACCGTAAGTATAACCACTACCACCATTTGTTATATTAATTGACTCTACAGTCGAATCATTTCCAACAACAATGGTTGCTTCCGCACCAATACCATCACCTATAATTGGTACATTTGTATATGATTTAAATGCCCCCAACCCAAATCCCCTATTTGCTATAACTACAGTTTTTAGTTGGCCACTATTTTCTGAGTTTGCATTGTTGCGAATAGCAGAAAATGTTGGATTTGATTCCCAATTGCTGGGTGTTGGGATATAAAATGTTGATTCGAACTTAAAAATTTCGTTTGGATTTATGGTATACAAGTATTTCCAAACATATCCGTCTCCACTTGTTCCTGCTATTCTAGGTTCCAAATCAATAAATGTTGGTTCATCGAGTGAAGGTCTGCCATTAGGATTTTCCGGATCTGTTCCATTATTGATACATATGTACACTTGATAATTACTATTCATCACATAGTAATTTGATTCATACAAACTAGTTTTATTTGTTGTTCTTGATAATTTATTTCTACTTACATCATGACGATACATGTCATATGTTACACCAGACTCCCAATCGATTCTCCTAATTACTCGCCTCACATCCTCTGGATTTATTTTTTTAAGTGATATTATGGTATCCCAAATATCATTAAAATTATCAAATGAATCTATAGGTGATGGTGGCGATTGTTCCCAGTTAGTAGAATAATCAGTAGAATTGGTCAGGCCAACAAAAGTATAATATGAATTTGCTGAAGATCCAATTGAAGAAATAAAATTTTCGGCACTCAATATTCTAAATTGATCAGTTATAATCGCAGACATTGATTCCTACATTTTTCTTATATTTATTAAAGTTTGATAAACTAATATTTTAATATTCATACATCATTATAATTTTCAATCCTCAGTTGATTGTATCTTTTGATTATTGGCGTACTGTTGAGTCCAACAACACCATATTCACTACTTACGGAAAATGTATTTTTTATAGATGGAGTTTCAATTATACCCCAACTATAATCGCCATAATAATAACTATATCCAATTCCAGATATTCCACTATAATCCACCAAGCTAACAGTAACTTTAGTTACTGAGGCACTACCAACCCCATAAACATCAGTAGTTCCAGTTGATACTGAAATTACTTGATATATATTATCAATTCCCGTTGTTCCTATTCCAATTATAGTGCCATCATTTCTCAGTGAGGTGACTCCGTTACCAACATTCGAATTTGATACCTTAAAATAATATCCTTCTTGTATTTGACTTTCCGTAACAATAGGATTGGTTATTGTAGAATTTCTTAGATATGAATCTTGTGGTATATACAAATCGAATATCAATGCGGTAGATGCAAAACCAACAACAGTAGTGCTAATGCCAGTGATTATTCCAAAATCTCCTTGGTAAGAAACATCTTGGACATATTCTTTTTGTGGAATTGGCGGCTCAATAAAAACTAAAGGTGGATTTGTAAATGTATATCCAAATCCAGGAGAAGAAATTACTATTGATGTAACCACACCAGATAGAACATTGGATTCCAATTGTGCCTTTCCAGTAGAACCAACACCAATAGGATTCTGAATGTCTACATTGGGATTTGTTTTATATCCACTTCCACCACCAATTAAACTGATAGATTGTATTGTACCACCTAGTGAAACTGTGGCAGTTGCTATAGCTGCTGATGCTAAAGAATTTTCTACAATTTCAATTTTATTGGTAATTTTTGCAGATGCATTCTCATTTTCTGGATCAAATATAGTTTTTACCGAATCAACGAAAATTTGTGTCGAACCAACACTAACCGACTGAATCAGATTACTTACTGGGAAAATATTTGGTTCATATCTTATTCTATTTTTATTGACACCTATTCCATCAATAATTGTATCATTTCTTTGTTTACACCATTTCACAGGTCTCAAGAATTCGAGATCAGATGTGACACCAACTGAATTATATGGGTTTGTTTCTACGGTATCTGGTAAAATAATATCTGTTACAAGTCTATTGTTTTCTATGAATTTATATTCATCTCCAACTATTTTTAAAATATCACCAACTTTAATTGTTTCTAGTATATCCACATCAATAACATCAATTCCTGGAGTTCCTTTGTAGAATAGTATTCTACACTTATCTCCATTTTTAGGTGCTTCCGTAAATGTAATTGTGCTTCCTCCATTAAAAGTATATGAAACATCAGGTTCCTGCAATACATCATTAACGAAGATGAGTAGAACAAATTTTAAGTCTATACCTGAACCTTCTTTTGCAATAATCGCAAATCTATTCCCGTTATCAGAAATTGGAAAAGTTTTTCTCACTCCATTGAATAGAGAATCAATGTCATCTAATTTTTGAAGTTCTCCAACAGACCAACCACTAAATTCATCATTAAATTTTCCATCGACTATAATTGAAAATGGTTCAAATGATTTGGATGTATCTGTTGGAATTCCTGTTAGACCACCAGATTCTATCGTCAATATATCACCAATTTCATACGAATAACCATAGTTAGTAATGACAAAATCTATTATACTAGAACCTTGACCAACCACAACATCAATTTTAGCTTGAGAACCAATACCACTACTACCAGATGAATAAATTAAATCTAGATTAGAATAAGACAAAGGATCATCAAAAATAATTTGAGGTGGATTTGTTGAAGTATATCCAGATCCAGGATTTGTTATTGCTACGCTAACAACATTACCACCAACTACGGATGCTATACCAATATATTCTATATTTGGTGTTCCAGTGCTGAGAGTTTGTACTCCGACTCTCACTATTGGTTGAACCCCATATCGATATCCGGATCCACTATTTCCAATGCTGATTGATTGAATTGTTCCGGCTGTAGATACTATTGCTGTACCACCTGCAGAAACTAATGGTTGATATCCAAATCCATTGCTAGAACCAACTGATACTATAATTCCACCTCTCGGGACGCCAGCATTGTTTGGGTCATATAAAGCGGATGTTGCAGTTCCAGTAAAATTAACTTGTGTTTCAGATCCAAGTTCGGATAAGTCATAGTTATCTTCGGGACTTTGAAAAATGCTATTAATTAGTAATATAGAATTTGATGTCGAAAAACCAGTAATATCTTTTTCTTCTGATTTTAGCGTAAAATCACTTACAACAGCATCAAATTGTGAATTTATGTCATCAAATACATAATTTTTTTCATATGTACTCACATCAGAATTCGGAATTCCCGATCTTAAGAAAACTCTACCTTGGAATGTAGATCTAATATTTACATCGCCGTTTACCTCATCATATATTGGACCATAAGGTGCCTGGGAAAAATATATTTTACTTCCAACTATATTATAGTTTCCTTTTAATTTTCTTATTAATGTATCTTTTTGATGTGTAGATGAAATCGTTCCCATAACAGGTCTTTCGACCTCAATGAAATTAGTACTTCCAACTCCAACTGAGGTTATTTTCATAATCTCATCATCAATTTTTATAATATCTCCGCCAAAAAAAGAAGTTATTCCGGAGAAATATAGAGTTGTATCTAAAAGTTCTAGATCATTTTGTATAGTCGCAGTAATTCCTGTTGAAACAATTGGAGATTGAATTACATTGTCAATGAGTATGATACATTTTGCATTTTGATTTGTTGCTGTGACATAATGATTATTTCCTATCCCAACTAAAATAAGATCAATCAATTTCGGTGTTGAAGATAGTGCATCACTTGGAGAAGTACAAAATCCAATAAATTTATTATCAAATTTGTAAACATACAAATCACCACTCAGTCTATCCGTTACTCCAACTCCTGAAATAAATGTGTTTGCAATACCGATATTGGCAAGAGTAGAATTTACATCAGATTCAGATTCAAACAAACCATAAAATGTGACTGCGGAACCAACAGTTATTGTAGATGGGATGGTACTTGCCAGAGAAACTGAATTGCCATTTATCGCTTTAATGGGAATATATGACTCACTAAAGTAATCATTTATCTTAATTCCAATTGTTGAGTCTACATCAATAATATCAGTTCCAATGCCAGCAGTAGATGAAACTTGAGTTTCTAATAATTCAATAAATGAAAATAAATCAGATCTATAGGTTACCTTTTCTCCGCTATTAAAAAAATGGCCAGGAATATAAACCAAATCTCTCACCAAATCAACCCCAGATAAATTCGAAGTTGTATACTCTACAGAACCATCAAATCGTTTTTCAAAAATTGGAGCAAATTTATGAGTTAAGTCAAAATCTTTTTTGAAGTTTAAATCACTACTTGATGAAAATTTACTGATGCCAGTTGACAACTCTGCATTCTTGAAATTAATTGAGATTGGGAATGATGAAAATTCTAGATAAGAAACTGAGTGTTGTAATAAAGTAATTGAAACATCAATGTCCGCATTTGGAGTAAATAATAATTCAACCGATGTGCTTACTGTAGAATTAAATGTACCTAAAGAATCATTTGAGTATACATTACCATATTCAATAATTGTTGAAGTTATTTCATTATTAAGAACTGCAATTTCTGAGAGTTGAATTTCGTTGTTTGTCGTATCAGTAATTTGGACTATAAAATATGCAAAATTATAATTGAGTGAATATGATGCAACAAATTCCGCTGTTGGATCGGAAGAAGATGCAATGGATACATTTTTTGACCTTACATCTGCATATTTCAGTGGCCTAGCACTGACAGCATTAGAATTAGTACTCGCAATTGAAACGCCAAACGCATTACAATTTAATTCACTTGAAATATTAGAATAAAAAATTAAATCCAATCCAGACGCAGAAGGGACAACATCATAAGTTCCAATACCAACAAAATTTTTATATGAGTCATTTGATGATGTTATTCTTCCAAATTCTGAGTAACTTACCTGAGATCCATCATATACTAAGTTTATCTCGTTATATTCGTAATCTTCGCTAGTTGGTGATGAGAGTTCAACTAAAATTTTTGCAGATGTAAAATTTGATGGAATTTGATATACTATTTCAGAAGATGCAGCACCGACTGTAGAAAAAGTAGATGCAATACTTACAGTGTTCCCAAAATCATATGAATCATTTTCAAATATATTTTGTTTCGTATCATATGAAATAAAACTATATTGGTATTCATTATTTCTACCATCTAATGGATAGAACTCCAATACAGCTTGATTATTAATTTTAATAATATCAAAGTTACCAAGTTCATCTTCCGTGAATATTTTTCCATATTGATTCAAATACAATTCATTACCGTCCGTCAGAACAGATAATATTGAGGACTGTTTTCTGTCATCAAATCTATCATCCTGTACGGTAAGAAAAAATTTCTTTGCTCTAACTTTAGTGGTCATATTTTTTATATGCTAAAAGAAGTTACAAATGTTCTAGTTATTGAAGTATTGAATTCATCACTTATATCATCTATATTCAAAACCCTATTTCCAATAGATTGTGAATAATCTTGTAAAACTGCAGAGTTGAAATTAATTTCATCCGAGGTCAACTTTCCTTCAATGTAAAAATTATTTTCGGATACTAAATCATAATCTATTATGCAGTCGATATCTACACTACTATTTAAGTCAGCAGTCGCAGAGAAAGTTCCTTCATTTTGTGAGGTTTGAATTCCGGAAGCTTCTGGTATAGACTCGACAATTAAATCACCAAACTTTTTAAATCCTAGTGTATGATTCAGATTACTTACAACATCATTCCACTCTTCTATTGGTATTTCGGATTGTATTGAATATGAGAAATACTGGTAGTAATCATTGTCGTGTATTCTTTGCAGAGAATCATTTAAAAATCCAGTATTATTGTTCCACCCACCAAGAGATATGGAAGAAGATTTTATGTCATAAAAAGTCTCATATGTGATAATTTCTTTGATTACTGATTCTGATTTGGAACTTTCCCCAACAATCAATTCCCCAACTAGATAATTGTTATTAGATTTTATTGTTAGGTATTCATTATTTTTATCCCAACTAAGGACTTTTCCCGATGAACCATTATCTGTGGTAATTGATTCTCCAATAATATAAGAATTTTTCTTTGTGGCAATTTCAAAAGTTGGCAGATCATTTTCTACAATCACTCTTCCACTAGAATTCAATGAATCAAATGTTCCTGGATTTTCTGAATTTCCAATGAAGTCATTCAAAGAATATTCAATATATGCACCACTTCCACCTACACTAGTATTTACTCCAACTATGGGGAAGAGATTGTAGCTATAAGAACTAGAGTTATAACCTTTATCTTCAGTGCTTAATACGGATACTCCTTCAACATAAACATTTTGTCCGATTGAGAATGGAAAGTCTTCTAAGGCACTAAATTGTTTATTTAAAAATGCGGTCACATTTTTGGTTGAATCATTATAAGAAATTGAACTTATTCCAACCCCATTTGAATTGTTGATTGTTACTACTCTTGGAGTTGCATTATATAAGGACTTCGTATTCTTGATAATATTTACTTCATTATCAAGAATATTATAATGTGAAATTGCATCAGATACAATATTTGTGAATCCATCAATGACAATTAGATCTGGATTTGTATTGTAATTTTTTCCTGGATTTTCGACCTTAACATAGTCAATACTAGAGAATGGTTCTACTCTAGCAATTGTGGGGAACTTAACTAAAGGAAGTAAAGTATAATCAGTAGGATAGTCATATCCTACATCAACCAAATTCAAAGTTTCAATTTTTCCAATATTATTACTTTGTGGCAATACTATTGCATTAGAACCAGAATTACTTTCGATTGTAGTCACATACGGTAATTTTGAATAAAATTTTCCGTTAGATGTGATGTTAAATTCGTGTATTTCTCCAGTTGAATTTGTAGAATCTGTAAAATACTGGAAAATTCCATCACTAGATGAATAAGGTAAATTTTCTTTTATTTTTTTAGACGAGAAACTGAATGTATTTGAAGATACTCCTACAATTTTTTGCTTTTGATTCAATTCGCTTAATACAAAGGATATTTGGTTATATTCAGGAACTTCGGTATCAGTTACAATTTCATTCTTGACACTGAGATTCGTCTTTGGAATTAAGTTGTAATATATTTTTTCTGGAAATTCACTATCAACTGTAAATTCAACCCTTGCAGTTGTATCTATTCCAACATTTCCATATCTCAAAATCTTAGAAACATTTTGCTCATTAATTGGCAAATATGAACTGTTAAAATTTTTATCCTCGAATAATTCAAAATCAAATGATTCTGTTCTACCAATGCCCGAATATAACTGAGAAAGTGAAGAATCTGATAGATCAAAAATTACTTTATTGTTTTTTTGTATTTCTATCTTTGGGTTTATTGATGACAGTGTTCCATATGAAGATGTAGTTATGTCTACAATTTCCTTGTCTTGTGCTATTGCGCCATAATATGAGTTTGATAATTTTATCCTACTATCATCATAAACAATTACATAATAAATTCCCTGATTCCGAAGTCCAGTGGCAGAAGAATCTGATGTGTGAATTACTTTTTGTCCCGTGATATAGTCATGATTTAGTATAGTTATTATATTTTCATTTACATCTACAGAGTAAAAAGTTTTAGGATTTGCTGTTAATACTCTATGATAGTCACTGTATTGCAAATAGACGGTTGTTGATATGCCAGGATAAAAGTCAATATCAACAAAATCATTTATTTTTAATTGGTGAGTGGATGCAGTCGAGACAGTTATGGTTGTTTTTGTTGCATTTCCTTTTAGTACTTTAGAATAATTTGTCCTAAAACTATGATAGTTGCCTGTTCCAATTCCAGTAAAATAGAGTATTGATTGGTCGGTCGAAACTCCAACAAAATTACCAGAACTTCCTAGTGCAACTCTATTTGTTGCAATGCCAATTAAATCATTTGATAGTTTTGCTACATAAACAATTGAGTTATCATTTAGATTAAATGAACTAGTTCCGTCAGTGGATACAGATATTGGATTATTTTCATTTGAATTATAGATCAATTCAGTGCCAGTATCCAAATTGTGATCTTTTAGATATATACTCCTTTCTGGAATTGTGATATAAGTCAATCCAACACCAGGATTTGAAAAATCTATAGTATATGATGTTGTTCCAATTCCAAGAGATTCGGATGGATCGAAATATATTTCTTTGTTGTAATTATAATTTCCATTTATTCTTGAGTTCAAATAGAATTTTCTGGGAATTTCCTCCAGAAGAGTGCCCGGTAAATGTGAGGTAGAAATTGAAGAATTTTGTTCTCTTAGAACTTTGATTCTCTGCGAATCTCTGTCCACACTTAAAACTTTTACTTCTTCTGTACCAATCTTAAAAATATCATTTTCCCTAATAGTAAAACCATCTAGTGATCCAGAAACATAAAAATAAGTTGTAATACCGGTAAAACTAGTTGATCCAATACCCACATTCAAAACAAGATAGTTTTGTTTTACTTCTACATTAAAACTGTTCTGTAATATTGAATTGTAATTGGAAGTTGAGTCAATAGAAATAAAATCTAAATTATTTAAATTGTGTGGAACTGAAGAGAAACCTATGATTTTACCAGTGGAAGTTTGGGGATAAAATTCAATATCAATAATTTTAGTTTCAGTTTTTGATACTCCAACAACCGGTTTCCCTTTTAAACTTTTTACTTTTGCCGATGCGCCAAAACCACCAGAATCTGAATCATTGAAAACAATATTATCACCTATTTTGTAATTTTCTCCACCTGAGATAATTTTTATCGAATCTATAGATCCTTTAAATGTCTTATCGATAGTGGATTTTTGTGAGAATAAGTCATCGGATGAGATGATATATTCATATCTTGAGTTATCACTTAAATTATTGTATATTCTAGTATTTCTGACCAACTTCCTTGAACTAAAATCAAATAAATCTTGATTTGAACTGGAATTAAAATTGTAATCAATTGGTTTTGATTTGAATTTTTTACCAATAATGTATGGAAATGTTGGTATTTTATCTCCAAAAAATACTCCACTACTCTTTGAAACTTCTTCCGTTACTGTCATAAAATAAGCATATGTTCCAAGAGGAAATTCTGGAGTGACGCAAAATCTTCCATTATTTTCATCTAAATCGCCAGAATTTTCAAAAACATAATCTTCAATGAAGTATCCGGCAGGGAACAACTTCTTGTTTGGCCTATTGGGTTGACTATCAAGTGGTAGATTGGAATATCCGCTTAAAATTTGCTTTACTGTCTTGTTATCAGTTGAAGTGTATCCATATGGTCCATATATTGGATTTCCATCATATGCCCACCCCAATAATGGAGAATGATATTTTTCATCATCAAAGTCATTTTGGTAGTCTTTTTTGTAACTTTTGTTGATGTCCTGCAATTTGGTAGTGTATATTTTTTTTCTCAGTGATCTAGGTGCATATAAGTGAGTATACTGGAGGCCATACCTTTTATTTTTTGATTGATATACTACCCCATCATCTGCGGATATTTTATTTGTTTCTAATAGTCTTTTGAATCTATTGATTGTCCAAATCTGCGGATAAGATTCCAATTGATATCCAGTAAGTGGTGTAACTATATCAATGAAAGTATTTTTTTGCTCATAGTTAATTCCGCCACTTATTACCTTGACTTGAACCAGTTTTCCATCAGATACAATCGGAGTTAATATAGCTCCAATACCAAATCCTCTTATGACTAAATCTGGTGGAGAATTATATCCACTTCCATATTCATCAATAATGACATCCACTATTCTTCCATTAGATATTACTGGAGTTACTTTTGCTCCAGAACCGGCGTTTAGATTTATATTTGGTTGTCTATTATAATTAATGATCTCTGACGAACCATATCCAACTCCACCATCATATAAAGATATGGAGGTTAACTTTCCCCTAAAAACAGGTTGAATTTTTGCGAATATATCAACATCAGAAGATATAGTCGGAGAATTTATTTTTCCAGAAATTGTAACTTCTATTGGTTCATATCCAAAGATATGAGGACCTTCACCGCCATTAGAAAAATCTATAAATTGTTTGGTTTTGTAATAGAAATCTGAGGTAGTTGTTCCTAAACCAACATTTGAAACTCTAAAAGAATTGGAATCCAAACTAGTAACAACATATCTACCCGTTTGAAGTCCAGATACATTTTCTGCGCCACCATAGTAGTAAATTATTTCTCCGCTAGAAAAAGGATGTCCATTTGTATTGATTGTATTTGTTGCAGTATTAATTCCTGATGTTGGAACTGATATTTTTTTATTTTTGTATCCAGTTCCAGGTGATTTAATTGAGATAGATCCAACCTTTCTCTTTTTTTCTGTAGATTCGAATGTATGATTTCCAACTCCATAAGAAGTAATACTTACAGTATTAATACCAGAAATTGCATCACTTTGTTTATTGTGTAATGTAATTCCATAATTGTTAATCACACGGGCATAATAACCGGAACTTGTACTTAAACCACCAATGGGAGTATTATTATTTGTTTTATAAGTTATAAATTCCCCATCTCTGAATTTATGATATGTTGAAAATCCAATGATCCCAGAAGAAATTCCAATTTTGGAATTTGTTGGTGATGCATTAAAATTTACTGAGTGGTCATACTCAATCATATTAACTGATGCATTAGCACCAATTCCACCACCACCAGTGATTTGAATTGTTGGGGTATCGATGTAGTTAAACCCACTATCAATTATATCAATTCTATTCAAACTTCCTTCAACTCCACAATATCCTCTTGCAGATAAAGTAACTTCAGAGTCAGTTATTTCTAGTACGGGTGGATTAATAATATCAAGATTTTTTCCTGGAGACAACACCTCAATGGATTTTAATTCGCCATAATAAATTTTGTCTTCGGATTTATAATTTAATATCTCAACTCCATTGATTAAAATTCCAATAGTATCTTCTGGAGTTTCATACTCATTTTCACCAATAATGGGATCTCTCAGCACTTTCATTAGATTTTGAGAACCCACCGATAGTGGTAGATTATTATTAGAAAAACGAAGTAAACTTAATATATTATCAAATACTGTTGTCGATCCGACAGAAATAAACTTTTCATAGTAAATGTCAGATCTACTTCTTGCTAATCTTATCTCCGTATCACTCTCCCTTTTAACATAATATACTCCAGGATTAATGTCAAATCTAGTTGCATTTACATCCAGATTTTCTATTGCATATAAAACTGCATCTCCTGTAATAAATCCATGACTTTGGCCATCAGCAACTATTTTTAGGACACTGCCGGAAAATGATCCATTCAATGGAATTTTAACAGTTTTGCTTTCTATTGAATCATAGTACGGCAACGATGATGCTGCAATATATCTATCGTCTGTATAAAGATCTTTATATACATTTGATATATCAGCAATATAATCATCATATTTTGCTACAACTTTCTTTACATTAAAAATATTCGATATCTCATATCCAGAAGTTTGAATCTGGAATATTTTTCCAGGTATCCCACCAATACCAATTTTTACATTTTGTGGAGGTATAACTGAAATATTCCTTTGTCCACTATTTTTGTCAATGTATTCTATTTGTACACTATCACCTTCATACACTCCATTATTATCATAAGTTTCTATTGTATATTTGAAATTTCCGTCACTTGTAAAGTTGAGAACATCACACTTAACCGAAGCATTAAAAACCCAACAAGTATCCTTTATATTATCTTCATCATACCCAAGATAAAGAATATCACCTATATTTCCATTTTGATAATACCTAGAATTTTCAAAAGATTCTGGTACGGATAAAACATTTGTAATTCTAAATCTTATTTGCTCATTTCTTGGCGAATACCCATAAGCAAAACTATTAATTGTTAGTTTCGTTCCTGCCAAAAATTCAGATGATATGCCAGAGCAGTTTAAAAATTGATTTATAGTTTTTCCATTATAAGATATAACCGATGATCCAAATTCCCCGTTTAGAACTATAGTCCCACTTTCAGGAAACCCGATTGTTGAGTCAACATCAATAATTGTAGATCCAGCTTTGATATCTGTAATAGTTGTTGTTCTTGGGTGAGATTTAAAATCTCCAAAAACTGAACCAGACACATTTATATCTTTATCATAATCATAATCTATTTTTAGTATATAATATTCTTCATTATTTCTAAAAGATCTTTGTATGGATGTGACTGTACCAAAAGATTTTTGTATTCCACCAAATTCATCCTGAAAAATTGTCTGATTTAACAATTCTTCCGGGTTTCCTTGTATCGATTCTACTGCCAAGTTTATTGTAACTCGATACTGTGCATTTGATGGGGAGATTAGAAAATCTCTTGGCAATATGACATTAATATCCTTCCCATAAAGAACGCCAAAAATAATCTGAAATGATCTACTCGTTCCTTTAGAAGAATAATAATCTTTTGATTGCTTGAGGAATAAATTTTCATTGATTCCTGGATATAGTTCTCTATCACTAAATCCATATAGAAATTGTTTTTTTGTCTTGTTAAAAAATTCTTTTAGGAACAATGAACCAAGATTGATTACTTCAGATCCAATAATATGCTCTTGTGTTTCTGATGATGAAAAGACAAATTCCTCCAAATTCCCAACTGAAAACTCTGTAATTCCACTAAATCCTCTTACGCAATCGTTGAATGATGTGGATGTTTTGGATTTGTATAATATGATTTCATTATCAACTCTTATAATTCCATATGTCTGTGGAAATCCATTTGTATTCTCCACATTGATTGTATTGTCAATAAATCCAAGATCAATTGTAGTTGTGGTTTTTTCGACAAGATTTGATAAATTATTTACTTTTATGTAATGATCAATATTTTGAAGTATATCATATGCAGATCCTTTCGATTCTAATGATCTGTAATATTCGGTAAGAAGTTCGGCAACAAGAGGATATTCCTCTCTCACAAAAAGAGGAAGTTGACTTTCTACAATTGAACTTAATTTGATTCTATTAGTTTCCATTTATTATCTTCGTACTAAGTTGCCGTTTGAATAACTAGATGTAATTGTATAATTTGATCCAGATGTATCTGAACCAGACTCAATGCTATCCGGTATGGTATTTACCTCTAACTTATTAATATCTATCTGCAAATATAAATCCTGAGTTCCAAGAATATCATTTGATTCTGGTATTGCTGACAATTCAATGATCGGTACACCACCATCAGTTTTCTCAGTCTGTATAATTTGAATTGGATTTGTGATGATCTCACCACTCATATAATCAACCGTACCAATAGATCGTCTTATGATGATTGGATCGGAGTTTGTGTCTAATGAGAACAAAAATAAAGATCCGGTTTTTCCATCAGCATTGGGAAGATCGCCAAAATAAACAGTATTGGAAATTCCACTTACTTTAAATCCAGATGATTTTATGTTATATCCAGATGTATTTTTAATATGAAACTTATTTCTGAAACATATTTCATACTGTGCAAATTGATTTGGTGTTACTTTGAGATCTCTTCTTATTTGTAATTTTGTGATGTTTGATGTGATCGCTACATCACTATCATCAACCAGTCTTTGATACTTGCTATATTTAAATCTTGCTCCATATTTATTCAGTTCTTCCGAATCTGCGTACCTTTCGACATTGCCAATAACTTTAGATCTTATAGTCTCGACACTTTGAGCAGAATTGCTATCATAATAAACATTTGAATTGATTTCAATAAACAAATACTTTAGATCTAAAATTTCAGGAACAATACCAGATACAGAGTACTTTCTCAGTTCTCTTTTAATGTTATCTTTTGTTGTGTTTGATAGAAATGTACCAAACAAAGGTTTAATCGTAATGAATACCTTTCCATACTGAGGTGGAACCAATTCCTCTCCACCGAATGCGCTTACCGATTCTGCTTCTGGATATATTTTTGGTATTAGAGTCTCATAATCCGATGCAGTCACTGCCCTGTTTTGTGCGGCATATGCTCTTGGCGCAAAATTTCGGATTGAATTAATCGATTCAATCTCAGATCCTCCAGATGATGCTAGATTTGTTGTGATTAGAGAAACTTGCCCATTCACTGAAATTCCATTTCCATCTACTAAAATTCCGGAAAAATTGAATGATGAAAATCTATTTCCATTTTTTCCATTCGAAATCAAATAGGAAACATCAATATAATTATTTTCTCGCAATTTTTGTCCGAATACATCATCACCAAAGATCAATTCATATCTTTCATCTTCAATTTCTTGAATGAAAAAAACTTTTGATGTTGAAGTTACATCTAAGATGTTATTTGAATTTATAAACTTTGTTGCGCTACTACTAGATTGGGTCTGTCTAACAGAAACTTTGAGAGTTCTTGTGTCAATTCCTCGGTTTTCCAGTATGAATCTCTGATTTCCATAGTTATTATCAATTAAATTGACAGTAAAATTAGTATTGGCATAAGATCCCTCATAAATGTCAATACCATCAAATGAAGCAATGTTATTAATTATCGGAACCGTAATATCATCAAGAATAGAAAAAACAAATGAAGATTGCCCAAAATTTGCTGTACTACACACAGTACCACTTTTGAGAGTAACAACCTTAGTCAGTGGATTCGAAACCTCAACGAAAAAACTGATATTTGCCTTTGCTGCTCTTCTTGATTTTGGCACATAACCAATATTACGAGCCAATGAAACAACATTCTCACGAAGAGTTGCACTATCAATGAAGACTTCATTGCTCACCATATTTGCATTGTAAGATGCAATATATGTGTTATATGCCAACATGTCTATCAAAACAGACATGTTAGATCCCTCAAAATCATAATCGGTAAAGTTTGAGTTAGATCTCAAATAATCTTTAATTGATGACTTTATTTGATCAAAATCTAAGTTAGTAAAATTAACTAGTGACATTATCGTACTGATTGTAGTGCAAATGTGAGTTGTTGTGGTAATGCATCAATTCCAACAATATAATATCTCACAGTAACATTAAATTCATAATCATCATAGTTGGGCTCAACATCAACACTTATTAAACTGACCCTTGGTTCGTAATTTTCTATCGTATTTCTAATTTCATCTTGCAATATAGATGCAGAAACATCGTCAATATTTTCAAAAAGACTTCTTGATACTTTTGAACCTAGATTCTGATTAAAAAATCTTTCTCCAGGCAAAGTAAAAACTAAATTGCGAATAGAGCGAGAAATAGCAGTTTCATTCTTAATATCAATAAGATCATAGTTTAATGGATTAACTTGTAAAGACAAACTAATATCCTTAAACTGTTTACTGACTCGCTCTACTGGCATCTAGAGTGTTTTAATTCTATCTTATTTATCAACCAAAAATAGGTTCAGTGCCATATTCCCAGTCATCATAGTCTTCATCATTGCGAATTTTTGAATGCAATTCACTCTGTAAAGTAAAATCGTGTTTTTTTGGTGTTAGATCATCGTTTGCAATCTCACGAAGCATCTTTTGTTTCTGAATTTTCTCCTCCCAACCATACTCACTAGATAAAAATTCAGTTCCCCACTCATTTTTCATGAAATTTTGGTCTTTATCGACTTTTTTAGTCATTTTTTTGCTCCTGATTTGTTAGATCAGAACTTTTTACGGGGTTGCTATCCCGTTTTTCAATAATATAATAATCATCTTGCAATATTTCTTTCAAGTATTCATCATCCCACATATCATAGTAGGATGTTTTTGCTAAAGTTTCCCTAAATGTGCGTAGTTTTTGAGTTGGTTGTCCTAAAATCAAATTATATTTGCCATTATTAGTTTTAATTCCGTTAATGAATGTATCATAGGCACCACAATCCTCAAAAAATTTCCACGTTTCATACTTTTTATTGCATACATCTACCCACTTCTGAACTTCATCAAAATTAAAATGCTCCTCAATGACATAAACTACCACATCTAAGTCTTCAATGGGTTCTATGCCGCTTGCAGAGCACTCTACGATGCGATATTTTGACTTGGAAGCAAACGGGCAAATAGCAAACCCATTTAATTCTGGTCTCACCTTTGAGACCTCGGCAATCCAATTAAGAATAAATCGTTCTTTTTCTGTCATAAAAAAAGAGTGCTTAACTTATTTAAGCACTCTAAAAATTATTTAACCTTTTCCTTGTCCACGATACTTTTTCTTTTTACCATTACGAGAGGTTGCACTCAATAGTGTACGAGCAGAACGACCTTGGCGAGTCTTCTTTGGTGCTCCAGATTGAAAAACATTACCCTTCAGTGCCATAAATTTCCTCCAGTTCAATTAAATTAGGATCAATATCATCTCCCGAGTAAAAAGACTCTGAGAGATCTTGAAGAACCTCAGTACAATCTTCTATACTGAGGTTTGAATAAATTTTACGCCCATTATAGAGGACATTAAATTTCTTCATTAGATTACGCGAGTTTTTTCATGTCCCACACGAATACGAGGATCACACCAGATCTGATAACCCTGCTCAATTGCATCAAGACAGAATGAAACATCTTCGCCACACATATCTTGAACTGCACCAGACTCAAAGACTTGCATCTTAGGTGCAAACCAAGGGTATTCAAGATTCTCAAAGACACCCTTCTTAATGAGCACCCATCCAAAACCAGTGTAATCTACAGTAAATGGCTTACGACGCTTGCTGATTGATTCCACAGTTTCGTGGTTCATAACTCCACCATTCTTACGAAAATCATCTTCCTCCAACCAGTGTGCTACTGAGGTTGTGTGACCATCTTCTGTTGCATACCATCCAGCACTAATAGGATGCTCCTCACCTTCTGCAGGAAGTGCTACATCACACAATTGCCAGAATTTTTCTGAGGTAAAAACAATATCACTATCAATCCAAAGTTGATAATCATATTGAAGCTTTCCATCCCAAGGCACTTGTTTTGGTCCGCGAAGTACATTTGCACCAAGTACTTTACATCTTGCAAAGTTAACCATTGATGAATAATCTTGAGAAATCTGAATACTCATTCCATTTTGCACAAGATCAAAACAAAGTTGTACAAATGCTTTCAAAAAAATAAAGGAACATCCACGACCAGGAAGACAAAATACAATACTCTTCCCTCTCATTCGTTCTTTAATTGCATCATAATCCCATTCTGCTTCACTCTTCTTGGGTGTTGCAGCTTTAACAGTGAATCCTTTTGCCATAAGAGAAATAAACCTTCAATGTCAATTTTAACAGTGTATATATGTCTTTGTCAAATTAATGTGATGAATTTAAAATAGTATCTTTACTCACCGTTAATTCCTCATAAGACAAATCCTCAACACTATAATCAGTCTTCATAAGACCAACCATATTATTGAG
>Ga0136656_1000240_pt1 | contig 18292 bp, 10 predicted proteins | sample CPBDNA_9_FD_94862 | JGI IMG/M metagenome (GOLD analysis project Ga0136656, IMG submission 94862) | Freshwater to marine salinity gradient microbial communities from Chesapeake Bay, USA - CPBay_Sum_15_0.8_DNA (version 2) | ecosystem: Environmental > Aquatic > Marine > Coastal | place: USA...
AATATTGGAAATATTTTGGTAACTACTAGTCCAACTGGAGAAACATGGTCAACTCCTGTAATAATAGCTTCTGGAATTGAAGAATCAACTAATATCGGATATAAAGATATATCGATAGAGAATTTTAATGGAAAAACTTATGTATTTTTCAGCGAACCTTCTGTAAGTTTCGGCCAGGGGTTCGATCACCAAGGAGCAGTTTATTGTATTACTAGTTCTGCGAATAATCAATGGCCGACTACAACAACTTATTTAGATAAAAAACTCATATACACAAGGTATATTGAACAGGATAGAGTATTGAATGTCAGTATAAGCTATTCAATCAAAACATTTAATTCTAATGATGGTAGACTATATTATGGTTTAGCAAATCGCGGCGGCGGCGATGCCCAGTTAGCTATTGGTACGGTAGATAAAAATGGGAACTTTTCTACTTCTGAAGATAATAACTTATTCACATATACTATAGATTTAAACACATACGGTTCAAATGGTTCTTTTTATAATATAGCTGTTGCTGAATACCAAGATGGAAATTCTGAACTTCCAATATTTTTTACAGATATTGCCAGCGGCGGCGTATTCGATCATTGGGATATCTTTGCAATCAAAAATAATGTAACAACAGAATTCACACTAAAAGTATCAGGCAGTGAAAAATATTATAAGCACGCAGCTCTTGAGCCATTCTTTGCACCAGGTATTCTTTATAATACAATTAAGTCTGGTATTTCAGTTGACTGGCCTTGTGCAACCGGCTCACAAACTTCTATACAACCATATGGCGGCGAAAGTATCGTGAATGCTTATTACCCACAGTCATTCCAGATGGCTAGTTACAGTGGTTCTGTAGTCCAAGAATCTTCTTATGGACAATTAAGAAGCAATATAGATTATCGTATACCCTTTGAAAGACTGATCTTCCCTGATGATGCGTTTGTTGCAAAACCATTCCAAGAAACAGACTTGAGCGATACGACCCCGATCGATGCCCTTTCTTCTGAAAGTGAAATTGTGCAATTTATTGATAAAAATTATATCTATGGAGGATATGAACCATACATTAGTTCATTAGAATTTGGCGATATTGCCGGTGATGGACCCAAGCGTTTCTCGGTACCATTTGTTTATCGCAAACAAGGCTACACAGATAGTGGTCTTTATTCCTTAGCTATGAGTAACTTCCTAGCAGAAACTGTTAGATTCTTCTTACAAGATGAAAAAATGTTAACATTTACTAGTGATCCAGATATTGAATGGCCGGAATTTTCAGAATATACCACATACTATATGGACGTTGTTCTAACTAAATCTCCAGAATTGGTTACAATGGAAGCTTGGCACAGTGATCTTCACCCAACAGGTTCAAATGGCGAAAAAATGAATGGCCGCTACTTTGGTTATCCTGTTAATAAGACAGATAAAGCTCTTTGGGGCAGTGAAGATTTTACAGAAGAAGAGAGTAGATTAATACATAACGATCCAGCATACGCGCCATATACTCCACCATATTTTGAAGGAGAAGCTATAGTAAGAATTGCGTTCAAACCATCAGTTACAAAAACATATACATTGAAAGAAGTATTGGAAAACGCAACAATTGAAAATATATTTAAGGGAGTTTCAAAAGGAGCCCATCCCGCCAGCGATGCCTACGTAAATGCGATGCCTGTTCAATCGTCTGTTAATATTTTTGGATCTGCAAATCCGGTTAACGTAGAAATAAACGAAGCAACTGGAGAAAGGACGGTAGTTAATCAAATAGGTACAGAACAATGGATAATCAGTCCATACATGGAAACCCCTGTTTTAGATTTTTCCGATCAAGCTTTGACACCTTATCAAAATGATTACAGTAAAACAAGTGGCCATGGCCGAGGTATGTGGAGCGGTTATGGTAAAATACCAACACAAGGGAACAATATTAATATATCATTAAGAGAGTCACATCCTAGTGAAGTTGGCGTTGTAGCTGGATATTCTTTCTCTAGTAACGAAGTATATATACCAACCGGCTCGTTATTACAGCAAGTAGGGTTTACAGCAGAGCCTAAGCCAATCGGACAAATAGCAGGGACAAAAAAGATTAGTGAAGCAGTTGTATTAATTCCATATGTAGAAACAGAAATAGAACACGAAACAACTGAGATATTAGATAATTATCATTTTATCACAATCGATAGAGATATATTTGAAAAAACAAAAAACCGCGAAATAACAGAGGCTACATCTATTTCTGGCATGATAAATACTATGAAGAAGTATGTTATTCCTCCACAACTTAATTTCTTGCAACACGAAGATATTAAGCCATTTGTGATGTATATTGTAGAATTTGAACATGTTCTAGAGCAACAAGATCTCGCTGATATTTGGCAAGGTCTGATGCCACAAATCAGCTATACAGCAGAAATGGAGAATGTTTCTATAAATCACACAACTGGAAAAAATGAGTTCTTCCACGGAAAACCATTACCAGCCAATCTTCGCTGGATGGTCTTTAAAGTGAAGAAAAAGGCTGAAGCAGACTATTTTAAAGTTACAGCAGATACCAGTGATGATGATAGATTTAATTTCAATAAAATCATCGGTCGGGAACAAGGTACAGATATATACAGCTATAACTGGCCATATGACTTCTTCTCATTGGTAGAATTTGCTAAAGTAGAACTAAAACTAGACTATAAGAAAAAATAATATTCTTCTATTTATTATAGTATGACCTTTTTTAACACCAAAGAAGAAGTTGTTGAAATTGAATTGACTCCTTATGGCAAGCATCTATTGTCGAAAGGGCAATTCGCTCCACAATACTATGAATTTTATGATGACGATATCATGTATGATTCAGAATATGGTGGTACCACAGAGCCGCAAGAAGAAATTCAAAGCAGAATTAATTCGACAAAACGAACAAAAACACAATATGCTTTTGTTGGAGCAGATACTAGATTTAAACAGTATGCTCAATCTAATGGTCAAGATGCAAATTTATCTCTAGAAAAAAGAAAGAATTTCTCATTTCCTGTCTTGCCCTTGGGGAACAGCTCAATTGGTGCGGTTAATGTACCCAGCACATCTATAAAATTCAGAAACATAGAAATAAGTTCTAATTATCAGGCTAACTTAAATAATCTACCAAACAGTATAAAAGCTGTAGAACTAGAGACAAAAGAATTGAAATTAACAGTCAGACAAAAAACAGATGACGAAGCACCATATGAGCCTTTTGTTCTAGAAGACGCTAATTCTGATTTGCGCGTGAACAACTATGTTTCTACAAAGCAGGTAAATGAAATAGTTGCTGGCTCAAAAAGGTTCGAAATTGTTAAAGAAGATCCTTATATATTGATAGATATAAGCGAAAGCGAAATCGAATTAAGTAACGATAATTATGAACTATATTTATATGAGCTAGATACAGATGCAGAAGGAAACGAAGTAGAAAAGCCTCTTCATTTCCCTAAACAAAGAAAAAATGTTGTAGATGGGATTCTATTAGATCCTAGTGAAATGGCAGTCGATAGAGCGCCAATTGGTGAAGCAAATGTTGGTAGATATTTTAATATATTAACAGATAGAGAAATACCTCCAAACATATTGTGTATGCATCTAACAGATGAAGAGATACAAAAGCTAGTTCAAATTGAAGGCTATGATATAGATTGTAGAAAGATTAGAACACTTCAAAAATTGGAAAATCCAGAAATGTTTATCAGCGAAGAAGAATTACGTAGATTAGAGGAGTGTTAGTGAATGCAATATAACGGTATACTTCCTTTGGTAAATATAGATAGGGTGACGTTAAACTCTGGAGTTAGTTCTACAAAAGTAGAATTACTATTAGTATTGAAATCTACAGAGCAACAGCTTATCTCCGAAAATGTAAAAATAAAGATACTTCAATGTAGACAACAAAATATGTTTTCTTTTTTAACTTACTCTAAGGAATATGTTTTTTATGCAGCTTATCCCAGTGCTATGCCAGCTGGTAATATTTTCAATCAAACTTTGGCAAGAAACAAGGGGATTATAGGATATAATGAGGGAGATGCAGAATTAGAAAGAGCGTTTAGCAGATTATATAAAAAAGAAATAGAAATTTCCGAAGATAGTGCGTTATATTGGGAAAAAGATGGGGATATGTATCGTCATTATTTCTCTGTGGTTTTTGACTTAGAACAAGACGATATAGAACACTTGAGCTATTTTGTTTTTACTGATTTTGACAGAGATTCTACTGGCACTTCAGAGATGAACACTGTTCTTCCAAAAATAAAAGTGAGCTGTGATTGCATTATAAGTGATAGAAAAGTTATATCACAATCCTATGCTTTCTTTTTGCCAGATGGAGAATTATGGCTAGGACAAACTGGATACAATAATACTGCTAAAAGATGGGAAACTGCTCCTTCGCCAATCGTCCCACTTCAAAGAAGAACATTTTTTAATAAAAAAATACAAGATTTTAGAACTTTTAAACAAATAGAAGCTTCTCCGATGCATAGGGATATATTGGATGGTTTTCAACAGCTTAGTAGACAAAATCCTTTTTATGAGAAATTCGATAAGCAAAGTGCTATTATATATGATTCTGTTGTCGAACAGCCAGCCGGCACGGGTTTTGACTTAACATACAAATATTTAAGGTTTAAAATTAATTTGCAGAAATTATTAGAAGATTATTCTTATTTTTCTAGCGTTTATTCTTCTTGGACAAATTTAGGAACAGATTGGATTTCCGTACAAGTTAATAGGAAAAGAGTATCTATTGCAATATCTAAAGAACCAGGTAGTGTCAATATGCTCAAAAGAGAAGTAGTCAAATGGCCAGGAGAAAATATACCTGTACCTCTTAAGACTTCAGTGACTAAAGCCGCGATACCAGGACAACCACATTTGTTGGCTTGTGAAGTGCCAGATAATGATCTAAATTCAATAGACATTGGTCAATATATGTATCATGTTGTTGTTCGATTTCAAGATCCATATTACACAAAATTGCAGGCTGATTTAAATGTATTAAAAGCTCAAAAGAAAAATCTTGAAACATATTATCAATTATCTACTATGCCAAAACACTTTAACGAACGAATCAATAAGTTTGATCCACAATTTGGAGAAAGTATAATAAATCAACGAAATATTTATATTGCAAACCCAGTGGATAAATATGCACAAATATTCAATCAATTAAACCAAAATGTAATTGGCGACGGAAAAACTAAAATAACGCAGATGATATCTCCAGAAACAGGAAGTCCCAGCGGCATTATGAGGTTTATTGAAATGTATGAAAGAATGATAGGATATATATCACGGTATCTCAAGTCATCTAGTGGTACTTCAATTTATATCGTCGAAAAAGAGTTCAATAAAATTGATCAATTGATCTATAAAAATCCTGAACTTCCAATAACAAATTTTGATCCAAATAATCCTCAAAATTCAAATGAGAAAATTATGCAAGAAAGATATGGCGTTACATCTACTTATCCAAGTCTAGAAGCCAAAGATTTGTTTCAAGATTATACAGCAGTAACTGTTACTAATTTTAGGACAGAAGACGTTCAACCTCCACCACAGCCAGGAGGAGGATTCACTACACGAGGATTGGATAACCCGTATTTAATAGCTCGCGACGAAAAGTCTGCTAAAAAATACGCAGAAAAACAGGCACAAGAAAATCCGCCAAGCGCACAAGAAACTTGGCAACAGGCAGCTGCAGCCGCTGCCAATTCCGGTACTACAAATACTAATGCGGAAAAACCATTAAAAAGATCTTCTGGTTCTTCAAGTGGTAACTCTGGAGCTACTGCCACTTCGGTTCTAGAAGCACAAGTTGCATCTCCACAAGCAGAAGCGATGTCAAATACTGTTGTAAGTGAAGAAACTGCAAATCAACTACAGAAGAAGGCAAGAAATTTTAGTTTAGGTAGGTAGAGGATAATATATGACATTTTATCAAGGCGAAGACAAGTTAAACCCGATATTCGTTGCTTCTTATAACGACATGATCAACTATATTAATAATGTTTTTGAAGATCAAGCTTATCGAACAGCATTGGGACAACCAGGTGTTCCAAAGCAGCCAACCCTAACAACATTTGAGCCAAACTTGACAGTCCATGTGTTGTTACCAGATTCATTCCAGGATTGGTTAGAAAATGGAGGAGGGCAAAAATTTTTAGAAAATAGTGGCTTAACAGTAGATGATATTTATGATGAATATCGCGATACCTATGGTTCTATCCAGGAGCCATATTTTAGCACAATACAGATGTGGAAAGCCGTATCTTACAATCAATATAAAGAAAAAGGAACGATCTCGCAACAACAAACTTATTTTTGTATAGCTGTTCCTATTTTAAATGCTTCGTCGATTTTTGTACAGCAAGGACAATACAATATACCTCCTGGAGAGACAAGGAACCCATTGATATATTCTATATATTATGATCCTGATAAATCTGATGAGTTGATAATAGATTCAGAATATTTTTATCTTAATTCGGATGATGTTAGAAACACACAAGCATTTGTGGTTAAGTATCAAATAGATGGCCAAGAGGTACAACAGAATCTAGATATAATAGAGAGAATAGTTAGTTTTGCAGCTAGTCCACCATCGCCTTCAGTCAATCCATTTCAAAGAGATCTTCCCATCAATGATAATATAATAGACCGCTCTGGAGTAGTAAGTGCAGCAGATAGAAATGTTGTTATTCCTTCAGTAACACCGCAACGGGAAGATTTCGTTGATGCTAGGGGCTTTGCAGGTTCTCCAGACGATATTAATGCTGCTGCCGGTACTGTAGCAAATGTAGTTCCTGCTGATTCTACTAGATTGGCCACAAACTTATCCAACACTACTCAAGCTGTTGTGGCCAACAATGTTTCATTTAATGCTGCGGCCAACAATGTTTCATCTAATGTTGCGTCCGCCAATCTTCGAGGATTTTAAGAATGGTACAAAGAATAAAAGTAAGAATACCTGATGATTTACGTGAAACATTAACTGCCCTAAGAACAGACAGGATTAATATAAGTTTATCTGACGAAGACGATACGCCTAGACAAAGCAACACAGTACCATTTATATTTACAGATGTTCAGTTTTGTTCTCCTGCACAGCCTCCTGAAGATGCTATACCAACCGGAAATGACAGTGACCTAGAAGATGCATATAATCAATGTTTAGATACTATAGCAGATTTGTTTTGTGATGATGTGACTGGTGGAGACGGAGGAACTACAACTACATATGCTAAAATCGAAAGATTCGAAATAACAGACTCACCCGAAACCTTATATTCTTCTGGCGGCGATGTAAGTTTAGAATGGTTGATTTCTGGAGAGGAAGGAACTTGGACATTGCAGATATTTGCATACGAATATGGTCCAAATTCAATTCCAACAGAATATGCAGAAATAACCGGCTCGATTCAGATTAATTCTCTTGAACAGAAAATCATAGGTATACCTTCAGGCTTACCATCTGGCACAACTGTACGATACTTATTAAGTATAGATAATAGGCCCAGCACCCAGGGTGCGCAAGCCATCGGGGGCGATTATCGTAAAGAACAAAATATACTAACTTTCTTAACAGAAGACCCTCCAGCTGGTTATCTTGATGTCGGTTTTGACAATGATGTTTCTGATGCAAAAAAAGAGCTATACACTCTTTCTTTTTCGGAAAATATTTTGGATACAACAGTGGAAGATTGGATAAACGGCCCACTAGCAGAACAGGCGCCGGCAACGCTGTTCCCAGACGATCTCTTGAGAGAAAAACTGGGATGTTTTTATATTAAAAACAGAAATAATAATGCCATTTCTTTTGCAAGAGAAATGAGTTCAGATAAACCAGATTTACCAGAAATAGCCTCTAATTTGATTTCTCAAAACGGCTTAATTGGTTTAAAATACAATGAAGTTTATGGTGATTTTCCAGCATTTAATTATGTAGATGTTACATACGAATATCAAAAGCCATATACAACAAAAGAAGCCTCTAAGGTAGAAACACCATATAATAGTTTATTATTAGATGTTAAAACAGATTACAATTATTATTACAAGCAATATGAAGAAGTACATGGCAACTTGCCAGAGAAAATGCTACCCAATATGTATTTCATTGAATTAAGCAAGGAAGCTCAAGAATCTATAGAAAAAGATATTTCCGTTCTTGGCTCTAGAAGTGGAGCAAGTGCATATAATTTAGAAGTAGATCCACTTATTGATTGTGTCCTAGGACAGAAAGTCCCAACAGATATCGATCAACAAAAGCGTCCAACTAGATATGGTGATTATTATGCAGCTTTCTTAGAGAGGTATCCAGATCGCAGGGAAGCCCAAATTGTTTCCAATGCCGCTAAGACAGTAATAATTCCAGCTTCTTTCTTAGACAAATTAGAAAATTATAATGCTAAAAAAGAAGATTATCCATTTTATAATCAAATAAGCTTTTCTTTTTCTAAAGAAATATTGCAAGGTAGAAGAGAAGTTGATGAAAGTGTTTCGACTTTATTAAAGAATAGAACACCAGATTTTGTTATACCTTTTATGTTGGAATGTATGAAATCATTTGTAAACGATGATCTAGGAGATGATGAATTTAAAAATCTTATAAAGCAAGAATATGATTTAGATGCCACCAACTTATTCGCATCGCCAAATAGATTTAAAAAATTAAATCAAGAAAATAGTCCACTTTATTTAAATGCATATAGTTTAAATTATACAAGCTATGGCACAAGAGAAAGCTACCCATTTTTATTTTTGGAAAATTTTCTTAATATAAGAAATATGAATCGTTATAAAATCGATGATCAGAAAAATTTATTCGGCCAGATCCATCTTGTTAATTTTATCAAAACAAGATTCAGAAATTATAGAAATATTTTAGATGGAAAAAAGGCCTACAGAGAAACTTTATTTTATAGAATTGCAAAATTCAAATCGTCTGATTTGATTGGAAAGTCAGAAGCAGATATCATGTCTATGGCTCCATTGCAAAATATCCTAATCCAAAAAGATCCAGATAGGAACGATTTTACATATTTGGATACTCAAGTAAAATATGGTCAAAAATACTCTTATAGAATATATTCTTATGATATAGTGGCTGGCAATGAAATAGTTAACAATGACAATGGCGCAAGCAACCGTCTAGGTCTTTATCTAATTGAGAATCTTTATGACTCTTTAGAGTGTGTCACGATTGATAAACCACCGCTTTATCCACAAGTTGATTTCAATTTCTATAAAGATGTTGATAATAAAGTCATGATTTCTCTTAACAATAATAGTATAAGAGCAGAAGCAGCAGAAGTGATTATAAAAGAGGAAGACGCAGATATATTCAGGAGAATAAGAGAATCACAACTGTTAGAACAAGATGAGCTTATTTCTTTTGGCGGTGATGATACAATAAAGAAATATCAGGTATTACGAACAACTTTTCCACCAAGATCTTATGCAGATTTTGATGATGGTGATTTATTTGAAATAAGTACAAGAGCAGGCCCAGAATCGCAAATAAGATATAGTTCTATTGTTCACTTGGACGAAATAGACCCAAATGTCAAGTATTATTATACTTTTAGGTGTGTCGATATACATGAACAATTATCAAATCCAACAGAAGTTTATCAACTTGAAATGATCAACGAAAGCGGTACCATATATCCAGTTCTTGACGTGTGGAATTTTCCTAAAGATGTAGGAATTGAGCAAACTAAGAAATTCAAAAAATTAATAATGGTAAAACCAGAATTATTTCAGCAGTATTTGGACTTAAATATAGGCGAACAAACTGATATAAGCGAGATACAACGCCAGTTGTTGCAAAACATAGGAAACAAAACTAACAATAAAATATGGGGCAAAACATATAAAATGAGAATAGTCTCTAAACACACCAATAAGGTGTATGATATAAAGTTTAAATTCGATAAAAATGGCGAAATTATTCTTTAGAGACTATTTATTTTAGTAACAAGCCAGAGGAGATCTTATAAATGGCATTCTTAGATAACAGTGGTGATATTATATTAGATGCGGTACTAACTGATACCGGCAGACTACGAATGGCTCAAGGGACATTTAGAATTCAAAAATTTGCTCTTGGTGATGACGAAATAGATTATGGTCTTTTTAATAAATCTCAGCCAACCGGACAACAAGATTTGGATATTTTAGGAACTCCTATATTAGAAGCTTTTACCGACAATGCCTCTGGATTAAAGTCCAAACTTCTTACTATTGGTGGTGAAGAGAGACTTTATTTACCTGTATTAAAATTACACAACGAAGGAACTTCTCAAACCAGAAATGATGGGGCGTATTATATTGCTGTCAATCAACAAACAAAAGAAAAATTTGCTACCGATAAAACAGGAGTAATGACGTATTTCCAACCTAGCGATGGAGCCGATTTCGACACAGTTATAGAAGTTCATCAAGGAATCGACAACGCTGAAAAAACAGACGCCCTCAGCGCTGATTTGATAGAAAATCAATATATTGTCGAAATAGATAACTTGCTAGGTTCTGTTTATAATGCAGATAATGCACAAAAGGCAGTTAGTTATATTGATGACGATAACATCGCTAGTTATTTTTTGTATAAAGAAGCAAGTTCTGAAGGGACAGAAGTAAAGACCTTGAGAGAAGATGCAGGTACCATAGCTGGCGCCCCAGGAACTAAGTTGACATTTAGAATAAAACCCCAAGATGCACTTAAGGGCACAAGCGATGTTTGGTTTGAAAGACTTGGCGGCGAAGTATCTATTACAACAGACACTGCTCATACTTTTTACTATGTTGACGCAACAGTTAAAGTAATGGGAGTAACAACAGGCTACAGGCTAGACATCCCAGTAAGATTTTTGAAATGGAAATCTACACCATAATACATAAGAGAGTTTAAGAGGAGTAAAAATGGCACAAGTTTATAAACTTTTTGATACACTAAAAGATATAAAGGAAACAAGAACTTTATTACATGAAAATATTCCGATAACTGGCTCTCTAGTGTCTGGAACATATTCTGATGAGAATATTAAGAATTTCTCACATGGCAGATTTCAATCTGTGTATGATTATCCATATCTAAGTTCCTCTGCTAATCACATTTTCGACATAAGTGTCGGACTTACTTCAGATTCTGGATTATCTGGTTCTGGCGCTGATTTCGTAGAATCCAAAGAAAAAGTGTTGATGTATAATCAAATGGCTCAAGTGCTTGTCGGATATGATATAAACGGTTCTATTTTACAATTCGACCAAGATGGAGACTTGCTAGCTGGTGGCAACAAGTTAAAAGAATGTGTATTTCTTAATTTTTCAAGACTTCTAGCAAAAGACGAAATTAAAAAAGAAAGCGTTAATCTTACAATTGGTACTGGCTCTTATGGAAGCGCCTTTGATGGAACTCATTCAGTTAAAGACTTAAACGCAGCCAGTGAATATCGAGTAAATTCCCCAGCTGGAGAATACGGTATTCTCTATACCGGTAGTGTGGCAGAGACAGCTAGTGCTGTAGGCCTTGTTTATTATCAAGCCGGTGTTATGGTCTTAACTGCTTCATTATTTAACAGCACAACTTTCAACGCAACGCAAACAGTCGATCAAGCCTTCTCTGGTTCTAGTACACAAGATATTTGTGATGCAGTCAGACATAGATTGCAAAACATACAATTTAATAATACAGTTGAATTAAATTCTAGAATCTATTTCTGCCGTATTGAGCCTGATGATTTTAATTATAGTTCTAATCCAACTTATCTCTCTGAGAGTAAGATTGTAGTCAAGGACGAAAAAGAAGATGAATCAGTTTCTTATATCACTACAGTTGGTTTGTATTCTAGTGATAATGAACTATTAGCGGTAGCTAAATTGTCAGAACCACTAAAGAAAACACGAGCAAATTCACTAATTTTGAGAACACGCCTAGACTTCTAATCTATAAAAGGGGAAATGTAAATGTCAGTAACAGGATCTGTTCCATTTCCTTTTATTACAAAAGATGGAAGTCTAAGCAGTTTCCAGACTGTAGGTACTGAACAATTTAACAAAAATTTTGGGTATGGAGATGCAATAACTGGCTCATACCCATTGATCACTTCTATATCTTCTGATTTTTATGATGAAGGTTATTTTGTGGGAGAAGAGAGAAAGAAAAGATTACTTTCTCTTAAAAATACATTAAACTATTATTCTACACTTAGTCCGCACTATTCGTTCAACTCTGCTCTAGGCAATAAAGAAAATCAAAACCTTAGATTGATCAGTATACCTTCATTGTTTTATGGACAAAGTATAAAAAAGGGAACAGTTAAGTGTAAATGGTTCTTAACTGGCTCCCTAATGGCTGAATTGGCCGATGTAAGAGAAAATGGAGAATTAGTTCAAGTAGGTCCAGCTGGTAGCACTGGCTCTGGTAGTGTGGCAGGCGTGGTGCTATACAGCGAAGGATTTATTATATTAACAGGAAGTTGGTCGCTGCATCCAACATATCAAGATAAATTCAATGTTAATGATTCGCTGGTAGATTACGATCCCACTTGGTATTATTTCATGACAACCGGCTCAGAAGGTTCTAATTCGGTACCGTCCTCTTCTTTCTCTCTTGATTTTGAAGGAGTAGAAAAAATTCCTACTTTAACTATGTTGGCCAAGGCGGATGTTGGTGAATTTAACCATTCAAACAACCCAACATTCATAGAATACGGACAAGACACCACAATGGTAACTTCCAGTAATTCTATTTCAGATAGGAGCGATTTGGCTATTAAAAATATTGTAAATGGTATTTATGACGAAGAAGATCCTCCGTTAGAAAAAATTACTTATATTTCTAAAGTAGCGATATACGATAAGGACAGAAATTTGATTGGAATAGCAAAACTAGCCAATCCTGTAAGAAAACGCCAAAATGATGCTATAGCAATCAAAATGAAGCTCGACTTATAAATGATTAATTAAAGTGGGAAAAACTGATGAAGAGCTACTAATTATACTAGAGTAGTTCTTGAGGGTATCCTAATTGGCTGGTAAGATACAGATAAATCAAATTCAAATCCTAGAAGATCAGAGTAGAATAACCTCTGGCGATACTGTTATTATATTTGACGATGGTAATGAAGGGACAAAAAGAATTAGGCTAGGGCAGTTTCTGGCTTATGTGACATCTTCTGCGATCAATTCTCTTACTGTCTTAAATTTAACTGCATCTGTTAGCGGCACAGTAGCCCAATTTACAAATTATAAGGGCGATGGTTCTGAATTAACAAATCTTACAGCTTCTAATATCAGCAATTTCCAGCAAGATGTAAGACAACAATTTGAAGCTGGAACAAATATAGCTATAGTCGATGGAGTGATTTCTTCAACTGGTGGCGCTAGCTCAATTCCAGGTGGATCAGAATATTCGCTACAATTCAATAGTGGTTCTTTATTAAGCGGTAGTAGTTTGCTTGTATATGACTACGATACCAATATTCTTAGTGGAACTGTTGGAGAATTTACTGCCCTGACTGCATCATTAAGTGGAGATGGAACAAATATCAGTAGTCTCAGAATAGGAACCCCAGATGATGGCGATTACTCAGGTGGTCTATTTGCCGATTTCGATTCCGATACAAAATTATCCAATGCAATAGGTAGAATTAATATATTATTAAGAGGCATAGCTCCTTCTGCCGCTCCAGATCTATCAAACCTAGAGCGAAACATATCTGGTGGTACTTCTATGAAGTTAGCATTTGGTGATTCCGAAACAGTAAGCGGATATGCCAATGTTACAGCTAGTTTGACTGACTTGGCCGATAAAGATTTCACAGAAACATTTAGTGTTACCAATGGTTCAGGTGGAAGACCAATCCGATTGGGCGTATTTTCTTCTCTTACACCATTAACATTCACCCTAAATAATGATGTCGCAGCCGATGGAAGTCCTTTCCAGAACTATCCAAATGGCGCTTTTAATGTAGCCTCAGACGGCGTAGGATCATTCACATTGGAAGTAAATGGTGTAGATGTAACTCCAACTAAGTCCACAACTGACGTAAACGCTTATTCAGCAAATAATTTCAATCTTTCCTTAGCTAATACAGCTAGTTTTGCTACAACAGGCGCCGGATTTGATATATTTAGACATAGAACAGGAACTGTGACTATTCCAACGTCTCAATGGAGAACTGGTCACAATTATGCAAAAGTAACACAAGTATCTTCTTTGGGTATACAAGAAACAAATTACATTGATTGGGTTTATGATCCAGCAGCAATTAATGGTGGTGGTTTTGATTATAATATTACAGGAACTACATCTGGTTCGTTCTCTGTATCTGGTCAGAAAAATTTATCCGGTATCAAATATTATACATCCTGCACATATACATTCGACACAACAATAGAAAATTATTATGCATATGTTTATCCTGCCTCTGGTAATGGTGGTGTTACATTTAGTGGTCTTACAAGTGGTTTAACAGCAGCTGCATTCGCCAGTACACCAGACCCTACTTTGCCAACCGATTCTCTTTCTAGAAGCTCTCTGCACACCGTAGGACCAATCAGATTGTTGGGGACTGCACTTACTTCCACAATAAATGTAGACAATGGTCTGGGCAAAACAGCTTCTGATACATTAACAACCGAAACCGTATTGTTAGACAAAATTGATACCTCGAATACGGATTTGGTTGAGAATTTCTGTTTGGAAAATTATCGTGTCCCATCAGCAAGCTACGATACACAAGTATCACTAAGCTCGGCTACTTTTGATAGCGCTACTGCTTTGTCTGTTAGCGAATTAGCAGTATATAACGGAGCACTGAGATATCCAACACAAATATTGAATGGTGGTGATATAGCTGGAGCACCCGTAGATAATATTATAGCTGGTCAACCAGACTACTCAGCTGCTACAGAAGATAGATACTTTTTCAGAAAATTTGTTAACGGTGGAAGCGTAAAAGTAGTGTTGCAACTTGCAATAACCGGTCAAAATGTCACGTTCGCTTCTTATAACGAATCACTAACAGGAAATGCAGTTCAAATTTGGGTTAAAGTACCAGGTAAGACCGGATGGCGCGATATAACTGTTGCTGCTCCTGGCAATACTGTCGGTATTGAGACCGATGATAACATTGGCTGTTTACAGGGAACAGCACCTTCTGACATCACTTCGACTGCAACAAGAACATTCACTTTGAATTTGCTTACTGAAGGCCTTGGGCCATCAGAAGTTTATGTTTTCAGAATACTTACTAGTGCTAATTGGACTGGCAGCATTTCGAAACTACAGATTAGTTAATTGGGTATATTATAATGGCTTTAACATTAAAAAATAAACTATTAATAGCTTACAAAAAATTACTTGGTAAAGCTCATACCAATAGTCAATTTGATGACGTGAATGAATCCATCGATAGTGCTATTCAAACTGGTGCAGATATTGTTTTTGCAGATACAATACCTACAACTCCTGGGACCAATTTATATGATGTAACCAATAATATTGTAGAAAAAATTGATTTCCAACTAGTTTCCATACCTTTGTCTGAATATACAGCTATTGGTTCTGACGCCGCCGGCGTTAATGATGATGGTGACGGCGCTCCAACATTAGGAACATTCTCTTCTGGTCGCCATGCTTATGCTCTGAAATTGCCTCCTGATTATGAAGCCAATAGCGACAATGCTAGAGCAGGAGTAGGATATTTCAGAGATGGTCAACAACTTTCTAGTACAGGCGGTAAATTACAAATAGTTCCACAAAAATATGGATATTCATATGCTGCCGTAGTTTCTTCGTCTAGTGGCATAATCAATACCCTGGATGAAGAAAATTATTATTTAGATACATATTCTGGTATCTTGTTTTTGCAAGATATAAACAGAGTACCTACAAAAGTTACTGCCTATTTATACATAGGACAGTTTTTAGATCAAAAAATAGCAATCAATAAGATAATTATTGATTCAGACTATACTCTAGGGGTGACTGAGAGGGCGGTCTTCGCAACAAATAATGTGTCACCATCTGTAACTGTTACTTTACCAAGTGCTACATTGGCTGAGTCTAGAGAATATTACTTCGTCAAATCCGATGATTTAGGTGGCAAAATAATAATTGCTGCTAGCGGAAGTGAAGAAGTGAACGGTGAATCAACATTTGAAATGCATGGCCCACATCAGTCTATTACTCTAATCAGCAATGGAACCGGTTGGTATGTATTTTAAAAGGAGATAAAAAATGGCTAATATAGCAAATGTTAAAGTAAAGTCAGGGAACCTACTTGAACTCAGCGGTTCTTCTGTCTCAATAAGCGGTTCTGGTGGAGTAGTTCTCCATACAGAAAACGGCGGAATTGACGCCAATGCAGGTACTGGTCCAATAACTTTGGACGCAGGTTCTGTATCAGTTAATGCTGGTTCAGGCAAAGTTGATTTAACAGGTAGCACAGTCAACCTAGTTGGCAACGCAACTGTTTCGAAAGATTTGGATGTAACTGGCAATATCACTGGTAGCAACTTATTACTAACCGGTGAAATTATTGCTAAAAAAATGAGCATTGTAGAGACACTATACACTTCCTCTGTTCTCTACAGCAGTGGTTCTACTAAATTTGGTAATACTCCTGGGGATGGTCCTGGACTAGAAGACACACACCAGTTCAGTGGTTCACTATATATCACTGGTTCAACTGTTACCCTAACCGGTGGTTCATTCACCGGTAATGGTAGCGGCTTAACCAATGTAACTGCCTCCGCTGTTACATTGACTCAGACAAATGGAGCAGACACAGCCCATTATATTACATTTGTAGATACGGCTACTGGAGATGAAAATCTAAGAACAGACACAGGATTAACTTACAATCCTTCAACAAATTCGCTTACTGCATCCTTCTTTTCCGGTAGTTTGAAAGGCAATGCAGACACAGTAACCGATGGTGCTTACTTATCTGCCGGCCAGACATTCACTGGTGCAAATGTATTCAACGATGCAGCTAATCAATTCACCGGTTCGTTCTCTGGTGATGGTTCCAATCTAACCAATCTAGATGCTGGTGATATCAGTCAGGGAACATTGGCTATCGCTCGCGGTGGTACTAACAACACATCATTCACTGACGTTCATCAAGGTTCTGGTGGTGAAGTATTCCTAGTAGCGCAAAGTGGCAGCGTCGGAAATGAAAAACTACAATCAATTGCTTTAACTGGTTCTGCTGGCGTTATAGTTGGTTTCGATGGAACAAAGATCACTCTTAATCTTGGTAGTTCAGTCGGATCTGGTACAGTAACTGAAGTGATCGCAGGCGAAGGTTTGGATGGCGGTGTTGCTAGTGGTGGTTCATCAGGGACTCTATCCGTTAGTGCTTCTGCTGGTGGTGGAATTAATGTTGCATCAACCGGTATTTCTGTTGATGATTCAATCGTCCTAACAACATCTGGAACCGGTCCATACGACATGGCAGCTGCCGTAAGTTCCAGTATTGGGTTCAGCGGTTCAGTTGGCTTATTTGGAACTCTAACTGCTGGTTCGGGCGATATTGCTGGCGCCTTGACAGTTGGAACAATTGCTGCTGATAATGCTGCTGGTTCTAATACTTTTGCTGGCGATGTTTCTTTGGATCGTTCATTGAAACTAAATATGACTCATGTGTTAACTGGCCAAACGCACCATGCCAACAGTGATATAATCATTTCTGCCGCGACAAATACTACTATCGTCTTACCAACTCCAGCGGGTGCTGCAGATGATGGTAGATATTTTACAATTAAGTGTGCAGATCTTAATACGAATGCAAATGGTGTTGTTATTAATGGCGGAACGAAACTTATAGATAGCAAGCCAACCTATACTTTGTTTGGGCCATTCCAATCTGTCACAGTAGTATATTCTGATCAGGTTGGTCAATGGCTCGTACTATAATGTAGGCCAAAAAAAGACTCTAGGGGATTAACTTCCCTAGAGTCATATGTTAAAATAGCAAACTTTATAAGGATGATAAATTAATGTCACATATCAGAAATCTGACCATCTTAAGTAACAACATAGCTTCTATTAGTGGTTCTCAAATACAACTAACCGGTTCTGTTTATGGTAGTCAGATCTCTGGTACTGTGGCCCAATTTACTTCTCTTGATGTAACAAATTTATCTGCTGATAAAATCACAGCAAGAGAGTATCACACAGAACTAGTCAGTGCTTCTATAATATATCAAAGTGGTTCGACTAAGTTCGGTGATACACCAGGAGGAGCAC
>Ga0136656_1000241_pt1 | contig 18250 bp, 3 predicted proteins | sample CPBDNA_9_FD_94862 | JGI IMG/M metagenome (GOLD analysis project Ga0136656, IMG submission 94862) | Freshwater to marine salinity gradient microbial communities from Chesapeake Bay, USA - CPBay_Sum_15_0.8_DNA (version 2) | ecosystem: Environmental > Aquatic > Marine > Coastal | place: USA...
CCCATCCTCTTGTAGAAATCAGCTCCATCCTTGGAATAGGCTGTGCCCGCTCTGAGTATCTTGTTGACCTCTATACGAGCAACGAAGTCATTGACCACGAAAGACCTGAGCGCTGCTTTGTTGTCCCGCAAGTAAGGATCCAATTCGTCATTGGTGACTTGGTACCGAGCCATTGCAGCCTGCAGCTCGGCTTCATATTCATCTATCTGCTCCGATACCTTCGCTACCAGAGCATCGATCCTCTTGTTCACTTCTGCAATCTCTTCCTGAGTGTAGCTCTCAGGGTTGTTCAGCAAATCGAATTGAGCAAACAGAGGAATGTTACCTGCGGTGAATGATGATTTCAACGAGCTTATCTGAGGCATGGTGAACACACTGCCGTCCATTGCAAATCTGTCACTTCCCTTCTTGTAGTGATAGCCTTCTATCAAACTCGTCTCTCCTCTCTTGGCTCTCTGCACATTCTCGAACGCTTTGTACATCACAGCCATGTCCTGTATGATGGTGGCTCTGATGAAGTCCTCTACGCTCTTCATGTTGTAGGCTCCGAGCTTGGAGTAGTCTTCGAAGCGGGGGAGTGTGAGGAAGTCGAGACGTTCCCGTGTCTCCTGGGTCGGTATGGCGAACTTGAAATACTTCGATGGCTTTCCAGAGGTACCGGAGTTGTTGGCGAACGCGTTCAAGCGTACCAGCAATGAGGTCTTGAAGTTCTGTTCCGAGTAGTCCTGGCCTACACCGGAGTTGTCCAATCCCTTGAATGAATCCTCGAGTTCATGGAGCAAGGCTTTCCGAGGTTCCTGATTCTTCTTGTTGAGGAATATCCTCATGAGAGGAGAACTGTCTTCTTCCTTGGATGTGGGATCGAAGAGAGGAGTCAGTCCCACTGTCGCTGCAAAGTCGAAGAACCTGTCCGACTTGAGATCACGGACCATGTTGTCCAGAGGAGTACTCAGGTTGATCGGATAGTACACCTTACCGCCTCCACCAAGGAAGGACTCTGCAGGATCCGTGACGAAGTAAGGGACTACTTTGGACCATAGGTCTATGACTTCCCTTCCCCCTTCGGTGGTGTGCACATTGTCTCCTTTCTCCACTACTGCAACAAGCTTGGAAAGACTCTTGTGTGGATGGAATATGTACTTCTTCAACAGAGGAAGGCCTGCACTGCCGGCAAGATCCCCGTTCTCGAAGAAGATGCCCAGGTTCATCTTGGACTCCAAGAAAGTCTCGCCCATCTTGACCCCTGAATTCCACAATATCCTGGATACTGCATTCAACTGCTCTTCTGTAACGACATCTCCTTGACGAGCAGTCTTTCTTTTTAATGGAGCTATGACTTCCTTGTAGAGCTTGGATACTGTTTCCTGTTTGTCCTTCCGGATCTTGACCCTTGCGTCATCATCAAGGTAGTACAGTGCGTCTGGAGACTCTCCCTCTTCATCTATGGCATTGGCACGCCACTTGGCTTTTGCTCTGGAAGGTATGGTGTTAGCATGGGAGGGGAACATCTTGAACGAGACAACATAGTCTCCACCTTGTACTTCTTCCCTATCGAGTCTGAATGTCAGGAATCGCTTATATGAATTCGCAAAGTTCGCGAAGAATGCTGCCTCTTGCTTGACATCCAAGCTTTCCATTCTCTCTATGACGGGTTGAAGCTCAGGCTTGTACTTGGACATCAGTTCCAAGTTCTTGAGCATGCCCTGGAAGGAGCTCTGCCCGTGCGTAGCCTCTGCTATCTGCAGGTACACGGTATCGAGAGGGATAGCTATGGGGTAGCCCAGTCTCGGAGACCTTGTAGTGGATCGTATGTCGGTCAAAAAGGACTTGACTGTAGAAGATAGCTTGTCCTTGGGGTTCTCTTGGAGTCTCGATTGGCTGTGGATACGAACAGGATCGTCATCGTTGTCCTCTACTACGCCTTCGTCTTCAGAGTATCGGTACCCGTAATCAGGGAATACGTCCTTGACCAGTTCGGACCACCCTACAGATAGGGTATTCCCAGTCCCTTTCTCGTCGACTTTACTGAACCAATCCCGGTACACCCTGAAGAAGAGATTCGCTTTTCCCCTCTCCAACTTCACCCCCTCAGGCAGATAGTCCATCATGGCTTTGGAAGACTCTGTCCTTTGAAGGCGTTCTGCCTCTACAGCTATGTTCCTACGCTCCGACATCTTCATGTCCACTGGCCAAGAGAAGGATTGCGTCAGAGCTATCTCTGCCAGTATCCCTTTCTTCTTTCCGTCCCCCATGAAATCTATCAACTGCGAGTCGAAAGCCTCTCCGCCGATATTCCTTGCGTCGTTTAAGAATGTCATGAGGACATGCACTACCTCGTCCTGCATACCTCTGCTCGCATACCTGATAGGCTGCTCGATGTTCATCTTCATCCCTTCGATAGGAACACGTTCTCCAGTAGAGGTATTGATAGCATAGTATTCACCGTGGCCGTCCATGATCCGAGGCTCTCCATTCTCGTCGGTAGAGAGCGTGGTAGGGTTGTGTGCCTTCGGATCAGTCTCGAAGTCCATGCCGAAGGCCTCTTTGAATTCCGGACTGTAGATCTGAGCATGGATGTCTGCTGCAGCTTCAGGGTCTCCAGTACGTACCAATAGGGAATCGAACAGGATAGAGGGTTTCCCGTTCGGTGCAGTGACAGAGGTTATTATTCCATCTTTCCTCTTTATGTTACATTTCCCAGCCATATCATGGTGAACATTTTTCGTCTTTGAACATGTCGTCTATGCTATCCAATTCCTGCTGGCCCTTCTCTGTCACCTCGCCTGATGGAGCATACCCGCTGTCTGTGACCGCGTCTGCAGTCTCTTCGGCGCTCAGCTCTGTCGATTTGGAATTGCCGAAGGTTACATCCGGGTTGGTGAACAGAGGATTGGTGCCTTCTTGGGTGTTCCGGACAACATCTGTCGAAAGTATGGAATAATGTCCTAGGCCTTCCGTCCTTTCCTGTCCTCCCATCTCCTCCGTAGAGGTCAGGTATTCCATGTATCCTCCCTCGTATACCCTCTCAGGATTTATGGGGCTGCGATACTTGCCCTCGGTATAAGCAAGATCTTTGGATACGTTGAACTTCTTAATATCCAAGAACGATTGGAATGCTCCAGGGAAGTTCTTGTTGATCTCCTTGAATGCCTTCTGCACATCAGGCTCACTGGCCTTCATAGCCTTCAAGGTGTTGGACTCAGGGTCGACTCTGACCACAGATGCTTTGAACTTTCCACCGTTCATTGCAGCTTTCAGTTCCGAGGAGTTGATCCGCACCAACTCACCTGCAGCTGCGTGATAGAAGACTATGTACTGAAGACCATCTTTGAACTGGCCTTGCTCGAAGAAGGTACGACTGTTCTGGTTCCGGGTACGCATGGAAGGATCGATGGTAGCTACGATCTCCGATACGGTCGGCAGGTCTTCTTCTTGAATGAGCTCTTTGACCCTGTCTTTCGCCTCTTCTGTCAGATTAGCTGTAGATGCCATCAACACAGTAGCGTTTCCGCCAGGCACCATGCTTCCAGGGATTATGAATCCGACCTGCCCCAATAAACTTTTACGAGGCTCTCGTACGGATAGGTCATGCTGCGTTCCGTGTTCGTAGATAGGAGTGGATGTGCCTGTATCCTTATCGAATTCAAGGCCTACGAATGCGAGATCCATGCCTGTCCCCTGGAAAGTCTCCTTGGGATCGTAGAACACCTTCTCGAATCCTTCGGTCCGTGCATTGTTCGGGGTACTGGCCCCTACAGACTTGACTGGGAGCCGCACTCTCTTGCCCGCTGAGAGATTCTCACGGATCTTGTTGTCTACAGCAGTGCCTTCATTCTTCAACACGCCGACATAGACCTTCTTTCCCTGTTCATCCCTGTATCCATATGCAACAGGGACGTTGGGTATGGACCCTTCAGGGTAGTTCTCTTTGTACCAATCGTTTTCGAAGAGGAATAGTTCATAGGATTCCGGAGGCGCACCGTTGAGATCATCCCTATCGAAGATGACCTTCTCACCGTCCACGGTATTCGTAGTGTTCTCATCCAGGATCTCTCCCTGCGCATCTACTTTGATCCTGCTGACTTCTTTCCTATTACCGAAGTCGTCCACCACGGTCTCCTGCATTATGGAGTCCATGTTGGCACCTTTGATCTCGTCCCCCATCGACAGGGTTTCTGCTTCCTTAACTCTACTACTTTGTTGTGTTGATTGTGCTGGAGCAGTATCTTCTAAAGCAGCTAACTCAGCGTCATATTTAGCGTTGATTTCTACTAACTTATCACCGACTCTCTCATCTATTCTTCCTTGTTTTGTACGTTCTTTATAACTGGTTAATCTATCAATTGGACTTCTTCCAGTTGTTCTTTCAGCCCAAAAAAAGCTTACTGTATCAAGTCTTAAAGATTTATCTCTAAAAAACTCTACATCCTTAGCTCCTTTTTCTCTTGCAGCAATACTTTCTAAACTTGTATCCGTTGAGGAAGCTGCCCCAACTACTACATATTTTTTTAAGCTGTTATCATATTCGTAAACATCATAGTCATTAACTATGATTTCTTTAGGTTTGGTTTTTGAAAAATCCTCATAAGATATAGAAGTTGTTACAGCAGATATTAATTCTTCTTTTCTTCTTCTTTCTATATCAGCTTTTGCTTCCTTAACTCTACTACTTTGTTGTGTTGGTTTTTGTTTTAATCTAAATTCTATTTTTTCTCCACCAACTATGACAGTTGCAGTTTTTAATCCAAAGAACGGAGAAGATTTATCAGTGCTTTCTCTTATTTCTACAACTCTTGCAGGTAAACTTTCTTTAGCTTGAGTCTCTTTTAATACTTCTACTAGTTCTAAAGCAGTTTCATTTTCTTCAGATTGTAAGTCTATATCTAAATTATCTACAGCTTCTTCAAAAGTATTGTACCCTTTATCATTTTGAGTCCTAGGTTCTCCTTTTCTATTAGTAGTTTGTGTTTTGAACTTAGTCTTTTTAATACCTTCTTTTTCTGTAGTTTCTGTAGATACAACTACCATTTTACCAGAACCATCGTTAACAGTTCTAAAAGGTTTATTTAATTTAGATTCAACCTCACTAACTTGTTGTGTTGGTTGAGGCTTAGTCCTGGTCTCCGCTTCAGAACCAACAGGCACAACATCATCTCCAGCTTCGACCTCTCCTTCGTCTTGGCCTTTCCTGGCTAATAGCTCTTTCCTCTTCTCTTCTTTCCGCAGCGTTTCTGCAATATCCTCTTCCTCTGATTCCCTCTCCTCTCTTCTAGCAAGCCTCTCCTTGAATTCCTTCTCCGCTGCGTCTATCTCTGCTTGCTGCTGTTGAGCGAATTGTTGCTCCGTCTGGCTTTGGATCTGCTGGTCCGGAGATGCCTCTTCTCCGAGGTTCTCTGCAGCTTGAGCTTCTAGCCCTTCTGTGAAGGAACCTACTTGGCTAGGATCATACTGCTCCGTTACTTCTGGAGGTGCTTGCGGAGTATTTGGATCTTCTCCTTGATAGATTTGTCCTGGAGCTGATCCTTGAGGTGCTGCGGCAGGCGTGCTTCCTGCTCCTTTATCGTCTTTCTCTGATCCATACCTGTGCTTTTTCAAAAGTAATTCCTGGTCGAGGAACATCTGCTTGATGACAGCGTAGTCCTCTTTCAGCTTGAATAGTTCTTCGCTCAATGCTTGAAGTTCCCATTTGGCTACGGTTCGATCCCTCGGAGTGACGGTTTCAGGTTCTGCTTCGTACCTTTTCACTATCGCCTCTGCATCGTTCCACATTTCTTGGACAGTGAGGAACTCTTCATATATGCGCTCTCTCTCATCTCTCAGATCTTCAAGCTCATCCACAAGTCTTCCTTCGACTTCCAAAGCCTCTGTAGTGGTCAGTTGAAGATCTTCATCTCTGAAGGAAAGGACTTTCATTCTAGCTCTTATCTGCTTGAATGCGGAATCGATCTTCTTCTTCAGATCTTTAAGGTCTGGATCTTTGGAGATAGCTGTCTTGGTATATCCCTCCGACAACATATATGTCCTGTGCTCATCCCATAACTCGAAGAGGAGCTCTGCTTCATTCTGCAGCTCATATATCTCGTATCGGATCAGAGCAGATGATTTCTGGCCATGCTTTCCCCCGAAGGCCATTCTCTTCTTCTTGCGAGCTATGGCTTTCTGCCTCACTTCTACCTCTTCCCTGGCAATCTCGTTGGCCTCATGAATATTGACAGCTTCTGTAAGGAGTATGGCATACAGTATCTGGTCGAAGACTTCTTCAGTTACAGATATATCGTTCAGGCCTGTCTGGAAAACGTCAGAACGATCAAGGTCTGCTTGCTTGTATATGGTCTTGGTAACGCCGCTCTGAGTTCTTAGACTTATCCTATCGGGTTCACCTGCGGTATTGTACCTAATGGCGTCAAGAGGATCCATATAGGTATTCATGAAGATCATATTTGGAATGGACGGTATGGAAATTTCTCGTCCGTTCTCTGATATGATCTTTACAGCTCTGGCTTCTTCAGCTGCAGCTTCCTCTTCCTTCTTCTTCTTCCTTGCCTCGTCTTGTCCCTTGCGGGCTTTATACCTCTGCCGGATCATATACAAGGCCTCCAGGGTTAAAGGGTCAGCATCTTCTTCCTTTGCCTTATCCTCCTCCAACTTAGCGAGTCTCTTCTCGTACTCCTCTTCGCTAGGATCTCCCTTACGAAGAAACTCTTCTATATTGTCGGCTACTTTTTTTCTAGCTGCCCGGATCTCAGAGAGCTTGGCCATCGCAGCAAATTGCTCTTGAGGGCTGAGCTCTTCATCCGCTATCAGTTCTGTCAGTTGAGTTTCATTCTCTGCAAGCTCCAGTTCTCTGTTGAACCTCTCCTGCCTGGCAGCAGCTTGTGCTGCAGCTTGCTCTCTCTCTATCTTCTCGGCTTCCTTACGAGCCTCTTTCCCGTTCTCATACAGCGCAGATGCAAGTTTGTTGTAGCTGTCCAGTGCTACGGACGTCTCTTTTAGCAGCTGTCTGTAGTCTTTGATGAGAGGCACCATCTTCATAGCAGCGATCTTATCCAACTGACCAGCCTTGGTGTACTTCTCTATAGCCGCACTTTGCTGTTCGACTGTCTCTGCTTGCAGTATGTCATCAGGAAGAGCACTGTTCTTCAACTCTTCAAGGTCCCTGGAGAGCTGCATGTACTCTTCGTTGAGATCAAGGGTACTGGCTATAGCCGTGCCTTGGGATTTCGCATAAGAGGAATGCCTACCTAAGGCCCCTGCAATCTGACTAGGACTCAAAGACAGCTTCTCGATCTCGGACATCTCCTTCTCGATCTGATGCATCCGCCTTGTTCGGTCCTTTACAGCTGAACCGAAGATGACCAGTTTCTCTTTCAAGGCCTGCCTACGACCTCTGATCGCCTCCTCCTCTGCACTCTTCTCCTTACCCATCAGAAGTTTCGGAAGACCTCCTACTACAGGAGGCTCAGCGAACACATCGTTGACGGCATAGTACGTATCGGTCACCTCTTTGACCTTGGTGCGCATATCATCGATGATCTCGGCCTGGGTCTGACCGGTCACCTCCTTCAAGGACCGCTCGTTGCCTTGATCATCTGCGAGCTCTATGTGCATCGCCTTGGCGAATTCGGAATCAGGCATCTCTGAGAGATGGGCAAGCTTTTCTTCCAATACCTCAGCTCCGCCCAGTTGCACGATTTGGAGAGCATTGTAGGTGATCAATTCCGATTGGGCATCCTTGTAGGCCTTGATGTCACCTTCCTGGACAGCCTTCTGCATGCGGGCCATGGCGGCTGCTTGAGCATTGGCATTGGTCAATCGTTGGGTAGCAGCATTGAATATACCTGCATCGATCAATGACTTCAGGGTAGCAGTGGTCTTCCTCTCTTCAGAAGCAGCTTTGTTGTTGAAGGCACCTCCGACACCCATGATACCCCCTACGATAGCACCCACGAGCATGGATTCGAGACCTTCATTGGAGCCGAATGTCTCTGCCAATGCCTCTGTCATGGCTTTGGACATGTCGCCATAGCCCCCATTGGAGTACTTGTCTGTATGGTACCGGACTCCGAATTCCTTGGAGAAGAACTGTGCGCCTTCCTGGAAGGATTCAGTTGCTGCATCCTTGGGTATCGGAGCTACTTTCTGCATCAAGCGTCTGTACTTGGATGCATCTTCCGACATGTCTATGACCTTACCTGATACCTTATCGAATCTGAGGTTCTTGTTTGCTTTGACGGCATTCTTGAATCCGGATACCTGCTTGGCGAACATGAATAGGTTGGTTCCTGCTAGGACAGGAAGTTGCATTACCATAGAGGTGTTACCTGCAGCAGCAGCGACCTTTTCGAAGTCCTTCATCTTGTCTTCAGGAATGAAGTACTCGTTGGGCACATCCGGATTGTCTTCCAGATATTCCGTGACGAGGTGTTCCATTGCCAGGTCGTTCGTTTCCCTCGCCTCCACAGAAGCTTCTGCCAGCGACATCATCAGACCTGTCTCTGCATATGCACCTGCACGCAGCACTTTCTGCCCTAGAGATGCTCCCTCTACTATCTTCTCACCGAGTTTGGTACCGTTGGCCACAGCTTTGCTGGCCCTGTACATGGCTACGCCTTTGTTCGCTCCAGCGATCCTACCGAGTACTCCTACACCACCAGTGAGATAGGCGGTGGCTATGGAACCTAGAGAGTAACCAAGACCATTCGCTACGGTATCGGCCCAGAAATTCGCTGTCCCCATCTTCTGAAGAGGAGACATCTTCATCTCTTCCTGAGTCAGATAGTTCGGTAGATTTTCCCGCATCCACTCGTTCATGCTATCTATTCCCTTGCCTAAGGCATTGTCGTAATAGCTTCCTCCACTGGCCATCTCCCCGAGACCGAAGAGTATTCCCAAGGTGTTCTCTCCTACAGCTCCAGCAGCAGTAACTCCGGCCTTGGTCAGACCGTGTATCCATTTCTCAGAAGTCTTCTGGTTCTTTGCTCTGATCTCCTCCCAGTCGAGAAGGCGGCCGGCAGGAACATTGTAACCAGCAAACTTGGTCATAGACTCTCTATCAGTCACCAGATAAGGTTGAGCTGATAGCATATCTTGGTAGGTAGGAGAGTACGATCCTCTTAAAGGTTCTCCAGTCCAAGGATCCAGATTCGATTCTGGAACAGATGCCTTTGATGACTTTTCAGGCGGATCTGTTTCATCAGTGATAGGTTTGGAGAATGGAAGATTTGTCCAAGGATTTATAGTTTGACTTGACATTACTTCTTACTGTAGTTTTTCGGATCTTGAAAACTGTCAGCGTCCAATCTCAGTGAATAACCATCAATGTTCATCATATCTTCTACACCTGCTAACAATGCAGGGTCTGATAGAGAAAAACCGCTGCCCATTCCTTCTATATCTACTTTGTACCCTCCGTACCCTTCATAGATGCGAGCCCGTTTCCTTGTTTGTCCCTCCTTATCTACAAATTCTACTGAAAACCCTTTAATGCCCGGAACTGCACCTTTTACCGTATGGATAAGTGAACTCAACTTGAAAGGAGGCCTTTCGAATGATTGTACAAGAGCAAGATTCGAAGCATTTTCTATAGGGTAGAATACCCTTCTCTCGATAGTACTGTTTGCTCCATAGTCGCCTTCTAAAACAAGGTTGACACCATTAGTTTGTCCTGTAGCATTATAAGGGAATGTCACATTTGTTACTGTCCACTTACTAGGAGGAACGTCCGCAAGATCTGAAAGGGTTCCTTTTTGATATATACCATCTTCATTGGTGAAATAAAGAAGATCCTCTGGTTTTACTCCTACAGAATTAGTTCCCATGAAAAAGTCTAGTACAGTTTCAGTATTTTTCTTCATATCCTTCTCGGTGAAGTAGCCCGGTAGATATTGAGATACTTTTCCGGATGTCTGAACTTTATTGTTGGTTTCTAAGTGAGAATTCATGTCAGAATTCCACTTGTTTTTGATCTTGGTGACGGCATCATCGTAAGTTCTTTCCCATAGGAACATGTCCTTACTATCTATATTTTTACCTGTTTCCTTCTCATAAGTTTCTACAAAAGTGGCATATCTCTTTTGAGCGTCAAGATCTAGTCCAGCTCCTCCCATGTGAGCTCTTTCGTTTAGATCAACTCCTTTTTCCACTGCATCAGCAAAAGTGTTGAAGTTGGTACCAAGTGCTTCGTTCACCGCACGTATGAATCCTAACTTGTTTATAGAACCTCTTGAGTTGTATTTCTCAGGTTCGAATTCTTTGTTTATATAATCTTTTACCTCTTCTTCCCAACTAAACAAGTGGTTGGTAGCTAGAGCCGCACCGTATAGTCTAGCAGTAAGTAGATCTCTCTCTATTTCAAGTTGATCTATTTCTGACTTCAAGAGTTTGAAATCATCACTGTCATCTATAACAGAATTAGACAGAACTTGATCTAAAGTATAGTTGGTTTTATACGTAGAGTTGTATTTATTTAACCTTTCTTCTTGATTGTTGGTAATGGTAGAAGCTTCAGTTACAACAGAATCTACAGTTTCTCCTCCAGGAGCAAAATATTCCTCAACCGCGGAATTACCTACCATAGGATCAGGGAGAGAACGGGAAGACTCTTCGTTTAGCCCTCTCAAGAACAAAGGATCGTAGCCTACAAGCTCCGAGCCGGTCGTCTTAGCCCAAGAGTATTGGGCTATTGCGGCGTTCCTCTCTCTATCGATGATCTCATCACGTATCCGACCATTGACATAGTCTTTACGTATCGCAGCCAGTTGCTCAGGAGTCTCTTGGCCTGTTCCGGACAATAGCTTTTCCAGCTGCTTGGCTTGAGCTTGTAGCTCACCTGCCTTCTTGGAATCTTTTTCTTTTTTGGCTTCTTCTATAGCGTCATAGATGCCGCCAGGATCATTGAGCGTCTTATACAACTGGTTCTGTAGAGCAGTATCGTTCACATCGAAAGTGCTCAATCTGACCTGCTGGTTGATAGAAGCAACTACTTCAGGCTCCTGCATCATATTGTTGAAGATGGCCTTTACCCTGTCCGGGGACACTCCTTCCCAACCCCCCTTAGTCTTTATCTCGAACATAGGCACCTCGATCTGTTGCCCTGTACCCGGATCTACCATTACCCCAGGCTGTCCCAGATAGTTTCTTTCTCGTATATCTCCGCTTGGAGAAAATTTCTTTATACGCTCAGCCAGACGCTCTTGGATGTTGATGTCCTTGACGAATCCTTCACCATTGAAATAGGAGTCTTCGTCGACTTCCCCGTTCTCATCGTACTGCAATCCATTATATCCGTATTGGGATAAAGCTAGAAGTCGCTGCTTGGTCGGACCGGTGATGGTACCATCGTCGAATGCTTTCTTGAGAGTCGCCTTATAAGCTTCGAACCTGTCGTAGTTCTCCTTGATAGGCTTGTATTTGTCCTGGAACTTCCTCGCTGAACGACTGACATCCATCATCATCGTCTCGTAATCCCCTCTTTCAGCACGCGCACGTAGCTCTTCCCGGGTTTCATTCTGCAAGCGCTCTTTTGCGATCTGGTCACCTTCGAAATCAGCAGCAGTCATGTCTTGAGCAGCTGTAGCTATCAAGTCATCAGCATTGAACGCGTTCTGAAAACGCTGACGGAGCAGTTCATTGACCTTGACCGACTGAGGATCCCGGTATACCGATGTATATGGATTGTACCTGTACATGCTTAGTCGCCTGAATCTATTCCGTTCCAGATGCCTGATACGAGTTTATCTATCTCCTTATCAGTAAAGGGCTTTCCAGTCTTTTTGTTGGTCTGCCCTTTGAAGAAGTCTCTCAAGTTATCCCGCTCGTAGACACCATCGCTTCCTATGGCTTGAGCAAGACGCTCTTGAGCTTTGTAGGAGAGCACATCTCCAGTGAATCCTGCGATCCTCTGGCCCAGGGCATCCATAGCGGCTATGAACCTGTCGGTGTCGCCGTATTTTATGCCGGCATTGAACCGTTCTATATTGCCACGCATCTCTTTGTTGAACATATGTTTCCTCAGTAGATTACCCGCATTGGTAGTGTCTGCAGTCATCTTAAAGCCTGCTTCCTGGTTCGCTATCCTTGCATTCTCCCTTGCCTCTTTGGAAGCCAGATCCTCATCCGCTTTACGCCTCTTTTCGTACATGGATTGCTTCAGGACAATACCCGCAGGACCCATACCTGCAGTGTCTATGCTTCGATTGATGGCTCTGGAGCTGGCTGCTCCGGCAGCACGTTCGGCGTCGAACTTCACTCTCCTGAGTCGCGGAGCGTTCACTTCTGCAACATTGCCGATATAGAGATCAGGATCGTTCGAGTCGATTATGGGCAGATTGCTCTTTCTAGAACGGATAGCTCCTATGATAGGAGCAGCAGCTTGAGCTATACCTCCTGCTATAGCAAGTCCGGGAATACCTCGGTCAGTGTATTTGCTGTAATCCTCTCCATCATCTTCATTATCTCGACCAACCAATTCTGGAATAACTGTAGGCTTTCCGCTATCAGCATATCCCGGAGCATAGTAGGCTCCTTGGCTCTTGCCGGCACTGTCCCAAGCACTCATAGGTTTGGTGTAAGAGTAGACCCGGCTGCCTCCTGGGAAAGAGGTCGTAGTCATAGTTCCTTCTCCGGTAGGGCCGTTTCCGGGGCCTGTACTTTGAGACATAGAGGCGCCAGCAGGTACCTTGACTAGGCTGTTACTGTGATCAACGGCCATGGGCTTCAGCCGAGAATCCCTTTCTTGCATCAAAGCATTCATTAGGATTCTGTTCTGAGTTGGTGTACCAGTGTAATTGCCTTGACCGCCGGCCTTGCTGTATATAAGACCCCTGTCTTGGAGAGATGGAAATGATTCTCCAATGCTTTTGTAGTAGTCATAGAGAGTTTTCGGAAATCCGCCAGTCTGATAATCCTTTCTACGCATCATGCCTCTTTCTGACCCCGCTCGTCCAGAGACCTGCTCCTGCAACATCGCAAGCTTCTCCACTGATCCGCCTTTTCTGAGTATCTCCTTGTGCCGATCAGCGAATGTCTTTCCATTATACTTCAAGGTATCTGAGAAGATATAGTCTTGGCCTTGGACGTCATCCATGGTCTCGCCTCCTTCCACTTCTGTCCTGGGATCGAGATGTATTCCTCCGTTCTCGTGGGAACGTCCTTTGAACTCGACAGCATTCGTACCGGGAATAGGAGCAACTTGTCCACCAGGGACTCGGCCTCCTCCTCTGTAATACCCCATTGGTCCGCCATACATGTACATCCTCTCTCCTCGGTCAGAGAATCCATACGTCTTTTCCTTCATAGACTCCAATCGCCCCACACCCTTCAGTCTATTGATTTCAGCCTCTCTTTTGCGTTCTTTCTCCTCGGCTCTTCGTATCTTTCTTCGGGCAGCATTCCGAGTGAACAGTCCTTTCCCGAGCCCGTACAGTCCGCCTAGCACTCCTCCGATAAGTGTCCCTGGTCCGGGGATCAAACTACCTATCATCATGCCTGTCCCGGCTCCTGAAAGAGCTCCTCCTATGTTCTCACCGACGTTGGTGGTGGTAGCGTCATCGTCATTGGCTATCGCGGATGTCAGCATACCTGCAGCTCCTATACCTGCGCCTAAGCCCATGCCTCCTAATTTTCCCGCAGCTTTGCCGAGGAATCCTTTTGCTGCAGCACTTTTGGCGGCTCCCTTCGCAGCTCCTTTGACCAGAGGACTGACTGTGGTAGCCAGGTTCCTTGCAGCACTCTCTCCTGCTAGGAACTTCTGTTCGTTCGATTGTATGGATTCTTCAGCAGCATCGGTGTATTGACCAGCCCGTCCTTCCTTGGCGATCCTATCCATCAGACCTTGGATCTTGGACGTGTCCGCTTGTCCGTACACGACCTCGGTCGTAGGCGCCATACCCGGCATTACCGAGTTAGAGCCGTACATGGTGTTTCCGTACATACCGGTATTACTCATACCTCCTGCTTGATATTTTCTCCTGAGCTTCTTCATCTATGTACGTTTCTTGCAGATACTGCTGTAGTATACAAATTTATTGTTTTCTGCCTCTCATTATCGAAAGTCAATCTTATGCCTACCCACTTGTCTGAGAACTTCGCCCTCTTATGCCACGGCTTGGCCAGGTCCAGATACAAGGTATTGATAGTCTTGTTCATCCCATCTATCAGGAACTTCGGAGAGCTCAAGGCAGTCACTACAGAGTCTGTATTGGAACCGGCTACGTTCACTCCCACCTGCCCGAAGTTGGATCCTTCATGTGGCCCTGTGTACAGAGGATCGGTATTGTCGATGAGACTTGCCATATCCCTGTACTGGTTGACCTTCCATGCATTCTTGGTCCTACGTACGTTCATCATGTACTCGATCGGAGTCTCAGGGGTCAGGCCATGGGTATCGTAGACAAAGAAGCTGGTGAATCCGGGGTCGTGGTTCAAAGACTGCTTCGCATCGGTGACATCCACATAGTACTCGAAGCTAGGATGCAGCTTATAGGTATCGTTGACCTTGTTGAATATGAATTCGAATTCCCAAGGCGAAGCTTCGTTGGCATAGAACCTTCCTCTCCTGTCCTCTGCCTTATGCTGCCAGAAGTATTGACTGTTCTGCTCGAACGACACCAGGAAGTCTTTGTACCTGCTGTATGCGTAAGGGATGTAGTCGTGGTACGATACCCAGAACTTCGATTCTATGTGGTACGATACCGTCCAACCTACAGGCGTGAAATAATTTTCATCCTCCCAGCTCATAGCTTTCTCGAAGCTGCCTGCCACATCAGTGAGTATGAACCGTATCTCAGCGTCGCTCCATACTGCTATCTGGGTATTCTCTGGAAGATTCGCTGCATTGAGTGCATTGGTAGCAAGGTCTATGAATAGAGTAGTGGGACGTCTATCCCTCTTCGTCAAGAGTATACGCTCGTAGTGCTGATCGAACTTCGCATGGAATCCGATTCCCTCTATAGGATTATCGAATCCTGTAGGTAGCCCGTACTCTTCCAGTTCGTACGGTATGTTCTCCCGAAACCAGTTTTCCAGACCATTCTTACTGATCTCATAAGCTTGATCGGTATAGAGCCAAACCTTACGGTTCCGGTAGTCCATGAAGAAATAGCCCGCAGAACAGACCAGGGATACCCACTGGGATTGTGTTCCCAGATACCCATGTTCCGTCTGGATCAATTCATCAGGGTCTCTGGCGAAGATGTCGCCACTACCTATGAATACCTCGGTACCATCACTGATCTGCTGAGTCTCCTTACCCGTTGTGCGGTACAGGGTATCCTCCATATGCATCCATAGAAGGTTGTTCAGCACTTCCAGCTTCCATATCTGCCCTCTGTTGCGTGGCAGATCCTTCAATTGAGCCGCCAGGAAGACACGGTAATTGTCGATCAGACTGCTGTTGTCAGCCACTGCAGATCGTATCACCCGGTTAGGGAAGGAAGTGGGATCAACTTCTCTCAGCGGAAATGGCACAGGTCTCTTTATGTCCGCAACCCCGAGGGTATAATCAGGGTTGTACTTCATGTTCTCCCTGTCGGTCAGGTTGACGTCTGCTTTCAGATCGAGCATGCGCTTAGCAGGAGCGCCAGGGAAATACGATGTCTCTACTTCTGTTATATGTCGGAAATTGATATTGAATGTGCTCTCACAGATGAGGAAGTACAGAGACTTGTCATCAGCAGGAGACGTGCCTACCCAGGATGGACGCTGCGTGGTACGATAACCGTGTCTGCAGATAAAGGTGTCGCCTCCCCATATAGCGGATGTCTGGTGAGTTACTCCTGATGGAGTGCTACCGTCCTCGTTCAGTACATAGTTGTCGAGCTCATCCCCCAGTACTTCGAACCCTGTCCAGATAAGATCCTGGGTATCGTAGGAGAGATACATGTCCGTCTTGAAAGCATGGAGATTGTGCACCTGCAGTTTCACTGGCCCGAACAGAGGATTGGTCTGATCAGGATCCGTCAATAGGAATTCCGTATCCGGTCCAGGGGTGTTCCACCAGTCAGCTCCATTGGTGTAATCCTGGAAGAATCCTGTGGGACGACGATCATTCCTGAACCCGAGAAGTATAGCGTCCTCTCCGCCAAGGTTCATAACTCTTTTGCCGAAACCTTCAGCTCGGCCGTCGTAAATGGAATCGCCTAACAGATATGTCTTGCACTTCTCTCTGAGAGGGTAGTGGGACCATTCTGATCCGGATCCACTGTTGTCGTACTCGTCAGCGATATGAAGACTGACATGGGATAGTTGGGATAGGCAGTCAGCTGTATCTCCACCATCAGGATAAGGATTGCCTGGACCTCTGAAAGATCGGAAGGTAGCTGCGTACTCTATCGAAGTGTGTGTTGCAGGTACTAGGCTCTTCCTTGCTCCGCCGCTGTCAGCCGTAGTGGATCCAGCGTGCAGCAGGTAGAAGTCATGAAAGGTACCTTCCCTTATATTTCCGCTGAAAGGTGAGCCTGAGGCTACAATGAAGTCTTCATTCGCATCAGCTCCTGTATTGCTGCCGCATGCGCTGACGTCCAGGTTGTCCTGTATCTGACACCCTTTGATCACATCCTGGCCGAGTATGCGTCGGTTACTGTGCGAACGTTCTGCATAGTATATCCGGAATCCCTGTATCTGGGAAGCTATCTCCGCAGGTATCTTGATGTTGTCTAGTCGTATACCCAGAGCATCCACTTCTGCAGAAAGCAAGCCTTCAGTCTCTTCCACCGGGGCATCTGCGGAAACCCATACTATGGTACAGTATCCTATGGAATCGAAGTCTGTGAAACTGATGTTGCCTCCGATACCCCCAGCGCCGAAGTTGATGACTATGTTGTCATCGTTCACGGCCTGCAAGGTTCCTTGCTCTACCCCTGAAGCATTCTGATCTAGGGATTGCCAGATGAACCATATGGTAGCACCGTCAGGAGGAGTACCTCCTTGTACCCATTCGTTCTGGGCATCGCCTGGTATAGCATCGAATCCTTCTACAGCATTGTCCTCAGGATCTGTGGATCCGGTATCGAGCCATTCACTTGCCTCGTCCAACAGCAAGCCTGTCTCCTGAGTGAAGAAGACCCTTACCTGGTTAGGGAATTGGCCTGCTCCTACTACTCCGAGATTCTGTCCTGATTGTGTTGGGTCACCGAACGAACGGTATCGATAATCGAATTGGCCCAGTGAGATACCATCGAAGTCGTTGTTGATCTGTTGGACGGTAGGAACAGTGGCATTGGTAGGCATACGGTGGTGACGAACCTGTTGTCCTCGAAGGTCTCTATCGCTATCCTCTGTAGTTCCATCGAAAGTCCTGTAATCGTCTGTCTCTGGATACTGCTCGTTCTTGTTCTCCCAATAGTTGGTTCGCTTGTCGGACACATCTGCGAAGTCGTAGAAGTGGAAGTTCTGGCCATTACCGGAGGTCATTTCCGTAAGTCCAGGGTCATTGATGTCCGCTATCTCATCGTATTCCGGCGCGGTAGATATTCCGAAGGATCTTTTTTTCTTGACTTGAGATCCCGGTACATTCTCGAGAGCTTCTCTTCCAGGAATGTGGTATGCGTATGTCTCTGTACCGTCATTGAGGATCAAGGCTATGTAGAAGGCATATACCTCATCACGCATGTACCCCCTACGGTTGTTCGGTCCGGAAAGCATTTGCATTCCGCGGTACCCGTTCTCCTTATCGGCTTCGATCGGATCCTCGTTTAGATACCCGAACATTAGATTGTCCTGTCTGACGGAGAACTGGTCTAGGTTCTTGATCCTGTGCGTCACAGTGCTGAGGCCGATCGCATTCGCGTGTTTCTGGAAACCTATGTCCTTGGTGCCTTCCAAATTGCCCATGTAGGCTACGTTGTCCAGCTGTGTTACAGTTTTCGCTTTATCGTAGCTCACTGTATCCACGATAATCTCTTCAGGCGTGGATTCAGCGTAACCTTCCAGGTTGGAGAATGCTATCGTCTCCGTGTCTCCGGAGATGTCTATGTCGTTGAGACGATAGGCTCGGAGGACACCGCCTATGCGGGCCACTACTACAGGTCGCAGGTACTCGTAATCCGTATTCAGATTGGAGATGTTCCATACGATCGATTTGCCTGTCTGGGTATCTGCCTCTGTACCATCATATCTCTCGATTGGAAGCACCGATTCGACATCCTCGTTCACAGGAACTGCTATGGACTTGGCCACATAGTTGGTCTGCGTGAAGTTCAGATCCACGTAGGCCAGGAACAGATAGTACGTTCCCGACTTGATTGCGCCACCA
>Ga0136656_1000242_pt1 | contig 18229 bp, 21 predicted proteins | sample CPBDNA_9_FD_94862 | JGI IMG/M metagenome (GOLD analysis project Ga0136656, IMG submission 94862) | Freshwater to marine salinity gradient microbial communities from Chesapeake Bay, USA - CPBay_Sum_15_0.8_DNA (version 2) | ecosystem: Environmental > Aquatic > Marine > Coastal | place: USA...
AGCAAAGAGAAGTTGGTTACTAAGATCAAATACAAACTACAGGATGAGAAACTAAAACTAGTTTCCGTAGATCCAAAAGACATACTTGGTGCTAACGAATTGTGGGTTTATAACACAAAGAATCGCAAACTTGGCAAATATGTTGCCTCTAACATTGATCCAAAGGGTATGGCTAGAGAAGGCACAGGACTAAGCATTAAAGGCACTACTATCATAGGCTTTGATGAGAAGTTGAGCATACAAAAGACATTGCGTAAGCCAGAAGACTCACTTAAAGCATTTAAGAGTGCTGGCAAGGTTGCGTTGCGTAAGTTCATGGATGAATTGACTACTACAGATATAAAGTTAACCGGTAGGATAAACAACGAGATCATACTTTTAAAAGTGCAATAATAGGAGAATATGTACTAAATATTTTAGTGCATATCCTTAAAAAATTATTATTCATACTTTTATTGTTGCTTCCATTAAACAGTTTTGGTTTACAATTGCTTTATGTGGGCGCAACATGGTGTCCTGCATGCTTGGTAATAAAGAACGAGATTCTTCCTTTCTATAATGACGTAGATTTACCAATAGTACAAATAGATATCACAACGGGTATTATTGCCAACGAGGAATATCGTACATATTATGGCAATGGTACTATTGCTAGGTTATATGGGATTCCTGCATTTATAATTTGGGACGAAGTTAACAAACGAGAATTAGTTAGATGGGTGGGTTATGCATCTAAAGAACATTTTTACGATATGCTTAACCGTGCTAAACTAATAGCAGAAAGAAACATAGAAAGATGTAAAATTTTTAACATCTGTCTGCCAAATAATATAGAATAATGGATAATGATCTTAATTTAAAAACGGTTAACTGGCTAGACATAGACATTTCAGATTGGAAGGAAACATCCAAGTTGGAGTTAGTTTTTAATAAAAACAACACTATTTCTTTTAAATTTGCAGACGCCGGTAAATGGCCAACAGTAGAAATGGTTCATTATACCAACAGTGAAAACAATCATTGCACTTATATACCGGACGGTACTGTATTACAAGTAGATGCTAATTGCTGGGTGTTTGTATTTAAAGATAACAGATGGCATGCAGGTACCTGGGGTAGTTTTCATAATTCGTATACAAAGCCTTTTGCAAATTTAGGCGGACATCGCATTAAGCAAGATCCGTTAACAGATTGGTATCCTGTGGTTGGCGAGACTCTTTATTTTATGGTATCTGCATATGCAAGATTTGGTGAAAATATTAATGTGAAAGAACGCACCGATGCTGTAAAAGTCCGATGGCCTGCTTTATTATAACGAGTTATTAAACTACGTAGTTTTCTTCTTAAATAATACATTAAGGAGACAACTATGAAATTTGTAGATTTTACACACCTTAAAACTGTAGGCGAAACATACTGGCAACATTTCTCATGGTGTGCGTATGCTATTGCAATTTTTATGTATATGATTGTTTTGTCAGCAATTCATGGCATATTCCCTTTTCTAATTCCTAACTATCCGGATCGTACATTAGTAAAGTTTTTAGAAAAGTTTAGATCACGCAGAGTACGAACAGGCCAAGCAGATCGCTTACCAGAATCATCTTAGACTACATAAGTAGTAGTATGGATAAAAATCAATACGGAACTCTTGTATTTGACGGTATTCTATTGGATATCGAAGAAGAAGTACCGCACTTGCTAAACTCTTTAAACAATAGTGTAGAGAATTGCATAGAAGCAATTAAAGAACTGGACGGCCAGTTTTCTTTAGTATGGAAAACACCCAACTTCTCAATCACAGCTACTGATTTTAGTTTAACGCATTTTTTATATAATGAAAAGACTTTTGAATTGCTTGAACCTAACACTATCTATGTATTTGATAATGAGTACAATGTAGTTAATAAAATGGCATTTTTTGAGGGATACAGTAGCATCTCAAGTATTACTAGTTACGAGTTCTTATACGATGCTTTTGAGAAAAATGTTTATAGGATACTAAAAAAAGATCCTAAACCGTCATTGTTTGTGTCTGATGGTATAGACAGCGGAGCAATACATTGTGCTTTTATAAAAACAAACAAGCCGGTTGATATCTTTTCTGGGTATCAACAAGATGCTCCGTTATTAAAAGAAGATATGATAAAAAGGAGACAAGGTATACACAGAGAATACTTTAACTCTCCGTTTCTTATTAATAAGTTTTTAAATGTTGAAACTGATGATTTTAAACAGTTTAGAAGTGCTATTGAAATTTCTCCTAGCGATCGATTGGCGATAGTCGGATGTAATGCTGATCGGATATTTGTAAACAGTAAAGATTATGAAAATTACTGGATGTTCCAAGAAGAAATAACAATGATGCAAAATATTAAGGATGTATTTGATGAATACAACCAAAGATACTTTGATTTTTTTGCAACAAAAAACATTGTCAAAGAATGGTTCAAGATTGCAATTGACAAGAGAAATTTAAAATATAAAGAATGGATGATAATGTACTGTAATATGCTTAACTATCCTAATTTTGAAAATTTAAAAAACGGAAAGGAAGTTATATTAACCAATAATGTGTTTACGATAAGTACTGACAACATGCATTATTATGATAAATAGTATATTATAGGATAACAAAATGGCAAGAAAACCCACATCTGCTCGCAATGAAATTATTAAAAACTTGCAAACACGTCTAGGCGGCGGTATGGTTGATGTTGAATTAGATCCTGAACACTATAATCTAGCAATTGATAGAGCAATTGCACGTTATAGACAGCGATCATCAAATGCCACAGAAGAAAGTGGTATGTTTTTAACAACACAAACAGATGTTGATGAATATTACTTGCCAGCAGAAGTTTTAGAGGTCCGTAAAATTTATAGACGAGCAATCGGCAGTTCAAGTACAGGTATTGGTTTAGATCCATTTGATTTAGCATTCACTAACTTGTACATTTTACAAGCAGGTAGAGTAGGCGGTGTTGGACTATTTGATGCTTTTAGTCAGTATCAAGAAGTTGTTGGTCGTGTGTTTGGATCTGATATTAACTTTACTTGGCATCCTAATACACATAAGTTAAATTTAATTCGTCGTATTAAAAACGAAGAAAGTATTCTTTTACATGTTTACAACGAAAAACCTGAAAATGAAATACTACGAGATCGTCGGGGTCGTTTATGGTTAGAAGATTACGCTTTGGCTACTTGTAAGATTATGCTAGGCGAAGCAAGAGGCAAATATGCTACGCTACCAGGTGCAGCCGGCGGTGTATCGTTAAATGGTGATGCACTTAAAGCAGAAGGAAGTGCTGAGTTAGATAGACTTGAAATTGAACTGCAACGTTACGGAGACGGCAGCGAACCTCCAACATTTATCATTGGATAATTGACATTTTTCTTAAAATTAAGTATAATACTTTTATGATTATTGGGTTAGTGGGTTTCAAAGCGGCTGGCAAAGACACAGTCGCAAATTATCTTATTGAAAATAGCGGCGAGGCATGGACTAGGGAAAGCTTTGCTAGTTCATTAAAAGACTCGCTCGCATCTGTATTCCAATGGGATCGCGCATTACTAGAAGGCGACACTGAGGAAAGCAGAGAATGGCGTGAAACAGTAGATGAATGGTGGGCAAATAAACTAGATATGCCCGACTTTACTCCACGCATTGCTTTACAACGATGTGGCACGGACTTATGGCGTAATAAGTTTCACGACGATATATGGCTGTTAAGTGTAGAAAAGAAATTAACCACTGCTAAACACAACGTTATTATTACAGATACACGCTTTCCCAACGAAATTAAACTTATTAAGGAATTGGGTGGTAAAATAGTGCGTGTAAGGCGCGGACCGGAACCCGAATGGTGGAATACAGCAGTGGCAGATAACGCAGAACGTGAAGATCCAATGCATGAACTAATGATGCCGATGGTATATCCTAATGTGCATGAATCCGAATATGCTTGGGTAGGGTGTAATGTTGATTATGTTGTTGATAATGGCGGAACATTAGAACAGTTAAGAGAGCGTGTTAAAAATCTGGAACAAGGTCCCCTTGCTTCCATGGTATACCGAGATCCGAAATCATAACATAACAGTTAGAGCAAACTGTTTTTAAATTCTTCCAGTTGTTGTTATTTCTATTTCCGTCTATGTGATATACATTTAATTGTATAGGATGCTCGGCAACAAAGTTGCATCTTTCGCAATGCTTCTTTTTCTTGTACCCACTCTTGCCCCAATTGCTATAAGGCGTAGCAGTTAACCCTCGATCGAGGCGTAAACATTTGTCGCATTTTTTGCGGTAATATGTTTTGTTATCTTTTATATAGTTAATTGCAACAGGGCGTTTTTTACAGCTACAAAGAGGTCTTTTGTTGTCCATATTACTATTTAACATCGTGCCCTTTAAAGGTATTTTATTATCTGTGTTTTTTGCCCACATACAAATAAATATGTGTATATCAATTTTAGTTTTTAACACTAAAAAACATAGGGGAAAGAAGTATGGCAACATTAGTTTCACCAGGCGTATCGGTTAGCGTAATCGATGAGTCTTTTTATGGTTCTGCTGGTACTGGTACTGTTCCGCTAATTATTCTTGCTACAGGCAAAGATAAGGCACATCCAAGCGGTACAGGTACAGCATCCGGCACAACTAGTAGCCTAGCAACATTAAGTTTAATTACCTCACAGAGGGAATTACTACAAACATTCGGCAATCCTTTCTTCCGTAAAGTTGGTGGTACAATGATTCACGGCGATAACCAAAACGAGTATGGCCTACTAGCCGCTCACAGTTATCTTGGTCTTGCCAACCGTGTATACGTTCTTCGTGCAGGTATTAACTTATCTGAACTAGAAGCATCAGGTACTGCGCCAACTGGCGAAGCCGTTAATGGTACATATTGGTTAGATCTAACAGCATCAAATATGGGCGTATTTACTTATAACGCATCAACTGCTACATGGGTAGCAGGTACTGTTCATAAGATAAACAGCGCAGATGACTATGATGCAGGCACCGGTGCACCACTTAACAGTGTAGGCTTAGACGGAGATTTTGCATGGGTAGCCGTAGCAGGCGGTAACGCACACAACAGAGTGTGGCAAAAAGTAAGTGGTGTTTGGTACCATTTAGGTACAAATACATGGGCAGCCGCATCAAGCAAAGATTTCCAATTTGCCGCGCACAATGCTGTACCAACAACACAATCTGATGGCTCAACACCATTAGCAACAGGTGATGTTTGGATTAAAACAACACAGTATAACAATGGTACAGACTTTAAGGTAAAACTTTACAATTCTACAGCAAACACATGGACAACAATTACCAGTCCTGTATTAGCAAGCACTGATGCAGCCTGGACAAATTATGGTACACCAGTAACAGGTAACTTGTTTGTTAAATATAACCACGAGCAAGGCGCCCATTCTTTAGAAGTCGCTTCACATCAGCTTTTAAGATTTAATGGTAGTGCAACACTAGCAGTAACAGGTAGTACAGCAAACCCAACATTGACAGGTTCAGATTCAATTGTGGTTAACGGTACAACAGTAACATATACTGCAACATCAGATACTGCTGTTATTAGAACAGCGGCATTGATTAACTCAGCAGGCATTACAAACATTCAAGCAAGTGTTTCAAGTAACAAACTTGTTATTACAAACACAGCAGGTAAAGATATTGTTCTTGCCGCAGGTACTGGTACAATGTTAGCAGATTTAGGTTTAACAGCAGGTACATCAAGTAACTGGGAATCACTAAGTTACGAGCCAAACACAGTAGAACCGACTGGTACACCAGTAGATGGTACACTATGGTACGATAGCCGTAACACAACAGTTGATTTACTAGAAACATATGATAACTCAGGTTCAACAGAATGGCGTACATTCTCTGGTACATTTACTGCATCTGCTTCAGCACCAACAGCGCCTTCAGCAGGTGATGTATGGTTAGATACAGTACAGGTAGAAGCATATCCAGCATTATATAAGTACAATGGTACAACATCTGTTTGGGATGCAATCAATAATGCAGATCAAACAACAACCCAAGGTATTGTATTTGGTAACTTCCGTGCTACAAGTGCTTCGTCATTTGAGGGTTCTGACATTATTCCAAATCCATCAACATATCCTGTTGGTATTTTGGGTTGGAACTTTATGGCATCAGGTTACGATGTTAAGAAGTATAATGCAACAGCCGCAAAATGGTATAACGAATCAGGCTTGCAACTAGACGGTTCACCTTACATGGGTCGTCATGCACAAAAGAAAGTTATTACAGTTTCAATGGCAGCCGCCATTTCCGCAAGTGAAGATGTACGTGCAGAAACACGCTTCTTTAACTTAATTGCAGCTCCTGGTTTCCCAGAGTTGCTGGATGAAATGAAGACACTCAACGTTGATCGTAAGGAAACAGCATTTATTGTTGGTGATTCCCCAATGCGATTATCATCAGATGCTACATCTATTAAGAATTGGGCATCCAATTACAATGTAGCCGCCGAAAACGGCGAGAAAGGTCTTGTATCATCTGGCTTTGATATGGGTATTTGGTATCCGGGCGGATGTTATACAACAAACGTTACAGGCGACAATGTTGTACAACCACCATCACACATTGTATTACGTGTAATGGGTTACAACGACCAAGTAGCATTTGAATGGTTCGCTCCTGCAGGTTATAATCGCGGTCTTGTAAACAACGCAACAAGTGTTGGTTACATTGATAGCGAAGGCGAATACAATGCAGTAGTGCTAAATCAAGGTCAACGTGATGTATTGTATGTTAATAAAATGAACCCAATTGCACAAATGCCTAATAGAGGCTTAGTTGTTTGGGGGCAAAAAACATTGCATACACTAACAAGTGCATTAGATCGTGTTAATGTTTCACGGTTGGTTGCTTACTTACGTAGACGTTTTGACGACATGTCACAACCGTTCTTGTTTGAGCCAAACGATGAATTTACAAGAGGACAAGTAGTAGCAGTATTTGACCAATTCTTAGGCGATATGGTTACAAAACGAGCACTATACGACTTCTTGGTAGTGTGTGATACAAGTAACAACACACCAACACGTATTGACCGAAACGAATTATGGATTGACGTAGCAATTCAACCTGTGAAAGCAGTTGAATTTATCTACATTCCAGTTCGTGTGAGAAATACAGGCGAGGATCTAACAATTGCACCAACATATTCATAGTGCATAGGATTTTCATTAAAACCCGAGTGAATGGGGGTCACAAGCCCCCAGTCATTCAGGGGGTAAAGTAGATAAATATTATAAGCAAGCAGGAGACGCAAAATGGCAACAAAATTCGGTATTGACGTAGCAGGCGATAATGCCAGAGGTATTCTACAACCTAAGTTAAAATATAAGTATAGAGTACAATTCAACGGTATTGGCGCAGGTGAAGAACGCGAGTTTACACGTAATGTTGTTACATGCGATCGACCAAAAGTAGCATACGAAGAAGTTCCAGTACATTCATATAACTCACGTGTTTACTTGCAAGGTAAACATGAATGGCAAGCCATTTCAGTGACTTTCCGCGACGATGTACAGAACAATATTTCGGGTTTAGTAGGTAGACAAATTCAACGCCAAGTAGATCATCATAATCAGGTTTCAGCACTAAGCGGAGCCGATTATAAATTCCAAATGACTGTTGCTATTCTAACTGGTACACACGGTGGTACAGAAACAGAATTGGATAAATGGTTACTTGAGGGTTGTTTTATCGTTAACAGTGATTATGACGCAGGTGATTATGCCGCAAGTGATCCTGTAACTGTTACTTTATCGATTCGTTATGATAACGCACTACACTTTGATAAGGGTGCAAACTTGATGCCAACCGGGGTAACAGTACAAACTACATAATTATAGCGTAATAATTATATGGCAAAGTATACCCGAACAACACCAGGCGGAAGCGCAAGTGGAGAAAGTTGGACAGGCATGAAGAATGTGGTACGCGGGGCGTCAGAGGCGCCCCGTGTACACGGATTAACAGGACAAAAGCATACAAAAACCCCTCGGTTTAAAAATCATTATCTTGTAAAATTCCAATACACTGAAGAGTTAAAGCCTCTTTTTTACGGCAGAGACGCAAAGCAGTTAATAGATGTAACACATAGAGTTAGATCTATTGATGCTCCACGAGTAGAAATTGAAACCGAAACTTTAAATCAGTATAATAAGCCTCGTATTACCCCAACTAAGATTAATTATCAACCAGTCACTATAGCATTTTGGGATGACAGGTCTGATATATCTACAAATTTCTGGGTACAAACATATTCTTATTACTTTTCTAATGGTAGACGTCAAGGTACAACCCAGTATAGTTATCGAGACAGCGATTTAACACATACTGAGACAAATGGTATATCGGCGATGTTAGGATACGATCATTACGGTTACAATCTAAAAGGAAAAGTAAATAAAAAGAATTTGTTTCAGTACATTTCTTTGTATTTTTTACAAAATGGTTTTGCATCACGAATTGATTTAATTAATCCTTATATGCAGTCGGTACAGCATGACCAGTTTTCTCAAGAAGCATCTAACGAGTTGGCAAACATTAATGTAACGTGGGGTTATGAAAATCTTGTTTATTATCCGCAAAGAAATATAAAAGGGGATAATAATTTATTTTCAATTTTAGACGGAGACGCAACTATTTTTGACTGGATAGGAGAAGAAGTATCCGTGTCTAGTAGTCCCTTTTCCAACGATTTTGACAGACCAAAAGATTCAGTACCTAACCCAGGAGAAGCTGGTGGAGCAACATCCGATACTGTCAATGCCGCATCGTTTGCTGAACTAGGACAAATTTCCGCTAATGCAGTTGCTCGCCCTAGAGGACCACTCAGCGGTTATGTTTCGGTTGAAACTAACGCCGACTGGTTGCCAGCCTCTGGCGTGTCTAAAAGTAACGTTAGCGGCTGGGTGAATCCAAATACCGGAGAACTTGTAGTGCCAACCGGAGATTTTACAGCGAATCCAACCGACGGAGCCGATATAGATGCAATTGCATCTAAAACAGGAGGCTCTTTTCCTTTACCCGGCTTAAACAACCAAACAGCATATCCGGTTACTGGATCTTCTGTTGCTGATAGAATTGCAAAGAGTCCTTATGGGAACGCAGTTTTCCCTCAAGGTGGGCAAATTAACACTTGGGTAAATCCAAATACCGGACAACGTGTAGTTCCATCGAGAGTAAATAGCACAATCCAGTCGCCTACTTTGCAAACTTTAACTAATCAATGGAATGCTTTAACGCCATCGCAACAACAAGCAGAACTAAAAGCAAGAGCACAACGGTTAGAAAAAGCACAAAACGATCGAAACTCATAGGTTAACTTGTTGTCATAAATATTATTATGGCTAGTAATAATTACACAGAAACAACCAGTGCTATAACAACCGACGCAACTAAATTAATAAAAACGTTCGGAAAAGTAAAAGACCCTTCACCTGATAGTACTGCAATTGCAACTGCATACACTCCCCCTTTGTCTGTTAATGGTACAGATTTTGATATTTGTTATGCAATGTTTGATCAAGATGGTGTTATTGCAAGCAAAGAAGTAAAACAAACATTGGCAGTTCTTGTTCTAGAAGCGGCTAAAGCATTAAATATCGAGCCACAAGAAATTATAAATTACAAAATACCTACTTCGAGTACACTCTCAATGACTGCAATAGGATTAAGCATGATTAATCAATTACGTCCTATAACAAGTCAGCTTGGTGTAAAGAGTGTTAGTACAACGTCGGCTAAGACTGTATTGGTTAATAGAAACATACTCGCGTAATGGCTAAGTATTCACAAGGGTTGTTTACCCCGAAAAATGTTAAAAAGTATTTAGGAACAAAACAACCTCGTTTTAGATCAGGTTGGGAGTTAGCATTTATGCGTATGTGCGATGCACATCCTAATATAACCGGTTGGGCAAGCGAAGCAGTAAAAATTCCATATATTCATCCGTTAACAGGGCGTAGTACACAATACGTGCCTGATTTTATTATACAGTATACAGACAAAAACGGTAGAAATCACACAGAAGTTATTGAGATTAAGCCGTATAATCAAACAACAGAAGAACGTGCTACACATATTGGTGAAAAAGCACAAGCACAAATAAACAAAGCAAAGTGGATAGCCGCATCTGATTGGTGTAGCAAGAAGGGTATGACATTTCGTGTGCTAACAGAAAACGAAATATTTACCAACCCTAGTATGCGTAAATCACGCAGACGGTAATAATTTACTGAAAAATAAATAATAATTAAGTAGGTACTTATCTATGACTAAAAAACTTGAAGAAGAATTTAATTTACCGCCGTTAAAAGAGGTATTAGACGCAGTAGAGGAAGAAGAGGAAGAAGTAGAAAAGGTTATGACAAAGTCTGAAACCTTAGCGTTAGAGCGAGACGAGATTTTTACAGCCTTAAAAGCCGCTGATAAAATAGATCAAGCATTACCTGTTGTGCAAGGATTAGAAGCAAATGATACTGAAATGGACACATATGCTAATCAAGCAGAGCAAGCGTTTAAAGACTTAATGGATTTAGGTATGAATGTTGAGGCAAGGCATGCAGGTGATATCTTTGCTGCCGCACAACGCATGTTAAAAAACGCAATAGAAGCAAAAACAAGCAAAACAGACAAAAAATTAAAAATGATTGAACTACAATTAAAGAAAATGAAGTTAGATCAGACGCAGAAGAAAGACGATGGCATGATTGAGGGAGAAGGGTACGTAATTGCAGACAGGAACGACATTCTCAAAAGTTTCATAGACAAGAAAAACGATAAATAGTTAAAGTTAAAAATTCCATACGAGGAAGAGAGATGAAAACATTAAAACAATACTTAGCTGAATCCACAAAGGAGTACAAGTATAAAGTAAAGATTTTAGGTGAAGTTACCGATGATATGATGGTAACTATTGAGAATGAGCTAAAAAAGTTCGATCTTAAAACAATTAGTGCACCTACAAAAACAATATTTCAAAAGCAACCGTTAGATTTTGACGAAGGTGTGTCCGGAGAAGTAAACATTGCTAGTTTTACAACAGGATTACCACTTTCAATTGATACAGTACGTGATAGAATCGCTCACAACTTGGGCATGCCAGAGCGTTATCTTAAAATTCGTACCGAAAATGATCCACTAGAACACGACTTGGTTGATAACAATATTGATACAGAACTTGTAATTGGCGAAAGCAACCCTGAGGATGCAGCCTTAAACAATGAATATCCAGCAGATGAGCACGATGTAAGTGATTATCATGGCAACGAGTTTAATACAAAGTTCATTGAAGAACTAATGAAACTTGTTAAAGATCGAGACACACATGTAAGTAATTACATGAAAGGCGAATAAAATGACCAACGATACAAAATATAACGCTGATGTACATAAGTCATTGCGTATTATAAAAGAATATAATGCTGGCCAGGAAAAATTAGACGAAGCACCATATGGTGCATGGGCAAGTGCCAAAGATACAATTAGAAGCAAAGTATCTGGTCCTTTGGGTCTAGGTAGAGACGGTGCTGATAGAGCAGCCGGCCGGAGAGAAGTAGGGCAGCTTGCAAATACTATGAATCGTCAGTGGCAGAAGTACTTAGGAAGCCAGGGTACAGCGCCAAAAGATGCTAAACCACAGCAATTGAAAGATTTTGTCGCCCAGTATTATTCAAACGCAGATTTTGATGCAATAGTTAAACAGTTATCGCCGGGCGGCGCAATACTAAAGCAATTTCAGGATAATCCAAGTACTCCTGTATCAACAGATCAGCAGAATCAGATTTTAATGGGGATTGCACAAGCAACTTATAAAGCACCATCGGCTGCATCTCCAGGATCCAAGCCGTTATCTAAAGCAGAAGTTGATGCTGTACAGAAAGCAGCTCAAGCAGGCAATTTTACTGATGTGCTAAATCAATTAACACAGTGGAAAAAAGACGGTCGTTTTTAGGATAATAACATGAAAAAAGAACACAATGAGGAGAATACAATGAGAGTAGATGAGATGTGCGGTGCATGTCAAGATGAAATGGAAGCACCAAAAACAAACTACAATCTAACAATTACAACTGATAAAGATGATACTCATACAACAACAACGGTTAGCAGTGATAAGCCAGAAGAGTTAATGAGAATGCTTCAACTTTCAGGTATGCCAACTGCACATGCAGAGCCAGACGGCGACGAAGGTATGGGTATGGATCATAGTTATGAGAAGCCAAGTTCAATTTCTTCAATGAAGGATTTGATTGCAAAAGTGTCAAAGCCGGCATTACCAAAAGAAGAAGCAATTGAAGTTGAGCAAGACCCTACAAATGATGCAAAAGTATTTGGTTTAAAAGATTTGGTTATTGGCCAAAGTAAAAAGCAACCAAAGCAACGCACAGTATCAGCAAGACATGGCGACAACCCGTATAAAGATGCAGGACAGTTAGAAGAAGAATTTACTTCCGCATACAATGAGTTTAAAAGCCAAGAGTAAAAATGTTAGTAACTGAAGTGCTTATAGAAGGATCAGAAGATCAAGCCGCGTATCGTGCAAGTCATGACGATGCAACTATGCGGCATCGTCCATTGGATAGACGTCCTACAGTAGGTAGCCGTCGTATGTGGGCCGGCATGAGTGGAGCTTTAGTTAAACAAACAATTCGTATGGAACATATTGTTGATGAAATTGCCGAGTTTGACCCAAACAAAGCAGATCCGGAAATTATCAAGCGTTTCCAAAAAGCATTTGATCAACTAAATGCTTTTGCAAGTAAAATTAAAAAAGATTATCGCAACTATAAGGGAGACGAGTAAGCGTGAGAGCATACGAGTTTTTAACAGAAAAACTATCTCGTGATCAACGAGTAAAGATGCAACGCATCTACTCCAAGATGGAAAATAATCCGGTCGTTATCGATGAACTTTGGAAAATTATTAGTCTAAAAATGCAGGATAATGAAGGAAATTTGCAAGATAGAATTTTAACAGCATTGCAGCCGGATAAAACAAAGCCGGAATATGATCAAACGTTTGCAGATGGATTTATTGAAGCATTTGCAACAGCAATTGAAGACACAGAAGGTACAGTTGAAGAAAAGATAGAGTTTGCCAATACTTTGGGTAAAGTAAATCATATCGATACAAAAGCATTACTACAAACATTATCTGGATGGAGCGACTGGTTAGTAGGAACTCCTTTTTCGCAGAGATTGTTTGATACCATGTTTAATTTACCAGCATTTAGAACTGATAACAAGGGCCCTGGTGAAGTTGCATTAGCACTATTAAGCCCTAGCATTTTATTATCAAAAACAAAAGGTGATATCGTTGTTGACGGAACACCTATAGAACTTAAAGGCGGTAAAACAGCCGCAGGCGGCAGACTTTCTCCAACAACAGGTACAATAGGAATGTTATATGGTAATAAAGATTTTTGGAACAAGTTATTACCTGATGATCCTATTAAAGCAGCCGAGTTAGGAAAAGTTAATAAAATTAACGCAAATAATTATAGTTCTTTCTTAGAAAAGAATGGATTAAATCAAAATCACTCCCGGGCAATTTTGAGTGCTATTTTTAAAGCAGATGGTTTAGATGATTTAGTTTTAAAAGCCGCAAAAAAAGAAGCCGGAGTCACAGCAGCCGATCTTATTAGAATAGCGGTTAAAAATTATGGTTTATCGCAAGGCGACGAACATTTTTTAATTTTGCAAGCAGACATTAGAATGTCCTTATACTTTAATGTAAATGATTTAACACCGGTGTTAAACCGTTTGTCTTTTAATTTACCGCTAATTGATAGCGATGCTCGTAGTCAAGGCAAAGCACAAATTGGTATATTGAAAAAATCTCGTTAAAAAGAAACTTTCCACCCTATAAATACTTGTATGCCAGGTACCGACAGTCAATTAGTCAAATCTGCTCATAAAAAAACCAAATATACCAAAGAGCAAACAGAGCATTTACAAAAATGTTTAGACCCAGAGACGGGCCCTTTACATTTTATGCGTAATTTTGTGTATATACAACATCCTGTAAAAGGACGTTTACAATTTGAGCCGTATAATTTTCAATTGGAGTTGATAGAAAACTATCATAATTATCGCTTTTCTATTAATATGTGTGCTCGGCAAATGGGTAAAACTACTGTTGCCGCTGGATATTTGTTATGGTATGCAATGTTTAAACCAGACAGCACAATAATGATTGCCGCACACAAGTACCAAGGCGCCGCAGAAATTATGCAACGTGTTCGTTATGCATATGAAAGTGTGCCGGATTTTGTAAGAGCAGGTGTAGTTAATTATAATAGAAACAGTATTGACTTTGATAATGGATCTCGTATTATAGCGGCTACTACAACAGAAACTACTGGACGTGGTATGTCCTTGTCACTAATTTACATGGACGAGTTTGCGTTCGTACAACCGCGTGTAGCGAAAGAATTCTGGACAGCACTATCTCCTACACTTGCTACAGGTGGTAAATGTATTATTACGTCAACGCCTAATAGTGACGACGACCAATTTGCTACAATTTGGCGAGAAGCAAATGCTACGCACGATGAGTTTGGTGAAGATCAGAAGTTAGGTAAAAACGGATTTTCAGCAGTAAAAGTAGTATGGAGCGAACATCCAGACAGAGATGAGAAATGGGCAAAGGAAGAACGATCTCGAGTTGGCGAGGAGCGTTTTAGACGCGAGCACTTGTGCGAATTTATTATATACGATGAAACACTTATTGACGCATTAAAGTTAGTAGGACTTACAGGACGAGAGCCTATTTTAAGAACCGGTGAGGTAAGATGGTACCACAAACCAAAGAAAGGTGGTATCTACTTGGTAGGACTCGATCCAAGTTTAGGAACAGGCGGTGACTACGCGGCAATACAAGTATTTGATGGTATAACAATGCAACAGGTTGCTGAATGGCAACACAATAAGTCTCCTGTAAAACGCCAAATAAAAATAATGCAAGAAATACTTGAGCATATTGCAAAAGAAACCGGTTATAAAGAAACAGCACATACAGAAACAGAGATTTACTGGAGTGTTGAAAACAATACCTTAGGTGAAGCATGTTTAACTGTTATAGAACACACAGGCGAGGAGAACTTTGCTGGAATGATGGTGAATCAGCCTAAAACCGGAAGCGGGCAAAGACGTTATCGTAAAGGGTTTACAACAACTGCTAAAACTAAACTGTCAGTTTGTGCTACATTAAAAAATCTTGTTGAAGGCGGTAAAATGGAAGTTAACAGTAAGCGGCTAGTTAGAGAGTTAAAAAACTATGTTGCTAACGGCTTAAAGTTTGAGGCAAAAGTAGGCGAAACAGACGATTTAATATCTGCAACTTTATTAGTTTTAAGAGTAAGCAATCATTTAGCAAAGTATGATGATAGAATCCACGATAGATTAGCACAAAATACTGATGATGATGACGAATTTGGTTTTTCAGACCCAATGCCATTGGGCATAATTTAATAGAATAGATAAATACTAATTATGGGTATAAGCATAGAAACAGTGGCCACAGAGGTCCGTAAAGTTATAAAAGGTTCTGGTTATCGCTTAGAAATGTTCACTGAAGATGGTGATCAAACACTTGACGATAGAACCGCTCGTAGATTTTTCTTAAAACCATCAAACATAATGGTTACTATTGACGAGGATGATAAAACTTTAAAATTACATAAACCGGATACTGTTGAGTTAGATCAAATTGAAGGTTTACACGGAACTCTAAAAAATTTAGCCAGTAAGTATAGACTAAATTTTGATTATAAATCATTTGGCCACGCATTAAAACCAAAAGACTATGTTCACCAAGCAATTAAAGCATTAAATGATGAGGAATTAGATATGAGACCAATGGCAGAAGGTATGTCTCCAATGTCGGGTAGTACAAAGTCAAGTTATCAATTAGTTGATGATAAAGTAAAACTAATCGCGAGACATTCAAAACCAGTAGACGAAGCGGTGCGTGGATCCCGCAGTAGAAACATTAAGGCTTTGTTTATCGAAAACGGAGCAGGCGAAAGATTTCAATATCCACATATACACTTAGCAGGTGCTCGTGCAATGGCACGTCATGTTAGCATGGGTGGTACACCATACGACACAGTAGGTACGCATATTGCAAAGTTGTCAGAAGATTACAAAAAACTTCAACGCTTTGTAAGATATGCAAAATCTAACCATGTAGTAACTGAAGAAAACGCAAGTATTGTTGATGCAGTTAGAGAACGTTACGATAACATTAAACGAGACTTAACTCGCTTAACAAGCGTTAAAGGATATGCTCAACAAGTTGAGGCTATCCAAGAGGAAGTATTTGAAGCTTCCGAAGACAAGATTGCAGAACTTCGAGACATGTTCACTGCCAGAACATTTGATGAGTCTCTTAACGAAGTTCTTCCACTAATTTCTCAAATTGTTGAATACAGATTATCAAAAGATGCTAAAAAAGCAACAGGTGACAAGTTAAAAGATATGGATTTGCTTGTACAAAAATCAGAAGATGTGTCATTTTATAAACCATCTGAGTCACAAGAAAAATATGCAAGTGCAAAAATCCTAAAGTTTTCAGAACCAAAATATGAATATGGTTACAAAGTTAGAGAACTTGCAGGTTTAATTGAAGATGATTTATTATCGTCATTTTTAAGTTCAGTTGCAAACAACGATAAAGCAATGGAAGTGCTTGCTTCTCTTGAGCAAAAAGGCGTTAGAACAACTTCACCAGCAGGTGTTGTAGTACAAAATGTTATGGATGCCGCTAACGCAAAAGGTATTTTTGATAAAATAGAAAGCTCAGATGATGCAGATGATGCAGATGATGAATTCGCAAAACAGGATGCAGAAGATATGCCAGATGATTTTAACCCACCAAAAGTAGAAAGCAAAAAATTCAAAGACTGGGTGGAGTCTGTTACAAGCGACGATGTACTATTTGAACAAGTAGTAGTCGCAGAAGATGAATTTGTAGATTTCAACCGTGCTTTAGCAGTTGCTAAAGAGCGTATGAATACATTACCTCGCATGGGGGATGGTTCACCATTGGTACGCAAGATTAAAGGTATGTGCGAAGAAATAGCAGTTGAGTACGATGTTAAAGCAGAGGACCTTTATGCCGCACTAAGTGGCGACGACGTAATTAACGAAGGCGAACCAGTACAGCCAGACCATAGCGATATTGCACACGCAATTCAAATGGCAAAAGATATGGCCGGCGACATGACAGGCGCATATGAAAAGATTGTTGATATGCACGGTCGAGAAGTTGCTGATAGCGACGAAGTACAAGACGCACTACGCCAAGCCAACGAAGCAATTGAATATGTTGAAGAAGCATTTCCAGCAATATACGACGACGAAGGCGAACTAGTAGCAAACTCAGCAAGAGATGCAATGCGATTACTGTATGATTCAGATGACTACGATGCAATCCTCAGCGATGTAGAAGATGGTGACTACGATAGTCTATTGTCTGCACTCGACCGCAGTGGTTACATGCACGAAGGCAAAAAGAAAGATCACGACAACGATGGCGACATTGATAGTGATGACTACTTAGCCGCTCGCGACAAAGCAATTAAAAAAGCAATGAAAAAAGAATCCAACGAGTTAGGCGAAGTTGCAGAGTTGGCCCGTATTAAACGGTTAGCAGGCTTATAATGAGATTTTACGATTTACTAAATGAAGCATTTGATGTTGAATTTGCTCAGTACATCGTAATTGATCATTCCAGGCCTGAACATCAGTGGTCTGCTGATACTAAAAAAGATGTTGTTGATGTAATATTAACAAATTCTATTAAAGAATGGCAAGTAGTTGAAGCAGACACACAGGATATTCTTGCAGATTGGCGTAACGATTCTATACTGCATGGCAAGATTACCCCAAAAGATCCAACATACGATCGTATATCAGAATTGATGTTTAGTGTCAATGACGATTTGCCTGATCACTCTTCCTTCCCAAAAGTTAAAGCGGATATGGAAATAGTAGACGAAGAATAGTTAAATTATATTTTCGCAATCAGTTATAATCTTAACAGGAGATAATCAAACAATGAACAAAATGAGAGTATTTTTTATAAGTCTTTTAGCAGTAGTTTCGTTAAACGCCATTGCAAGAGACAATATTTTAATCGTCGGTAGTTCTA
>Ga0136656_1000243_pt1 | contig 18094 bp, 9 predicted proteins | sample CPBDNA_9_FD_94862 | JGI IMG/M metagenome (GOLD analysis project Ga0136656, IMG submission 94862) | Freshwater to marine salinity gradient microbial communities from Chesapeake Bay, USA - CPBay_Sum_15_0.8_DNA (version 2) | ecosystem: Environmental > Aquatic > Marine > Coastal | place: USA...
AGTTGTAATAAGAACAACTCCGTTGGCGCCACGCGAACCATATATAGCAGTAGCAGATGCATCTTTAAGTACTTCTATGCTTTCTATGTCTCTAGGATTCATACCATTCAGTCCACTTTGTACATCTTGACCTGTATTTCCCTGTGCTTGATCAACCTCCATATTATCCTCAGCAGCGGAGGAAACAATAATTCCATCCACAACATAAAGCGGTTCGTTGTTCCCGCGTAAACTGTTTGTGCCTCGAATTCTCACACTTACCCCAGCATTTGGATTTCCAGCACTCTGCGTAACTTGAACTCCAGCTGCTCGTCCTTGAATCAGTTGGTCAATAGAATTAATTTGACGAGATAACTTTTCATCAACCTTTACTGAGGAAACAGCACCGGTTAAATCACTCTTTAGTACGGTTCCGTATCCAACAACAACTACTTCATCAAGTTCAGAAACATCTTGTTCTAAGGAAACAACTATAGTGCTTTGATTCGTTACATTTACTTCTTTACTAATAAATCCAACGTATGATACGACAATATTTGAATCTGTTGAAGAAAGAATTAAGGAAAACTTTCCGTCAAAATCGGTTATTGCACCTATATTGTCTGAACCCTTAACTTGAATTGTTGCGCCAGGAAGAGGGCTACCGTTATCATCATTGACAGTTCCGCTAATCATTTTTTCCTGCGAAAAAACGGTTAATGGAATCAATAAGAATATAAACATATATTTTTTCATTAGTTTAAGTTTAGATTTCTAAAATTAAAATTATTGATAAAAAAATTTTAAAACTTTTGATTTATTCCATGCAACATTTGTTTCATTCATACAATATCATAGAGAATTTTATCAATTTCTAAACAGCAAATTTTATAATTGTCTGTACTTTATAGTTTTTAACCCAAATCTTTTATTAGATTGAAGGGCTTTGTAATAATTTGGCTTACCATTAGTATTTTTCACATTAATAGCTCAAAAAATAATATTATGTTTAAAAAAATTGCTCGAATAAAAACATATGGGTTGTTATTGACTGCTACTGCTTTCAATTTGTTTGCTCAGGATTACTATGTGGCGCCCCCCCCTTTTGGGAGTGACTCAAATTTGGGAACTGCGACAGATCCATTTGCAACCATTAACAAGGGTGTGCAAGTTGTTGAGCCAGGAGGTACTGTTTATGTTATGAACGGAACTTATCAAAACAACGGCTATAACAGCGTAAGTTTAAATCCTTATACAAATACTAATAACCCTGCTGTTGTTACTATAAATAAATCAGGGGAGCCAGGCAACTACATTACGCTCAAAAATTTCGATGGTCATGCTCCAAAAATTGAATTCGATGGCGGGGGCGGTATTAAAATAGCAAATGGTGTAAATTATGTCATTGTTGAGGGGTTTATAATCGAAGGACCTAATGAAGCAATAGACTACAATTTAGCTATTGCAGATCGAAACTATAAAGTTCAAAGATTTAATGAAACAGGATCTGGAACGGCCTACAATAACGAAGTTAATTATTTCTCAGGTAAAGGAATTTGGGGCTACGGCCCTCATAACAACCTTATAATACGCAATAATGAAGTGTATAACACCCCTGGATCTGGAATACGATTTAACGACGGTGACCACATAACAATAGAATATAACACGGTTTACAACACTACTTGGTGGACTTCATCTGCCTCTAGTGCCATTGTGTTAGCCGAAACTATTGCCGCAAGTGAAGCTGACAACACCACAGAAGCAAAAATGATTATCCGTGGAAACGTGGTGTACAACAATTGGAACAGAATTCCATTTTTTATGGCAACAGATCCAGATAATTCAATTCCCCCAAGCGAAGAATATGGAAATGCTGAATACACTAAAATCTTAGATGGACAAGGTATATACGTTACTCGCAGTGACCCCAATTATAAAGGAACTTTTCTTATTGAAAATAATCTTTGTGTAAATAACGGTAAAAATGGTATAAATTTTGATCGTTCACTTGAAGCATCTGTAGTTATTCAAAACAATACCATTTACTTTAACGGAGTTCATGAAATCATTCAAGATATTTCAACTGAAGTTGAAGGAAATCCCGCCCACAGGGGTCAAAAAGTTGGAGGAATAAAAGCAAACTTTGTAAAAAATATAGCAATTGCAAATAATATCGTCGTAGTTAGAGAAAATACCTTTTTTGGATTGGAAACGCCTAATTTTACGGGAACCAGAATTGTTACAAATAATATTTTTTACAATGCAAAACTTCCCAAAATAAGCGAAACAAATGAAATAGAATCATTTTTATCATGTTGTAATCAAATCAATGTAGATCCACTCTTAGTATCAGCTCCTACCACAGCCAATGATGCTAACACAATGTCTGAATGGACTGGCTATCTTCAAGGAACTGATTTTTCGTTATCTGCAGCCTCACCAGCAATTCAGGCTGGCAGCACTAATTACACCCCCGTATTGGATATAAATAAACTCCAAAGGCCGGTGTTCTCTGGAGATATCATTTATTCAACTAGTTTTGAAAGCTCAACTGATGGATGGTATAATTTTGGCGGCGCAACAGTTTCACAAAACTCGGATGCCGCACGTACAGGAACATATGGTCTAAAAACAACCAATAGAACAGCAGACTTTCACAGTCCCAGAATAGATCTAAACGATAAACTTGAAGTGGGCGAAAACTACACCTTTTATGCATGGGTAAAACTTGTCCCTGGAGCTGGAAACGGAACCGCTCAACTTAAGGTAAAGTCCGAAACTGAAAATGGGGCCTTTTATAACAACCCTCCTGTAGTGCCTGTTTCCGATAGTTCCTGGACTAAACTAGAAGTTAATTACCAACATCAAGATGTTGATTTGAGTTTTTTATATGTAAAAGGGCCCGAAGTAAGTAACAACATTGGTGTTGATTATTATATTGATGATTTTTCAATTGTACCTCAAGGAAATAGTGAGGTTAATTTTAGTACTTTAGGAAGTCTTGACATAGGGGCTTATAGCTACACAGCAACCTTATCTACAGAAAATCCTACGGAGGTTTTATCAAATATTACTGCATATCCGAATCCAGTGAAAGACGTTATCACGTTAATTAATTTAAATGGTCAAGAATCCATATCAGTACATAACATTTTAGGTAAAAAGATTAAACTACCAACACTTAAACTGGACAAGAGTATACGTATCAATGTCTCAAGTCTAAAAACTGGAATTTATTTTGTTTCTGTATTGAAAGAAGATAGAGACTCAAAAACGATTCAAATAATCAAGAAATAGAAAAAACACCTTCTTTTAGTAAAGAAGGTGTTTTTTTAAAGAATCAATTGTAACTACGAGTGGGGTTTATTTTTTCTTCCATAGATTATTCATTTCTTCAAGTGTCTTACCTTTAGTCTCTGGAACATATTTTAAAACAAATATGGCTGCCAATACCGACATGACTCCATAAATCCAATAAGCAAAACCATTATTAAATGTGTCAACAAGGTATGAGTTTTCGTTCATTATAGGGAAGGTCGCTGAAACTAACCAATTGGAAAGCCATTGAGCAGCTACCGCAATAGGCATGGCTTTATTTCGAATATCGTTTGGAAATATTTCAGAAAGAAGCACCCATGTAACAGGACCCCAACTCAATGCAAATGCACCTACATAAACCATCATACATATCAATGCTACATATCCTCCTATTTGAGTATAAAAAGCAATACCTAGAGCAATCATAGCAATTGCCATACCTACAGCACCAATTACCATTAATGGTTTTCTACCATAATTGTCTACCGTTTTGATGGCAACAATAGTGAAGAGGAAGTTTACAATTCCAACAATAATAGTTTGAAGTAGTGCTGCATCTGTCCCCAAGTTTAAGGTTTTGAAAATTTCGGGAGCATAATAAAGCACGACATTAATGCCTACAAATTGTTGGAACACAGATAGTAAAATTCCTATGATGATAAGTCCCCAACCATAGGAAAGGGCACTGTTTGACTTAACAACTAGTGTGCTTTTTATATCATTTAAAATTTCCTGTGCTACACTTTCACCATTAACCTTGTTTAAAATTTCTAATGCCTCTCCCTCACGATCATGTAGGACCAGCGATCGAGGTGTATCAGGAACAAAATAAAGTAATATCAAGAAAACAGTAACCGGAACTAATTCGGAGGCAAACATATAGCGCCAGCCTATTTCATTAAGCCAAGTGTCATCTCCACTTAGAGCTATAAAATAATTCACAAAATAAACCACCATAAATCCGCCAACAATAGCCAACTGATTATATGAGACTAGTTTACCTCTGTCTTTAGCAGGAGCAATTTCGGCAATGTAAACAGGGGATAGCATGGAAGCAATACCTACGCCAATACCACCAATTAGACGATATATCATAAAAATTGTTGAAAGATTATGATCACCTTGTCCAAGTGGTTGAATAAATAGTTCTGGAAGTGCAGAGCCAAGCGCAGAAATGAAAAATAGAATACCCGCAATAACTAAACCTTTTTTTCTGCCAAACTTTTTGCCGATTATTCCTGCAATTGCGCCTCCAACAATACATCCAATTAGCGCAATTGAAACTAGCCATCCTTTTAAAGAACTAGCAGCTAACTCGTCTAATCCTTTGGGTTCAATAAAAAAAGCATCCAAAGAACCTACTGTACCAGCAATTACTCCGGTATCGTAACCAAAAAGCAATCCGCCAAGCGTTGCTACTAAAGTTAATTTTAATAAATATGATTTTTGCATAATAATTTTGATTTAAATATGGTTATTTAATATGTTTTCTAATAACTCTAGTTTACCACTTATAGTATTAATACCTGATTTGTTAGTACTAGCAATAGCATACAAATCTTGTAATGTTAATTTACCTTGCTCAAACTGACTTCCTTTCCCATCGTTAAATGACGCGTATCTATTTTGAATAAAAGATGAAAATGCATTGTCATTTAAAACCTTTTCCGCTACTAACAACCCTCTAGCAAAAGTATCAGCACCTCCAATGTGGGCGTGGAACAAATCTTCTAAATCAGTTGAATTACGTCTAATTTTTGCATCAAAATTCACACCTCCGCCTTGTAGTCCTCCTGCTTTTAAGAAAACCATCATGGCCCTAGCCGTTTCCTCAACATTGTTAGGGAATTGATCGGTATCCCATCCATTTTGATAATCTCCCCTATTTGCGTCTATGCTTCCCAACATATTGTCATTAGCAGCAACAGTGAGTTCGTGTTCAAAAGTGTGCTGTGCTAAAGTAGCATGATTTACCTCAATATTTAATTTAAAATCATCTTGCAGTCCATATTTATGTAAAAAACCAATAGACGTTGCAGCATCAAAATCATATTGGTGCTTACTAGGCTCCATTGGTTTTGGTTCAATAAAAAAGGTGCCTTTAAACCCTTGTGCTCTGGCATAATCTTTTGCCATAGTTAAAAAGCGGGCCATATGATCTTGCTCACGTCCCATATCTGTATTAAGCAAAGAAATATAGCCTTCACGTCCTCCCCAAAAAACATAATTTTCTCCATTGAGTTTCATGGTGGCGTCTAATGCTAGCTTAACCTGTGCGCCTGCATAAGCCACAACATTAAAATCTGGGTTTGTTGCCGCGCCATTCATATAGCGTGGATTCGAAAAACAATTGGCTGTTCCCCAAAGAAGCTTCACACCTGATTCTTTTTGTTTTTCCTTTATATAGTCTGTTATGGTCTCTAATCGCTTTTCTGACTCGGCTAATGAATTCCCTTCTTGAATTAAATCATAATCATGAAAGCAGAAATAATCAAAGCCCATTTTAGTAATAAACTCAAAAGCAGCGTCTGCCTTATCTTTTGCAGCCTGTAGGGGGTCAGAATTTGAGTCCCATGGAAAATTTTGGGTACCTGCACCAAATGGGTCCGCCCCTTGGCCACAGAAACTATGCCAATAAGCAATGGCAAACTTAAAATGCTCACGCATTGTTTTCCCTGCTACTAATTGATCTGGATTGTAGTATTTGAACGCTAGAGGGTTGTCTGATGCTTTTCCCTCAAATTTAATTTTATCTATTCCTTTAAAATATTGGTTGTTTGACACAGCTATATGATTTATTGGTTATTTAATATAATTTCTAATTCTTGTTCCCATTTTGCATAAGCTTCAATATATGCATTATTGTCCTTTTTAGGGGTGTAGCTTCTTACATAATCGTTATTGGAAATCGAAGCACCCAAAGCATTTAACTCATTCTGTTTAAATGAAGCTGCTCGAGCAGCGCCTATGGCTCCTGTTGTATTGTAAATTTCAATTTCTTGCCCAATTAACGAGGCTATGGTATTTGAAAAAACTTCCGATCGAAATAAGTTGTCGTTTCCTGCGCGTATAAGCTGTAAGACAGTGTTGTCATTTTTTATGAACTTCATTCCATAAATAAATGAAAAAGCAATACCCTCCAAAGTTGCTCTGTAAACTGTACCTTGAGAATGTTTGTTTAGATTTAGGTTAAGCATACGCGCCCCAATATTCTTATTGCCAAGCATGCGCTCTGCTCCGTTACCAAAAGGCATAACGGACAAGCCGTTAGAACCTACAGGCACCTTAACTGCCAGTTGATTCATATCATTATACGTCTTTGCAGCTGTATTATTTTTCATCCAGCGGTACTGAATACCAGCCCCATTAATACACAACAATTTTCCAACAATGGGAGTGCTTTTTGTGTAATTTACGTGCGCAAAATGATTAATTCGTTCGAGCTCATTTGTTCCCATATTGTCAGTAAGGGCATATACCACACCAGAAGTTCCGCCAGTTGCAGCTACTTCTCCAGGCTTCATTACATTTAATGATAATGCATTGTTAGGCTGATCTCCTGCACGGTACATAATGGGTGTACCTATTGGTAGTCCAGAATCCATGGCGGCTTGTTGGTTGACTTTTCCTTGAAAAGAAAAGTTTTCAACCAAATCAGGCGTCAAGGAAACATCAATATTATAAAAATCTAGTAGCCAGTCTGCTGGCTTATGTGTTTTGTAATCCCAAAGGGTACCCTCAGAAAGACCGTTAATTGTTGTGGTTATATCACCAGAAAATTTAAACGCTATATAATCGCCTGGAAGCATATACTTATAAATTTTTGCATAAACTTCTGGTTCATTTTCACAAACCCATTTCAACTTAGAAGCGGTAAAATTTGCAGGGCTGTTTAACAAATGTTCTTTGCACTTTTTTGTACCCAAAGCCTTGAAGGCATCATTTCCAATATCAACTGCCCTACTGTCACACCAAATAATTGCATTTCGCAACGGGATGCCTGTTTTATCAACAACCACGAGACCATGCATTTGATATGCGATTCCTATACCGATGATTTTTTTTGAATCTATACCCGTATGTTTAAGTAATTTTTGTGTGGCTTTACACACTAACTTCCACCAAAGTTCAGGATCTTGTTCAGCCCATGAAATCTCAGGTGTTATCATGCCCATCTCACCTTCAGGTTCATGAGTAACAGCAATTTGCTTGCCTGTCTTTACATCAATAATAGCAGCTTTTACCGAAGAACTGCCAATATCATATCCGATATTATACATACTTGAAGTGGTTTTGGATAACTAGAATCTCCAGTCGTTTCCAAAATAGGTTTTTATAGGATCTATACTTCCATCCTTATTATGTTTAAAAGTAGTGAATTTAACATTCCTTAGATGGGTTTTTCCAGATAATTCAGTGTCATGATAAAAGAAGAACCACTTTTTCCCAACTTTAATGGTTGAGTGATGATTTGTCCAACCCTGAACGGGCTCATTTAGCACTCCTTGATAAATAAAGGGACCATATGGATTATCGCTTGTTGCATAAGCAATCAGATGGGTATCTCCTGTTGAGTAACTCAAGTAGTATATTCCATTGTGTTTGTGAATCCAAGGCGCTTCAAAGAAACGACGCTCCAAATCTTTAGTTAAAATAGGATTACCTGATTTGTCCAGAATCTCAATTGATTTGACTTCTTCGGCAAACTCAAGCATATCGTCTTTCAACTTTGCCATTCTAGGCAAAATAGCAGGATCGTCAGCATCACCTAAATCTTTTAATGACCCATTTTCGTCATATGTGCCATTTTCCCAGCGTTGTAACTGACCACCCCAAATACCACCAAAATAAATGTAAGCACTTCCATCATCATCAACAAAAACAGCGGGGTCAATACTATAGCTTCCTTGCATAGGAGTCGGTTGAGGAGTGAACGGCCCTTCTGGGCTAGAAGAGGTTGCAACTCCTAATCTGAAAATGTTATTTGCATCTTTTGCTGGAAAATAAAGGTAATAAGTTCCGTTCTTGTATGCAGCATCTGGTGCCCAAAACTTGCTTTCAGCCCATGTGACGTCACCAACAGAAAGGCCAACAGGGTGAACAGTAACATCGCTCCCGTCCAAATTCATTGATAAAACATGATAGTCAATCATATTAAAATGATTTCCACTATCATCCTCAATTCCGCCAGACTCAATATCGTGCGAGGCATAAATATAAATCCTGTTATTAAACACATGTGCTGATGGATCAGCTGTGTAAATTTCGCTAACCAATGGTGGGTTTAAAAAGTCAGGAGATGAATTAAATTTTTCTGTCAGTTGGCTACACGAAGTGATTGCCATGAAACAAAAAAATAAAACTAGTAATATTGGAAATCTACTGTATTGCATACATTTTATTTTAGTAATATTTCAAATATATTACAGTAGTTGGCCTAGGTTTATAATAAATTGTGCAAAAACTAGAACAAGAGTCCCATTTAATAATGAAGCGATAAATAATCTGTGTCATTTAATGCTCCAATCAATGATTTTGGAGGATTATTCCATTTTGAGGTTTTATCAAGTGGATGTAATGTAGGCTTTATCAAGGGCATGACATTATCAATCAAAAAATCATTTTGTTGTGTCATCCATTGCAATAATTCTTCTGCCAATTGATTTTTAATTTTTGTAAGTTTTTTGTTGGAGGCTAAATTTTGATGTTCATAAGGATCATTTTCTAAGTCATATAATTCTTCAAATGGGGCTTCTGAAAATGCTTTTGCACCTCTTTTAATAAAGGCGTTTACCGTTTCATTGCTAGTCATGTTTTGTTCAACAACCTCATTGGAGTTGAAGTTACGCACGTACTTGTACCGCTTATTTCTGACTGATCTAGATGGGAAAACATAGCATTTTTGAATGTTTTGACGTGTTGAAATTCCATATACATAATCACGAATTTTATTTTCTGATCCATCAAGAATTGATAAAAAACTAATACCATCTATGTTTTTTGGAACTCCTCCGCCTGCAGCTTCCAAGATTGTGGGTAATATATCAACAATTGTCACCAATTGATCGCTTTGAGTTTTAGGCTTAACTCGGTTGGGCCAACGCACTACCAAAGGTATTTTCAGTCCAGTCTCACGAACACTCCATTTCCCCTTCAAACCATGGTCGGATAAATACATAAATAGACTAGTATCAAGTATAGAAAGACCTTCTAGCATTTTGAGAACTTTTCCAAGCTGTGCATTGTCGTCTTCAATATTTTGATAATATCCAGATTTATATTGATCTACACGAGATATTTTATTTAGCTGTGTTGGGTCATAATCGAGCGGTTTGTCTGAAAAGTTGTTTTGTTTCGGATAAGGGCCGTGAGGTAAGTCAGAGGCGAAGATAATGCAGAAAGGTTTATTTGCTTTTTTAATATATTCGGTTACATCATTGATAGGCAAAGTTCTGTTACTTGCTGTTTTGAAATAGTGAGACCAATTAAAAACAGAAGAGGGTTTAATGTGTCCTTTTCCTGCCAAAATAACTTCATAACCAATGGAGGCAAAATGATCGTTTATATCTTTTACACTTTTTACAGGAAGGTGATTAGCCATGCATCCATTGCGCATTGGAAAGAGTCCAGTAAAGAGTTGAGAGCGGCTAGGGGCACATATTGCCTGTGCAGTGTATGCGTTTGAGAACACCATGCCTTCACGGACAAGACGATCAAAATGTGAGGTGTTTATTTGCCAATTTCCGAATGAACCAAAATCCCATGCATTATGATCATCCGATATATAAATTATAATATTAGGGCGCTCATTTTCCGATGATTTTTTTTGACCATTTAGACAACAAAAGGGTAAAACCAAAAAGGGCAAATAAAAAAACAATAGTTTCATGTAGTATTTTAAAGCATGTTTATAAAAATAGTGCTTTTAATTCATTAATAAACATTTATATGAATATTATGTGCTATATTTATTTCATATGAGTTAAGATTTACACTTTTAAAGGTGATATGAAATATTTGTTACATTATATTTGCTTCAATGAGTAAACTTCACTATGTAATTCCTTGTTTAATTTTTGTAAAAAATTTAGTTTTTGCACAAGGTGAACCCTTTCTGTTTGTGAAAACTAATGAAGATATAGGTGAGCGCGCCATTACCTGTATTATTGACGATTCAATGAATCAAATGTGGATAGGCACATATGGTGGAGGTCTGAAAAAATATAACGGAGTCGATGTGAAAACTTTCAAGCATGATGTAAACACTGCTTCAGGCTTGTCAAGTTCTGAAATTTATGATTTACTCTTAGGAAAGGATGATGCTATATGGATTGCTACAAATAATGGGTTAAATGTATATAATCAACATAATGACTCCTTCACATATTTTAACCCTCCTGGTGAAAAGCTTCCCATTCATACACTTGCTAAGCTCAACGATGATCACATCATAATAGGAACTCACCAAAAGGGAATATACGTATTCAACACCCTCACAAAAAAATTTCAAAAAGCATCCATTGATATAGATGAAAATGGACTACAGGTGAACGCGTTGATTGTAGATCAACTTAAGCGAATATGGGTGGGAACAAACTTGGGAATCATGCAACTTGACTTTACAAAACTAAAACTTAAAAAAATTTCTGACAGGGTATTAAAAAATAAGTCCCTATTATCTTCTGAAATTTTAAGCCTTGAAACTGATATGTTAGGTAATGTTTGGGTTGGAACTGTTAAAAATGGTGTAGCAAAAATCAGCACTAAAGAGATAAATTATTTAGACATCGATCACTTCCCCATAAGCGAAAAAAGAATTTTTTCCATCAAAACATACACCAATGGAATGATGTTGTGTGGGACTGAGAATGACGGACTTTTTGTGTTAAATAATGAAGGAGAAATTTCTAAAAGGTACGTGAAAGAATCTGGAAGTTCTTATAGCATTCATTCAAATTCTGTTTGGGAAATTCACAGCGATGCCAGTAACCGTATTTGGATAGGATATTATGATCAAGGGGTTGATAAATACGATCCACAGCATTTTAAATTCAACTTCTTTCAAAACGACATTACTAAAGATGTAGAACCGTTTCCTGCATCTGTTTCTTCAATTGCAAAAGATAAATTTGGGCGATTGTGGTTCAGCTGTATTGATAAGGGAGTTTATGTGTTTAATCCGGATAAAAAAACATACACTCATTTAAATAACCCAAATAACGCTATTGCCAATGGATTAAATAGTCTTGACATCCCTTCAATATTTATTGACAGCAATCAAAATGTATGGATAGCATCTTGGTATAATGGAATTTATTTACTGAATAATGGGTCTAAACGCTTTATTAATATCAGTACTACATCCCATCCAAAAACAGTTTCTTCAAATAGAATTGTGAGTTTTTCAGAGGACTCAAAAGGTGTAATTTGGATTGGAACCTTTCTAGGTGGATTATTGTCTTATGATACAAAAACAGATGAAATAAAGCACTATAATGGAGAGGCATTTCAAAATTTGGCATTACAAAATGGCAACATTCGAAAAGTAATTGTTGATAAAGATGATAATATTTGGTTAGGAACTAGGAGGGGGATTTATCGGTACAATCAAAAAGATAATAGCATTAGGTCTTATAACAGCAATATAATAGCAGCATCAAAAAATACTATCTCTGACTTCATTGTTTTCTCACTTTATGAGGACGCAAATAAAAATATCTGGATTGGAACTGATGGTTATGGTTTATTTAGCTACTCAAGTACAGATGGTAATTTTAAATGGCATGGAGAGGGGAGCGACTTACCCAACATGACCATCAATTCCATTACACAATCCTTCGATGGAATGTATTGGCTTGGTACTGACAATGGGCTAATAAAGTACAATAACACTAATGGAGATTTCAGAGTTTTTGAATCTAATGATGGCTTGTTGGGGAATAAAATTAATCGAAGTTCTTTTTTTACAGATGGCTATACATTGTTTTTGGGAACTAGTGAAGGGATTAACTTTTTTGATTTTAATAGTATCAACAACAACAAAAATGTTCCAAATATTTTGTTAGAGCATCTAAAAATTGGGAATAACCGTATTTCAGTGTCAGAACACGGACCGCTGAAAAAGACCATACAATTTTCCGATTCATTATTCTTAAATCACAATCAATCTTCTTTTTCTATCGATTATATTGGGGTAAACCATACAAGAGGAGAGAAAAATAATTATGCCTATATTTTAGAGGGCTTGGAAACTGACTGGAACTATGTTGGTAATCTTCGTACAGCCACTTATACAAATATAAAACCGGGAAATTACACCTTTAAATTAAAAGCCTCAAACAATGATGGTGTATGGACTACTAATTCAAAAAGTGTTTTTATAAAAGTGATGCCGCCTTGGTGGGCAACAATTACCGCAAAAATATGCTATGTGTTAATCATCTTATCATTGAGCTTTTATATTTTTAGGTTAATTAAACTTCGGGTTTTAGAGCGAAGAAAAGTAGAGATTGAAAGAAACCTACGGGAGCAAACAGAAGAGCTTCACCTTAAAAAAATGCAATTTTTTACCAATATTTCTCATGAGTTTAGAACGCCGCTCACTCTAATATTGAATCCCTTAGAGTCATTGCTTTCCTCATCTGATGAAGTAACACTTCCAGAGGAAGTACGATCTAAACACAGAATAATACATCGTAATACCAAAAGATTGAAGCGGCTTATAGATGAGCTTATGGATTTCAGAAAAATGCAATTTGGTAAAATTGAACTTAGAGTCAAAAAAATAAACTTGACTAAAATTATCAAAAACGTTATCTCGTATTATGAAGAGGAAGCCCTTTATCGAAATATAGAATTAAAACCTCTCGAATATGATGATATGTTTATATGGGCTGACGCTTCCATGATCGAGAAAATTATCTTCAATTTAATATCAAATGCTTTTAAAGCAACCAAAGAAGGAGGAACAATTTCGGTAGAAATTCGACAGCACAAAGATGGCATTATGTTTCCTTTAATCAATAGGCTACAACCTCAGGGTGCGCTGGAAGTTATCATTAGAGACAGCGGAATTGGAATTAATAAAGAAAATATTCAAAAAATATTTGAGCGTTTCTACCAAGATAAAGACAACAACGAACAATATTTTGGTGGAACAGGAATTGGATTGGAAGTGGTTCGAAAATTTGTAAATTATCATAAAGGTAAAATTGAAGTGGAAAGCCAAAAAGATAAGGGCACCTCATTCAAATTATTTTTTGCACTTGAAAATACACATTATTCAGAAAATCAATTTGCCTCTTACAAAACAAGTAAAGAAAGGGCTACAAATCCTAAACAAATTGAGAAAATAACAAATGATAAAAATGAAAGTAATACGTATAAATCAAGTAGTATTTTATTAGTTGAGGATAACTTAGAATTACGTGAATATTTAAAGCTCGAGTTGAAAGGGAAGTATCATATTTACGAAGCTTCTAATGGTAAAATTGGTTATGAAATGGCTAAAAAAAGCAATCCTGATTTGATTATTGCCGATGTAATGATGCCCGAAATGGACGGGATTGAAATGTGTGAAAAACTTAAATCAGATAAAGAAACAACCAATATTCCAATACTCATGCTTACAGCTAAAGTAGCTGAGAAAGAAAGAATTGAAGGAATTGATGCTGGTGCAGATGTATACTTGAAAAAACCATTTAGTGTTAAGCTTCTAAAATCTCATGTACGTCAACTCATAAAATCAAAAAACTCTTTTTATGACTCCTATTTCAAAAGCTTTGAAATGGATGTTGAATTGATTGATAGTGATAAAAAAATACTTGCGAATGTGATACGAGTAATCGGAGATAATTTGTCAAAAGAAGATTTATGTGTCCAAGATATTGCAAATGAATTAGGACTAAGCAGAAGTAAGTTATACCGAAAAATCAAAACAGTTACTGGAATTTCAGCAAATGAAATTATTCGCAAAACAAGACTTGAAAAAGCAAAGGAGCTGCTTGTAATAACAGACATGACTATTGGAGAAATTTGTTACAAAGTGGGTTTTGCATCCCCTTCATATTTCACAAAACGCTTTAAAGAACATACTAATTCTATTCCAAAGCAATACAGACTTAATAATAAAAACAAAAAAGAAACTGTAATCAATTAATTTTAACACTCAAGATGCGTTATTGTTGTAAGTTTATTAACCTTTATTATTTTATTATTTTATTTTGCTCATTAAACCTAATTGCTCAAGAAAACATTGCAATTACTGGTAAGGTTCTAGATCAAAATGGATATGAAATTCCTTATGCAGCAATAGGGATTTTAAATAAAAACATAGGATCAACATCAACAGAAGACGGGGCTTTTTATTTTCTTGTTTCAAACCATGCACTTGAAGATAGCTTGACTGTTTCATCACTTGGGTTTACTACATTTAAAATAAAGGTAAAAGACTTTTTAAATCTTCAGAAAAAGGAAATTATTCTTGAGGAAAAAACGACAGCTTTGTCAGAAGTTGTCGTCAACGACATTACATACTATGTAAAAAATGCCTTAAAAAAACTACGAGCCAATACTGTAAATAAAAATCACCAGCTAAATTTTCTATATAGAAGGTGGTCTGTTGAAGATAATCTATGCCGCTTTTTTATCGAGCACAGCATTAACGCAATTGACCGTGGACCAAGCTCGTATATAGTGAAATTTTCTGTTGACCAAGCCCGAACATCTGCCGACTATAGGTTCTTAAAAAATGAGCAGAAAATTCACGCTATTAAATACATGGAGTACAACAATCCCTTACGTAAAGGCATCAATATCAAGTCGTATAAATGGAAGAAAACAGGTGACTCAAGTTATGATAATGAAGATGTAATTATTGCCAAGGGACAAATGGGAAATAAGGAAACTATTTGGCTATATATCGGTATGGATAGCTTCAGAATTTACAAATTGGAAATGAAAAAAAAACCTGAAATTGGAAGGTCACTACATGCTACATATATTTATAAGAAAAACATTGATGGATTATTGTATTTAAGTTATCATCAAAGAGAATGGGAAGGTTCTGCTCCGATTCCTGAAAATATAAAAAGGGCAATGAAAAGCAACAGAAACGTAGTTAAAGATTACATCCCTATTGCGTACAGACATGAGGTTTATGTGTTAAACATTGAAGAGGACAAATCCCGTTTTAGCACTGGGGATATGTTGGGTAACAAAGACATGACAGAATATAAAACAGCTTATAATCCAGCATTTTGGACAGCATTAAACATCCCCCCAAGCACCCGTTTTTACAAGAAGAATATTAGTGAATTAGAGTCGTTATTTGGTGTGCCCTTGGAAAATCAATTTAAGTACTCAAACACAAAATAATTAACCCAATTAATTTGATAATGAAACGATAATAGGGCTACTATTTCCTTTTATATGTTCAAAACTAAATGGGTATGAAGTTCCGTTGACGATAACTTCGCCTTCATATGTACCATAAAAACCAGAAAAGATTAATTCATTCTCAATATTGAATGTAGTGTTTACTCGGGTTGTCCAAGTCTCTTTAATTAATTTTTTCAACGTGAAATAGGCTTTTTTGGGTTGTAACTCAATATCTAATATTCCGCCTGCATGACCTCGCCATGCATTTCTATCAGTAAGATTCCACATTGTTATTGAACTTACGATTGGATGACTAAATAATAAGGTGTAAAAATCCTTTAGATATTCTGATTGATATATTTCTTTTTCAGATAAGCTTGGGAGGTTTAGTGTATTACCGTTTTTCTTGGCTTCTTTTCGTTTTTCTAAAAAAACTTGATGGTCTTTCCAATTGGAGAATAATTTAGAACTTGTGACTGTCACTTCTGTGAATTGAATCTTTTTACCAAGAGGAGTAAATGAATTGACTAAATCCCAAAGCTCATCCTCAGTAAATACATTGTCATGCGTTTGCATATGTGCCTGCATGCCAATGGCTTGATAACCAACATCTTGCATAATAAAAAACTCATTAAGTTTTAAAAATTCAGGATCTGTTGGGTGGTAATGATTGTTAGTGTAAATCTTTTCGGGACTTACTTTATTAACAAAACTATATAGGTCCTGCATGGCGGGGTAAATTCCTCCTTTATAAGTTATCCAACGCGTAACACCACTTGGTGTGACGTGACTCTTAAAGGGAGCAATGGCCTCATTATAAACATCCCAATATTCAATTTCAGGGTATCCTTTAATCAAGTCTTCAATTCGTTTATAAATAATTTTTTCGAGCTTATCAGGATCCTTAAAATCAACAACCCACTTTGGCAGGGACTCATGCCATAAAAGTGGGTGTCCCTTAATTCTAATGTTATTTTCTACAGCCCAATCTACTTTTTCTTTCATTTGCTGCTTATACTCTGTCAAATCTTTTCTTTCGTCGCGTGCTGCCCAATAAAACCCAAGTGTTACAAAGTTGAATAACTCTTTGGTACGTGACTTATACATGTCTTGATACTGTGGCGAAAGCGAACTCATTTGTGTCAGAGAAACACCAAAATTAAATGCGTGATTAACCAGCTCAAAGTTAGTAGATGCTGCTGAGTCATTTTTCTGCTTATCATCAAAAACAAACTTAATGGTTGCTGTGCCTTTCCTTATGCTATCGATACGATTATCTGCACCCTCCAACTTCCAAGGTGTATGAGTTATATAATTCTGCGCAAGTAACCCTTCAATATTAGAAAACAGGGTAATGAAGAAAAAAATGATTATACGTAATTGCATTCAAAATAATTTGTTAGTGCAAATTATCACTCATTTGCAAAGTGGTTTAAAAGTTATATGTCAAAAACTATAATATTTTAAAGACCTAAAAAAAATAATGAACTGAAAAAAACAAAATGAATAATTAGTGCCAAACAAAGAACTATGAATTTTAATTTAAACAAATTTTATGGCCTAATATAGAAAAATGAAATTAGCTCACGCTTATTTATTTGTTTTTCTGATACCCTTTATTCTATTCTCGCAAAGCTTACCCATACAAAATGGTGAGTTCGAACAAACTACTGGAACAGAATTTAGCTTTTGGTCTAATCAATCCAACAACAATGCTGACGCAATTTTTGATGTAGTTACAAACAATGAGTTAATAGGTAGTACAAAGGCATTAAGAATTCAGGTAAATTCGCTAGGAGCTTATCAACATAGCGTTCAGACTAAAACTAATCACACTTTTTCTGTTGACGCCAATCAAAAAATCTCAATTTCTTTTTTTGCGAAAGCAACATCAACAACTGAGGATCCTACCATAAGTTTATGTATAAGTGATTCATCAATAGGTTCGTCCGTTTTCAAACAGGCCTCATTTGTATTAACTCAAAATTGGGAGCAGTATACCCATACCTTTACTGTTAATCAAAATGTTGGGGCATATCAGCTAAGCTTTATATTCTTAAATGCAAATTCCATTTATTTCCTAGATAATGTTAATGTAATGCCCGGCAATTCAATAGCGTTTAACTTAAACGAACGTTTTCAAACTGTAGAAGGATTCGGCGGTGGAATTAAAAGAAGAACCGAACTTTTAAATGCCCTGCCTGCGTCATTACGCAATACTGTAGAAGATTTAGTCTACAAGGATTTAAAAATCAATATGTTGCGATTTTTTATTCATCATACTATTGAAAACAATCAAAACGATAATAATAATCCAAGTCTAATTGATTTATCAAACACTTCTTGGAACTACTATTCAGTAGAAGTTTATCAAGTGGGGGCAACGATACAAAGAGCCATTTCAAAAAGCGACGTG
>Ga0136656_1000249_pt1 | contig 17999 bp, 28 predicted proteins | sample CPBDNA_9_FD_94862 | JGI IMG/M metagenome (GOLD analysis project Ga0136656, IMG submission 94862) | Freshwater to marine salinity gradient microbial communities from Chesapeake Bay, USA - CPBay_Sum_15_0.8_DNA (version 2) | ecosystem: Environmental > Aquatic > Marine > Coastal | place: USA...
ATCATCCATGCCTTCCATATCCTCATCATCCATGCCTTCCATATCCTCATCATCCATGCCTTCCATATCCTCGTCATCCATGCCTTCCATATCCTCGTCATCCATATCCATGTCTTCCATATCCTCATCATCCATGCTTTCCATGTCTTCATCATTCATGTCGAATCCAATTGGTTTGCTTACTCCTTCATATAAAGATTTTTGAGATTTCATAAAATCTGCAACTGATTTATTCATTGATTTAGCAAACATCTTGCATCTAGATGGACCTTCTTCTGAGTCTCCAAATAAAGATGTTAGCTCATCATATGCTTCAGGGTGACTTAGTAATGATTTTAGTACTTTTCCTAAAATTCCTGCGGATTTCATTTCGTGGACTACATTGTCTAGGACATTGTTATTTTTATTTGCTAAAACAACCACGTATTTAATTGCTTCAGGAGGATGAGGTTGGAATTTTCCAGTTGCGTAAGATGTGACATAAGGCAAATCTTCATCTGAAACAGATCCGCATCCGCATTCATCTAACATATATTTTGTAAATTCAGACAAAGACATGTCTTTTGTTTTTTGAATAAATTCATTAGTTTTGCTTTTTATTACATTGGTATCTGGTTCATAAATTAATTTTTTATCGCCCATATTTCCAAGTCCATCTTTATCTGCTTTTACAGTTGGGCTATCTACATCAGAATTTGCTGCTTTGTAAGGAGACTTGCTGTTTTCTGGAAACTTAGGATCAGGACCTTTATAGTCTGCTTTTATATCGTCTTTAGGACTATCTATTAGCTTTCCTTTGTCATCAACATATTCTTTTTTTAGATTTTCCATGTATGATAAAAATGATTTCATATTTCCTCTTATTTTATTTGTTTTAAATTTTTATTTTAAATTATTAATTACGTATTGTATTTATGCTCTTTTTTAATTTTTTGTAGTTTTATTTTTATTTTTTTTTGAAATCAAAGTTTCAAATCTTCTGTAGATTGCTTATAATGGAGAGAAGTTTTGAAAAATAGGTATTTTTATGACGCCAAAAAATAAATTACATAATAAAAATCTTGCAATATCTATAGAGAAGTATGCAGATTTTATTTTTAATATAGATAAAGAAGATTTAGTTGGTCTTAAACAATTTTCGACAAATGATGGAACTAAATTTTTCCCAACTGGCACTACAGTTGGGAATTTACCTCCAGGCTATTATGATATTCAAGTCGATAATATGAAGGGAATATTATTTAAAAAAATAGATATAAAAACTGATGGATTATTAAGATTTCCAGAAACAAACTCTGAGGTTGTTATAGATGAGATTTCAAAATTTTGGGAAAGAGAAGAGCATTTCTTAAAATATTCTTTAAATTATAAAAGAGGCATATTTTTATACGGTCCTCCAGGTTCTGGCAAGAGTAGCACTATTCAATTAATTTGTGAAGATGTAATAAAAAGAAAAGGTGTTGTTTTTAAATTTTATAGTCCTGGAATTTTTTGTGATGGAATACGTATTTTTAGAGAAATACAACCTGATATTCCTATAGTTGTTTTGATGGAAGATATTGATTCGATATTAGAAATGAACAATGAATCAGAAGTATTGAATATACTTGATGGTGTTGATCAGGTAAATAAAGTTGTTTTCTTGGCAACTAGTAATTATCCTGAAAAATTAGGCGAAAGAATACTGAATAGACCTAGTAGATTTGATAAAAGATTTAAGATGGGTCATCCAAAAAGCCAATCTAGAAAAATTTATTTTGAGAATCTAATTAAAGAAGATGCGATAAAAGAATACAAAATTGATATTGATAAATGGGTGCAAGACACAGAAGGTTTATCAATTGCTCATTTGAAAGAATTATTTATTACGGTTTGTATTTTAGGGAATTCTTATGAAGATTCTATTGAAATATTGAGATCAATGAACGATAATATGCCAAGTTCCGATGAGGATGATTTTACTAAAATAGGCTTTACTAGATGATTGATTTTAGAGATAAATTAATTAATATTTTATTTTCTAAGATGAAATCCAAAGGGTTATTGGATGAAGTCTATAAAGAAAGATTAAAGTTAGAGCTTAATGAAATAGACAATCAGGCAGAGCATGAATATTTTTTAAATCTTTATCAGAAAAAGACAAAATATAAAAATGATAATAATTTATTTGTTTCTTATGTTCTTGGAATATGTGATGATTTTGATATAAATGAAAGTCCAAAATATATTCAAGGTGAATATCCTGATATTGACGTAGATTATTTGCCAATAATACAAGATTATTTAAGAAATGAATTTTGTCCAAAAAAATTTGGTAGAGATAATGTTGTTAATATTGGGAATTACGGAACATTTGGCATCAAGTCTTCGTTATTAGACATGGCTAGAGTTTTTGGTTTGGATAGAATTGAAATTCAAACCATAACAAAAAATCTTCAAGACAAAGATGAAGAAGGCAATCCTCTTAGTTGGGAAAAAGCATTAGAAATATCGCCTGAATTATATGAATATTCACAGAAATATCCAGAAGTTACTGATGCTGCTCGTAGGCTAATAAATAGAAATAGAAGTCGTGGCAAACACGCAGGCGGCACAGTAATATCAAGTGTAAAGATAGACGATTTTGTTCCGGTTATGGTCGATACAGATGGTAATCCTGTATCTGGTTGGACAGAAGGTTTGCATGATCAAGACTTGCAGCCAGTAGGTTTGATAAAATTTGACGTATTGGCAATTAAGGATTTATTGAGAATTTCTAGTTGTTGTAAATTAATTAAGGAAAGACATGATGTAAAAAATATTTCAGCAGTAGAAAATGGTTCTGATTGGTCTGACATTTCTTATTTGAATGATTCGAAATCTATTGAACTTGCTAACGAAGCAAAAACAAAAGGTGTTTTTCAATTTGACAGTGAAGGAATGAGAAATTTAGTCAAGTCAGGAGGTGTCGATTCTTTTGAAGATTTGGTTGCGTACACCGCTTTGTTTAGACCATCTGCATTGAAAATGAAGATGCATGAGAGATATATTGAAAGGAAAAAAGGTAGGGAACAATGGGAAGATCAAGTTCCCGAATGCGTTAGGGAAGTATTGAGAAAAACTCATGGGATTTTGTGTTATCAAGAACAGTGTATGCAAGTTTTGAATGTTGTCGGTGATATTCCTTTGATACATTGTGAAAAAATTAGGAAGGCAATTAGTAAGAAAAAAATAGAAGAGTTTTCTAAATATAAACAAATTTTCTTAGAAAAAGGCAGTAAAAAAACGGGTTGGCCCATAAATTCTGATGATAATAGAAATATGAATTTTTTATGGGATCAGCTTGAAGCCTTTTCTGGTTACGGATTCAACAAATCTCATGCTGCCGCCTACACTTATCTTTCTTCAAGACTTTTGTATTTAAAGGCTCATTATCCTCTTGAGTTTTTTGTTTCAACTCTTTCTTTAGAACAAGATGAGGACAAGTTAAGATCTTACAAAAAAGAAGCAGAGCAGTTAGGCATAAAATTAAATAGATGCGATTTAAATAAATCTAAATCTAATTTTTCAATATTAGATGAAGAAATTTATATTGGTTTTTCAAATATAAAAGGCATTGGAAAAGAAGTGGCGGAAGAAATTGTAAAAAATCAACCTTATGAAGGATTTGAAGATTTCTTAATAAGATTTGGAACTGACAAAAGAATAGTTGAACCTTTGATATACTTAGAAGTTTTTAAGGAAAAGCCAATTGAATTTTTATTAGAATTTTATGAAGCTTTTAAGAAGAGTACAAAAAGTAATATAGAAAAAGACAAGAGATATGAGAAAAGAAAACAACAATTAATTGATCAAATGGTTGATTTGCTGTCCAATCAGAATCAAGTTTTGGAACATGATAAATTAATTTATTATTATGAAAATTTTGAATCTTTTGATTTGTCATTATCTAAGGAGTTTGAAAAGCAAGATTTTTATCAAGTATTAAGAAAATACTATAAAGCAGTAAATTCTTATGAACAAAAAAAAGAATTATTGAAAGATACTTTTGTAAATATGAAAAATTGGGAGCCAAGTGGTTCTTTTGAATTAGATTCCATTCCAAATTTATTGGAGTCCGAAAGAAAATATTACGGATTTAGTTGGCAACATGTTCTTGAAAAAAACAGTTTGTATTCTGGTGATATGTCTTTTGATAGATTTGCGAGTGATGAGAGTTTGTTGAGCACAGGTGTAGAATGTGTTGTTGTTCGTAAGCCTTTGGAAAAAATTTCTAAAAATAATAAAAAATATTATACTGTATTAGTTGAGGATGATAATTGGAATGTGGAAACAATTACTTTTTGGGAAGAAGATTATAATAGATTTAGAGAAGAATTAGAATATTGGAACGAGGAAGAAAATAGAGGAAATATGTTGAAAATGAGGTTGACTAGACCAAGTAATGGATTTAAGTCTTATACTTTTGAATCACCTCCTCGCCAAAAGAAGCATTTGATTCCTAAAAATAAAGAAGATGATTTGAGACTTTTTGTTATGAAAGAGGTTTGATATGAATGTTGCAAATGAAGAAGAAATTGTTATAAATGAAAATAATTTTAATGAATATTTCAAAGATGTTAGAAAAAACAAATTTGAAAAAGGTCAAATTATGGCGAAGTACTCTGCTATTGCAGAGTTAGTAGACGGAGGAGAAAAAAGACAATTGATTTCTTTGTTGATAGATACTGAAAACAAGATGGAGGCGACAGTTCAGATCATGAGAAAGTTGTTGCATTCCACAGAAGCAGATTCTTATAAAGTTTTATTAGAAATGTCAAAGGATTTGATGTCTGGGATGTCATTGGATGATGTTGCAAAAAAACCATACGAATATAATTTTGAAATGTTTTTTTATACCAATCCAGAAAATGTTCCAAAAGATGATCCTCATTGGTGTGCGATATCAATTATTGATATGAGTGAAAAAGAAAATTTTGTGGATTTCAAAATGTTATCTGACGAAGAAAATGAAAAAGAAAATCAAAAAATAAAAAATAATCAATAAATATAATATTAGGAGAAAAAATATGAGCGATTACATACAACAACAAAAAGATGAGTTAGATGATTATGTTAGTAAATGGGAAAAGGCTCAAGCAGATGGATTGTTTGATAAAGATAAAATGCCTCCTGTGAATCCAGAAACGGCAACAGGTAGTTTTTTTGGTTTTGTTCAAACAAATCCGACCGACAACCCAAGTTTAAGTGACAATGAATATTGGAAAGCAATAAGTTCTGCCGCAGATGATCATGATAATATTACAACTATAAATGAGTCTAAAGATTTAGAGCACAAAGACTTTCCTTCTAATCCTTTGAATTCTGATTCTGTTGGATGTGATCAAAAAATGTCTCCTCAGTCTCTTGGTCAAACATATACTGAAGAAGAATTGATAAAATTATCTGATCTCAAAAAAGATCTTTATGAATTAGAATCCAAAATATTAAAGAAAAAAGGTTTTGGAGATAACAAAGATTTAGATAAAATGGAGTCAAAAATTTCATTATTGAAAAGACAAATTCATGAATTAAGTGATGAAATGGGCATTGCTTATAAAAATGATTATTCTTCAAAAGCATATGATAATTTTTAAGAAAGATTAAGATGTCTGATATTGCAGAAAGTGACAGTTTTGAAGATAATTTTTTATTAAAATTAAGAGAATTGATAGATAGTAAAAAAATCACAAATAAAAAATGTGCAATTTTTACTCACTCTACTCCAGATCCAGATGCGATTGGAAGCATGATGGGTATATCTTGGTTTTTAGGAAAATTATTTAATTTAGAATGTGATTGTTTTTACGGAGGATGTGTGTCTCATCCTCAGAACATAGCAATGGTCAATTTGTTAGATCCTAATCTTAAGCATATTGATGAATATGAAGAAGATGATTATGTTGTTTTTGTTGCGGTTGATTGTTTGACTTCTAATGTTTGCGTTCCTAAAAATTTAAAAATTGATTTTGATTTAGTTATTGATCATCACAAAGATCATCCGAATAATTCTTATAAGGGTCTTTTTTATAATATTAAGGCAGGTAGTTGTTGTGCCACAATATATCACTTGATTAATTTGGCTAATTTAAAATTTAAGGATGATATAGATAGAGATTGTAAAATTGCTACTGCAATGATGGTTGGAATAACAACAGACACAGAAAATATGTTATCAGATGATTCTACGGAATATGAATTTAAAGCTTATAGTGATTTATTTGAATACAGAGATCCAACTGCTCTCAAGCAGATAGTCAATTACAAAAGACCTAAATCTTGGGTAGATGCTAAAGCAGCAGCATCAACAAAAGCAATATTGAGTGATGATGGAATAGCAATTGTTGGTGTTGGCTTTTTGAACTTAAAACAAAGAGATTTGATAGCAGATGTCGCAGATGAATTAATGACATGGGCTAATGTTGAAACATCTGTGGCTTTTGCGGTAATTGATGGTAATAAAATAGAAGGCAGCGTAAGATCTAATAATGCTTCTATTGCTATTCCTTCTTTGTGTAAAGAATTAGGTTTAGGAAGTGCTGGAGGAGGTGGTGGAAAGTTAGGAAAAGGTGGTTATAAATATAGCATGGGCGGAATTGAAGTTGATGAAGATTCTAGTGAAGAGACTAGAAATAAAATGTGGGATTTTATACAAACTTATGAAGTAGATAGAGTTTTGAGTATATTCAAGAAATAAACTATATGAAGTTGACTTTAAGGATAACTTTCTAAAAGATAGAAAAATGAAATTTAACATATTTAACTTTGTATCATTAGCATATACAAGAAAATTCAAATTTATATCATTAGCGTGTGCAAGAAAATCATATCAATGGTCAAAAGTTAGGGAAAAACATTTACAAAAACAACCAACATGTGCTGCTTGTGGAAATGACAAGAAATTAGAAGTTCATCACATAAAACCTATTAATAAATATCCAGAACTAGAACTAGAACCAGAAAATTTAATAACACTATGTGCTGATCCTTGTCACTTAATATTTGGACATCTAAAACACTGGAAAAGCTGGAATGAAAATGTTATTGTAGATTGTGAAAAATATTTACAAAAAATAAAGGAAAGACCATAAAATATCTTGTGGTTTCACACTCCAAATATATGAATTTTATAATAAAGTGTAATAATTGTAGTTGGACTCATAAAACAACAGGCTTTAAGAAAGATATGGAAAGTGAAAATTTAATAGAAATAAAAAATAATTGTCAAAGTTGTGGAAAAATTAGAAAAGTAAAATGCAAAAAATGCGGAATGCCTTCTAAAATGTTTAGAATCATTAAGTAATTACTAAATTAAATTTATGGAAAAAGTTTCTAGTGTTATAAATAATTTTTGTAGTAAATATGGTGTAAAAAGAGTATCTTATAAAGATAAAAATTTACCAACTTCAATAGAAAATATAACTGTATTTGTTTTTTTTGGAGATAAAAGATCTTCTTTTATCTTGTCTTCTTTGATATTAAGAAGAATAAAGGAAGAATCAAAAGGTTCCAAGTATTTTGTTCTATTATCATGGCCAGGAAATGAGGGTTTGTATCCATATGTTGATGAATATTGGACTATTGAAGATAATTTATGCTTAGAAAAATTATCCACTAGTACGAATGGTTTTTATAACAATTCTTCATACTATACTTTATTATTAAGGTCTTTAAATGAATGGTTTTATGATTCTTTGTCTTATAAAGAATATGAAGAATATTACAATAATGGTTTTACTGATAAATTTTTAGAGAGATACAAAAATATAAAAGTTAGTTTGCCAAGTATAAATTCAAGCACTATTTTAGGTGCTAATTTAAATAAACAAATAGCAAGCAAAGACTTAAAAGTCTTTATATATCCTAGTAAATATTATGATTATTGGAATAACGGCAGATCTCATAAAAATTTAGTTGGTAAAGATTTTTGGTACGAATCTATTAATTTTCTTATAAAAAATAATTATTATCCAATAATTTATAAGGATTTATTTTCTCATGATATGTCTTTGGACATACAGGACAATTGTTTCCATTTTTCTGAGACAGATATTTCTAAGACTTTAACATTGATTAGATTATCAGGTTTTGTTATAGATTACTTTAATGGAATTTCAAGGCTTGCAATATGTGCAAGAACTCCTTATTTATATTTTTGCGACAGAAGTTATTACAATAATTCAAAAGAATATGAAATAGATGATCTTTGTTCTATTGGTTTAAAAAAAGATTTTTCTTTTACTTTTTCTAATATTTTAGATGATAATAACAAAAGAGCTTGGAAAACATCTTTATTTGATTTGACTTTGAATAAATTGAATAAGATTATTCCTAGTATAAATAAGGACTTGTTGCCTTCAAGTATTGAATTCGATAAAGTTGTGCCTTATAGAAATGTTAGAGTTTTGAAAAATAAAAAGTTAGGAACTAAATTTATAAAAGTAAAAAAGGAGATTATATAAATATGAGAAAAGCTTTAGTTAGAGTTGAGTTGAGAGATTTGCCATCACACCCATCAAGAGAAGAAAGAGATAGAGCTTTCAGAAGTATGTTTGCTGCCTTTAAGAAACAAGTAAATGAATGTGGTATCATTTCGGAGTGCAAGCAGAGACAATACTATGAAAGTCCTAGTGAAAAAAAGAAGAGGAAAAAGAAAGAACTTGAATTGGAAAAAATAAATAATTATTTTTCTAATAAACGAGGAAATTAAATAAAATGCCTGACAAAAAAATAAAGATAATGAGTCTTTCATTAGATGAAGAAATGCATACTTTGATAAAAGATTCTGCAAAGAAACTAGGACACAAAAATTCTTCTCAATTGATTAGAGACTTGATAAATAAATATTTGCCTCTTGTGGTGAATGATAAGGATGAAATTCCAATAATAATAAAAGTTCCAAGTGAAATAATTTCAGATGAATCAGAACTAGAAAGTTGGCTAGATTCCAAAATGAAGTTAATACTTAGCAAGTTGTCAAATGGATAATATAATTTTATTAGAATCACAAGATATTCCTAAAGATATTGTTGAAACACCTACGGATAATCTAAGTAAATTATTCGTAGTTGCTCAACATATGGAAAAAATATGTTCGGATAAAAAAGGAATAGGACTATCAGCAGTTCAGGTTGGAATTCCTTGGAAATTTTTTATATATTTAGATGATAAAAATAATTTTAATTATATGGTGAATTGTGAATATAAGCCATTAGATGAAGAAAAATATGTTTCGATAGAAGGTTGTCTGTCCATACCAGGACCAGAAGGTTCTCCTAGAAGATTTAAGGTTTATAGGAATTCAAATGTAATAGTTTTTGGTAAAAAACTTATTTTAGAAGATGAAGGTTTGAAACTTGTAGATTTTTCAAGAAGTTTTTCTAAGGGATTAGAATCAGCGGTTTTTCAGCATGAAATCGATCATCAAAATGATATATTAATTAGCGATATTGGTGAAGAAATATTCATTAGTAATTATTACAAGTTAGGATGATATGGCACTTTCGAACAATCACGTAAATAATATATGTCTAAATAATAGTAATTCAAATACTTGTAGATTTTTAACTTATGACGAATTAGATCAAAAGTATTATTGTTTAAAATTATCAGGAGAAAAATCTAAAGTAGAAAAAGAAATTCATGATTACATTATTAGTTGTAAAATTAAAAAGGTAGATCCTTATAAATTGAGAAAACCAATAGGAGATAATTGTGAAGGTTATTTATTTCTTAGAAATTTAGAACAAGGATATGATGTAAATTAACTTTTTAGCATTTTATAAACATTTTCTTCGACATTATTTTTTAATGCTTTGATGTAAATGTTATCTTCTAAATTTTTGTTTTTCAAAGATTTGACTTCTTCCGCAATCACCTCAGCAGTTTTCTTGTATTTTTGTGCTTTTGATCTGTAGTTTAGTGTCAATATTCCCAGTATGGCAAATAAGCCTAATCCTGCAATTATTCCTCCTTCTCCTTGAAATATTTGTACTCCAAAATTTTTATTATTGGAATTGAGTATGCCTTGTTGAAGATTTTCTACATCTCTCGCCATTACTTCTAATCTTTGTCTTATATTTGCCAAATCTAACATTAGTCCATTTTGATTATTTTTTATATCTTCTATTGTTCCATTATTATTTATTTTATTATTTGATTTTGGACTTAATGGACTAAATCCACAGCCTGTAAAAAATAAAGATAATATTATTATTGTGCAAAAAAATTTATTAAACATTTTTCTAGTTTCCTCTATTGACTTTTTCTAATCTTTATATATAATTCAAAAATGTCATTTCTAATCCTTTGGAATAAATTGAATGTTAGATTTAGATTTAAGTTCTGAATTTGTTGAAGACAGCTTTGATGACATAGATGATGAATATGGTCTAGAAAAAGTTTACGAATACATTAAATTCATATTAAATAATTATTTTCTAGGCAAAGAAATGTATAATGGAGAAGTTATAAATTCTAGAATTCTAAACTTAGAATATTATACTAATTTAATATTTAACACGAATGTTTGTGATGGAATAGATAAAAGCTATGAAATAATGGCAGAAAATAACTTTAAAGTTGGAGAAGGAACATCCTCAGGAATACCAGAAGATGTTAGGTATGTAATTAGTGCTTTGAAAGACATGAAAAGAATTGTTCCTCAAGAGTTTTTAGGAGGAGTTCTATTGATGCAATTAGAGTTGATAGAAGGTTTAGAAATTTGGTAATGAAAAGACAAGATAGAGATTTAGCACTGGTGTCTGGAGTTTTTTTGGAAGATAAAATTCCTTCTGATAAACACTGGCTAGTTAATTATTTCAAAACAGGTGTAAAATTTAAATTTTTGGTTTATTATTCTATTTTTAGGAGTCACTACTATTTTTCCAGACACACAGGTTTACATTGTACTGCTCGATATTTATGTTATTTAAAAAATTTATTATGTGATTTGGAAAATCTTCATAAAAAATCTAAAAAAGATTTTGATTTAGATACATTAAGTCTTTTAGAATCAGGAAAATATAAAATCGCAAGGAGATAGATATATAATATCATGATATCTTTTAGAGATTGGGTTTCAACAATGGAGTCTAGCGCATTCACGAGGCTCAGACAACAAGCAGCATTGGGATTGGCACCTCCAATTCCAGCGGCATCTCTACATAGTAGGTCAACTGCTTCACCTTTTCAGGTAGAAAAATTATCTAGAACCAAAAAAAGAAAGAAAAGAAGAAAGAATAAAAAATGATAAACAGACCAAATTGGGATGAATATTTTTTAATGGTTTCTTTTACGACTTCTCTTAGATCTCAAGACCCTGATATTCAGCATGGTTGTGTTATTGTAAATGAACGTAATCATATCATAGCAACAGGTTATAATAATCCGATTAAAGGTTGCAATGATGATGTAATTCCTTATAATTTAAGAGATGAAAAAAGAAAATGGATGATTCATGCTGAAGAAAATGCAATGTTGAATGTAACCCAAAGCCCTTCAGAAAGAGGGGATTCATGCAGAATGTATATAACAGGTTATCCTTGCAATAATTGTCTTCAAAGAATAGTTAATTTTGGTATAAAAAAAATAATCATAGCGGACAGAATGGGTACTATTACTGAAAATGAAGAAACTAAAATAATGAAAAATAAAATTATAGAAATGGCGAATTTAGAAATAATTAAAATCCCAATGAGTAATTTTTGGTTAAGCAATTTTTCAAATAAAGAAAATCAAATTTCTTGCATGTCGCATTTTGGATAAAATTTGGCTAATGTAGTTTTATTATTTCTGTGATTAAAGGAGGTGAGTTTCAAGAATTTGCAGAAAAAACTACATTAGCCATTTTTTTCATATTAAAGTATATATATTATAATAATTATGAATTACGAAATAGGAACAGGTTGTTCTCAAAATAACAATTGCTCAGGACTTTATAATTGCCCTTCAGATAGGGTTACGGATTTTTGTATAAAAAGATACGACACCGCTCCTTCTTTGAAAATGAGCGTTGAAAATTATGACGATAGTTTAGATTTTTCTCAAGGCAACTTTGAATTAAAAGTTAGCATTTGGCTCAATTGTAAATTGAAAAAAAATATCACAGATAGCGAAACAGAAATACAACTTGCTGATAATATCGGATTTCATCAAATTGCCTTGAATAATGTTTTGGTTTTGAATAGGTCAAGAAATCCAGAAAAATTACTTGTTACAGGTTTTGTAGAAAGTGAAAATAAAATAGTCGTTCAAAGAGGGTATGATTCTACTACGCCTCAAGCATGGAATAAAGGCAATTCAATTACTGCATTTAGAGTAATAGATGATGATGCCGAGATCGAATTGGTTCTAGAAGATGTTACTAAAGAAGATGGAACTATAATTAAAGATGAGGTGGTTGACACTTTATTTACTTACAATTGGTCAGAAGAGGCCACATCTTTACCAGGATGTTATTTTTTAGAATTCAAATTGACAGAGTACGAAGAAGGAACTTCTAATGTAATTTCAATAAGAAAAGTGCCAGTTCAGAATGAAGGATTGCTGATAGGTGTTTTAGATTCCCCAACAGAAAGTTAATAAAATTTTAAAAAGCATGAATGAAAAAAAATATCGTCTAAACGATAGAATAAGAATATCCCCTGTAATTCTAATTGATAAAGATGGTAAAAATTTAGGAGAGGTTTCGTTAAACAAAGCAAAGTATATTGCTCGTAGTAGTAATTTAGATTTAGTAGAAGTTTCTCCAAATTCTAGACCTCCAGTATGTAAAATTTTAGATTTTAATAAATTCAAATATGATCAAGACATTAAAAACAAAAAACAAAAAGTAAAAAATGTCATAAAAGAAATTAGACTTTCTTGTGGCATAGCAGAGCATGATTTAGAAACAAAATCCAAATATGCTATGAAATTTTTACAAAGTGATTACAAAGTAAACATAAAATTAGAATTTAGAAGAAGAGAAAATAATCACAAAGAAATAGGACAAAAAGTTGTCAATAATTTTTTAGAAAAAATAAAAGATTATTGTGATATAATCAAAAAGCCATCTCTTGATGGAAGATTTATTTTTTGTTCAATTGAGCCTAAAAAAATAAAATAAATTGTTACTATCTTATTTCATAAGCTATTTCGCTAATTAATTTGAAAGGAAAAAATGTCAAATCAAATTGTTGGGTTAGATGGGCAAAGAGTAAATAATGTTCCTAAAATAAAAGATGTAATTCCGTGTGGTTCTCAAGTTTTGGTAGAGTTACTAACTGCACAAGAAGCACTTGGCACAATGCTTTCTATAGAAGCAGATGCAACAATTACTGGTGCTCCTCAAGGATATGTAGTTAAACTAGGACCTAAAGTATCAGAAGATTGGGGCTTTTCTGTAGGTAATAGAGTGACTCTTCATGGGAATTATACCCCTGTTGCAGAAGTTGTAGATCGTCCAAATTCTCATAGGCCATTGATACTAATTGAGCCAAATCAAATAAAAGCCATTTTGACTGAATAGACTATATGAATGAAGATTTTCATTACAGAATATTAGGTTTGAATAAAAATGCAACGAAAAGTGATTTGGAAAAATCTTATAGAATTTTGGCATTAAGATATCATCCTGATAAAAATAATGACACAAATGCAATAGATCAATTCAAGAAAATTCAACAGTCGTATGAATATTTAAAAAATATAGTAAAAAATGATTTTGTTGATACCAAAAATTCTGTAGATGATATATTTGATAGTATTTACTACGAAGTTTTTTTAAACAAAAAAGATACAAAAGTAAGAATAAATATAAGTTTCAAGGAATCATACACAGGTTGTCAAAAACAAATAGAAATTTATGATCATAAATTTTGTAAAAATTGCGAAGGAACAGGTGGAGTTTCTTGGATTTATTGTGAAAAATGTTTAGGCAAGGGTTATCTTTATAAAGATAAATCTTTATCAATACAATCTTCATGCATCTATTGTCAAGGAAAAGGCTCTTTGATTCAAAATAAATGTAAAGATTGTAGCGGAAATGGTTTTATAAAAGGTAAAAAAAGAATTGAAAATGTACAAATTCCTCCTGGATTAGAAAACAACACTCAAATAAGGTTTTCTGGAAAAGGCGAAGGAGGAGGAGATTTGTATGTGGTTGTCGGAATAAAGGAAGACGTTTGCTACAAAAGAAACAAAGAGAACATACTTTTTGATATTCAAGTTCCTTATTCACTATTGATTTTAGGAGGAGATTTTTACTATAATTTTTTGGGAGAAGATAAAATGGTAAAAATCAAACCAGGAACAAAAGTTAATTCTAAAATATTAGTCAAAAATTTAGGTTTTCAGTCATTGAAAAATAAAACAAAAGGTGATTTAGAGTTAGTAGTTAATTTGAAATATCCTAAAAAAATTAATGAAAAATATAAAAAAATATTAAAAAATTTATCAGAACTAGAAAATGAATAATAAATAAATTTAAAGGAGAATTATATGAAAGAAAATGTTTTATTAGCTGTTGCAGGTGTTGTCACATTACTTTTCGCAACTGTTTTGTTTTTTAATTTTTATCTAGTTGACAAAATAACTGATAATGTTATAGAAAAATTAAAAAGAGAATACGTTCCTGGTCCATATGACCCCAGGTTTGATCCTGAAAAAGTAAATCCAAATATTTTTCAATGAATTATGATTTTTTCTATTTTTGAACTTTCACTAGAAAAATCATTTGGATCTCTTTGGAAAATTACCGTTATTCTTTGTCCTATTCCTGGTTCTTTGTTCAATCTTTTGTATTGATCTAAAGAAAGAAATATCTTTGTTTGGTCTTTTAATTCTATTATTATTGGGTTTTTATTGTAAACTATATTTTTTATGAAAGAGTTGACTATTGTTTGTGGAATTTGTAAATCTGTACTTGATAAAAAAGGAAGATTCTTCAAAGGATTTGTTTCGGTTCCCGTCCAATCGCTCGGCAAGAACGCAGATGTCGCAAAATCATTGTGTTTGCCTACAGTATTTTGTTCTAGAAATTTTTTGAAATTCATATTTTTTCAACTATTATAAGGATAATATTATATAGGATTATTATGTTAAATATGTTGAGTCCAATGATATTAAGAGAATCTAATAAAATGGTTTTTATGGATTTTCTTGATGGCAAGGTTTATGAGTGTAAAGTAAAAGATGAAAATCTTATTTTAGTAGAAGTTGAAAGCGAGCTTAAAACTAGTTGTTTCAATGATGTAAAAGAACAGCAAGAAGCAATAAAAACCGAGGTTCCTTATGAAAAAATAAGACAGATTTTCAACGTAGAAAAGGAACTAGAAAAAAAGAATAATTTTAGAAATAATTTATGAGAGAAACAGAAAGTTTTAATTTATCAATAAACAATGAAGGTAAAAAAAGATCTAATTTTTTAGATAAAAGTTTATGTTATGATGATGTTGTGAAATTTATAAAAAGTAAAAATTTGCCAACTCATATTGAAGAAAAGCTATTGAAAATAGCTAAGAATACTCCTCATGGTTCTCTTTCCAATCTTAAGAATAATTATAAAAGGTATATTTGATGAACTTTTGGAAAATGGAAAAAAACGCAGTACAAGTCGAACCTAAATTACCTAAAATTTACACAGATGACTATGAATTTGGAAATAATAAAATAAATGTTGAATTGAATTCAACAGCCAAATTGTCTGGTTCTCAAAAATACATAGATGTTTTTTGTAAAAATCAAGAAACGATGACTATATTTCACGCAGGTTGCAAGACTATTATTTTAGATGTTGAAATTAGTATTCCTGAACAATATAAAATTTGTTTTAGTCTAACTGATTATTGGGTTTCAAAAGGCTTAATGGTAAATAATAATGAAGTTATGATTTTAGAATCAGGAGATTCATCTATTAATGTTTTTAATATTAATGATAATCCTGTATTTGTTGAGCCAAAAGATAAGTTGGGTAAAATATGGATTGAACCTGTATATTTCTTAAATGTTATTTAGAAAGAGACAATAATTGTGGCAGAAGAAAATAATCGTATTTTTTGTGTGATAACGGTCGCTCGGCAAATTGAAGGAGAGTATGTTTTTATAAAAACAGAAAAGGGTTTTAGAACTGCAAAGTCCGCAGATATGTTGTTGAAATCTTTAAAGAACAAATACGCAACCAAAGAAGGGAAGTGGAATCCACAAGTAATAGCGACTCCAGAAGGAGAGGCAACTTGCCAATGTGAAGTTGGAGTTTTCGAAATAGAAATCGAAGAATAAAGAGATTGACAAATTCTAATTTCTTTTCTATAATAAAAATATGAAAATACCCCATAATCCTCTAGAAGGCGAACGTCCAGAATTAGATTTGAGTTTAGAAAGTGGAACTCAAGAACAAGTTTCTATAATCATAGTTCATAAAGACAGACCTGAATACTTAAATATATGTTTGCAATCTATTGCTGTTACAAGTGTCAATAATAACTATGAAATTATTGTAGTTGATAATAATTCAGGACAAGATTCTCAAGATTTCTTTGATGATATAAAAGATGAAGTCACAGTGATAAGAAATAACGAGAATTTATATTGGAGCGAATCAATAAATAAGGCTGTTGAAAAAGCAGATAAAAATTCTAAGTATTTCATTTTTTTGCATTCAGATGTAGTTATAACAAATCCTGCTTGGATGGACTTGTTGATTAATATTTCTGAATCAAGCGATTCTGGTTTAGTTGGTTTGGAATTTCAATCATATTATATGCAAAATCAAAAGGTTGATTTTATTCAAGAATGGTGCATGTTGGTCACAAGAGATTGCTGGGAAGAAGCAGGGCCATTTGACGAGAGATTGCCAATTGTAGGTTCATCTTTCGTGTTTACTCTTTCTGCCCAATCCAAAGGGTATAAGCCCCAAGTAATGAAAAATATTATAGCACACCATTATAAAATATTTTCATTTGATATAAATGATTATGAAAGAATAGTAGAAAGAGCAATGGTTACAATACCTCAAATAATAAGAGAAAATCAAGGTTATAAATTATGATAAAGTCTAAAATGAAAACTGAAATTCAAGGAGTTGTTTTTTTTGATATTGAATCTTATGAAGATGACAGAGGTGTTCTTATAGAACTTTTTAGAAATGATTGTTTGGAAAAAAATAATCATCCTAAAATGGCTTATGCAAGCGAAACAAAGCCAGGAGTTACCCGTGGTCCTCATGAACATGTAGATCAATCTGATCTATTTTGTTTTATCGGACCAGGAACTTTTGAACTTATATTATGGGAAAATAGAGGAGATTATGTTTATGAAGAAAGACACATAGTAGGTTCAGAAAATCCTGTTTCTGTCATAGTTCCTCCAGGAGTAATACATGCTTATAAAAATATTTCAGACGCAATTGGCTTGGTTTTCAATGCCCCTAACAGATTGTACGCAGGACCGGGTAAATTGTATGAAGTTGATGAAATTAGGCATGAACATGATGAAAATACAATTTATATTGTGGATGAAGAAAAAATTCATTCAGGAGTTAAGTTAGTCTCAAGTAATAATGGACAACCGAAAAAGAAAGAAGACTTAAAGTCAGAAGAAAAAAATAAAACATCTGATTTGAAGAAAGAAAATTCTAAAAATGAAGAAAATCAAAAATCAGATGATGAAGAGAACAAATAATATTTTCACTAACAAAAGGAGATTTATATGAAAAATGTTATTTATTTTAGTTTTGTTTGCCTCGGTCTAGCGTCAGGATCGGCAGTAGCAGGAGAAGAAGCGGTAGTAGTCACGCCAGAGTCAGTTGTTGTCGCTCAAGCGGAACAAGAAGGAAGTTGTGATAGTTGCGATTCTTCTTCTTGTTTGGTTAGAAAAAGGGTGGGACTTTTCAATGTCGTAAGAGTTTATGATTCGTGCGATGGTTGTTGTTCTACAAGAACAAGGGTTGTCACTCCCAGGTGTGCAGAGTCTTGTGGAGCATGTGAATCATGCGAACCATG
>Ga0136656_1000251_pt1 | contig 17908 bp, 15 predicted proteins | sample CPBDNA_9_FD_94862 | JGI IMG/M metagenome (GOLD analysis project Ga0136656, IMG submission 94862) | Freshwater to marine salinity gradient microbial communities from Chesapeake Bay, USA - CPBay_Sum_15_0.8_DNA (version 2) | ecosystem: Environmental > Aquatic > Marine > Coastal | place: USA...
CCGGAGTCGACGGGGCCGAAGTCCTGGTCTGGGCCACGGCCTGAGAGTCGAACAACGGCCACTACTGTTCGTCCATGGCGACGGCACGAATCAACGGCACCGACATCAACTTCCTCGACACCGGCGGCCCAGGCCCAGTGGTGATTCTCAGTCACGGTTTTCTCATGGACCACACCATGTTCGAGCCACAGGTGGTCGAACTTCGCTCGACCCACCGTGTGATCACGTGGGACGAACGCGGTTTCGGGGGCACCAAGGCAACCGGCGAATTCACCTACTGGGACTCGGCCCGCGACGTGCTCGGACTGATGGACCACCTCGGGATCGAATCGGCGATCGTCGGAGGCATGTCGCAGGGCGGATTCCTCTCGATGCGGGTCGCGCTGACCGCACCCGAGAGGGTGCGCGGGCTCATTCTCATCGACACTCAGGCCGGCACCGAAGACCCGGCCAATGTCGAGGGGTACGGACAACTCCACTCGGCATGGCTTGCGCACGGATCGTCGGCCGTTCAAGACGTGATCGCCGGCATCATCCTCGGCGCCGGCGATTGGCAGTCGTGGTTCGACAAGTGGGCCGTGTTGCCAAGCGAACAATTCACCTATGCATTCAATTGTTTGATGAACCGCGACGACATCACCGATCGACTTGGTGAAATCTCGGCCCCCACGCTCATCGTTCACGGTGACGCTGATGCGGCGATTCCGGTGGCCAAGGCCGAAGTGCTCCGCGATCGAATCGCCGGACCCACCGAATTGGTGGTGGTGGCCGGTGGCTCACATGCCGCCAATCTCACCCACCCGGGGCCGACCAACGCCGCTATTCGCGCCTTCGTCGATCGCCTCGGACGATGACTTCCGGACATCTCGCCGTAACCGCCGTCAAGGCCCACGTCGACACCTGGAACTCGATGGACCGCGCCAGGTGGGTCGCTCTCTTCTCACCCGACGTGGTGTTCGAAGACCCCGTCGGAGCACCACCCAAGGTCGGAATCGACGCCGTGCACAAGACCTGGGATCGCTCGTTCACGCCAGGGCGTCGATGGACCTTGCATCCGCGACAGATCGTGGCCGGAGGTGACGCCGAAGCTGCTGTCGTCATGCACAACGTCGGCGAACTCGGCGACAAACGCGTGGAAGTGAACAGCGTCGAGATCTTCACCGTCGGACACGACGGACGCATCGAACGGGTTCGAGCGTTCTTCGATCAGCCGACCGAGTTCGCTCTCGCCGACTGGTTCACTCCCGAACGCTCGGAATGATCCGACTCAGACGGTGAGCGTGTTGATGAAGATCTGCCACGCCAGAGCCGACTTCGCCGTGAGACTGAGGATCAGGTACACCCGCTCGCCGAAGACGTAGTCGGCCCACTTGCCGATGCGCTTGTACTGGAGCCACTGGTTGAGAGCGAAACAGTTGAAGAACACGAAGATGCTGGCGAAGATCCCGTAGACGAAGGTCGGCATCTCGCTACCCGGTCCGATCAGGTAGATCACGAGGCCGATCCACGGCGCCACTCCGGCGATGCAGCCGAACCAGAACGGCGTCCACCACACCCTCTTGCCTGGCTCATTGACCACTTCCATCAGCCAACCGAACAGGATCATGGCCACATTGGCTCCGGCGATTCCGATGAGCCCGGCCACGTCTCCGATCCCGAAGATCATGGCGATGAGCAGGATCATGAGAGTCGACGACAACGAATACTCGACCCAACGGAAGCGGTTCACTTCTCGTTCGAGCCCGGCCACGTATCGAGTGCGAGCCAGCGGAGATGCAACGAGAGCATGAAAGATCGCCGACAGAATCAGAAAACCGAAGACTCCGTAAGCGATGCGCACGTCGAAGAGACGATCGAGTCGTTCGATGTCGAGTCGACCATTGGGCGCGTCGTTCCAGAAGAAGCTGGTGACTGGAAGTGTGAAGTCGTTTGCCGCCACGAGTACGACGACGGCCTGTACGGCGTGAAGAATCGACGCTCCCACATTGAGTCGTTGGAGTCGTGACTGCGTCGCCTGATCGATGGTCGACATGAGTACCTCCTCGGTAGTGCGAGCGAGCCTATGAAATTCACGAGGTCGACGGGCTCTGTTACCGTTCGCCCGTGACTCTCGACATCAGCCAGAAGGACGCCACCGTCCATACGTCGTCGTTCAACCGATCACAGGAATTCGATCTCGATCCCGCCGATTTCGATCGAGCCAAACGTGGTTGGATCGCTTCCCTCGAAGATGTACACGTTCGCGACTCACAAGGTCGCACAGCGAGCAACATCGGTCGCTACGACTTCCTCGACGCCGACTGCCCCGACACCGTTCACCCAAGTCTGTGGCGACAGGCTCGGCTCAACGCCCACCACGGACTGTTCGAAGTCGCCGAGGGCGTCTGGCAGGTACGTGGCTACGACATCTCCAACATCACCTTCGTACGCGGCGAGGTGGGATGGATCGTCATCGATCCACTCACTGTTGAGGCCACTGCTCGGGCCGCCTATGAACTCGTGACCGAACATCTCGGCCACCGGCCAGTCACCGCCGTGATCTACACGCATTCGCACGCCGACCATTTCGGCGGAGTACTCGGTGTCACGTCACAGGCCGACGTCGATGCTGGACGGTGCCGAGTGATCGCGCCGGTTGGCTTTCTGCATGAAACAGTCGGCGAGAACGTGATTGCCGGTGTCGCCATGAGCCGCCGGGCCACTTACCAGTTCGGACCGCTCCTGCCGTCAGGCCCGAAAGGACACGTGAACTGCGGACTCGGTCTCTCGATTCCGATCGGACCTCCCGGTCTCATCGCTCCCACCGAGGACATCACCGAGACCGGCGAGATCAAAGTCGTCGACGGCATCCGCATCGAGTTCCAACTCACGCCTGAGACCGAAGCACCGGCCGAGATGAACTTCTTCTTCCCCGACCAGGGTTGGTTGTGCATGGCCGAGAACTGCTCACACACGATGCACAACCTTGTACCGATCCGAGGAGCACTGGTTCGCGACTCGCTGTCGTGGTCGAAATACATCAACGAAGCGATCGAGCTCTTCGGTTCGCGAACCGACGTGATGTTCACATCTCACAACTGGCCCCGTTGGGGGCGCGACGACGTCCACGGCTTCTTGTCGTTACAGCGCGACATGTACCGCTGGATCCACGATCAGACCATGCGTCACGCCAACCTGGGTTTCACGCCGCTCGAAATCGCCGAGCATTTGAATCTTCCCGAGGAATTCCTCGCCGAAACTCACACCCGCGGGTACTACGGCGACCTGGTTCACAACTCGAAGGCCGTCTACCAGCGCTACCTGAGTTGGTACGACGCCAATCCGGCCAACTTGAACAAGCTTCCCCCGACTGAATCGGGGAAGCGATACGTGGAACTGGCCGGCGGGTCAGAGGCGATGCTCGCCGCCGCTCGACGTGCCTTCGATGCTGGCGACTATCGATGGGTGGCCGAGTTGCTCAACCACCTCGTGTTCGCCGATCCGACCAACGAAGCCGCTCGGTCGCTACAGGCCGACACTCTCGAGCAACTCGGCTATCAGAGCGAATCGACCACGTTTCGCAACGCCTATCTGATGGGTGCCCAAGAACTCCGACATGGTCCTCCCCAGGCGGGGAACTCCACCGTTCGCGGGCGCGGCATCCTCGCCGCCATGACGATCGAGCAGATCTTCGACACGCTCGCCGTCCGGTTGAAAGCCGAGGCCGTCGTCGGAGTGAAACTGAGCGTCAACTGGACCTTCCCCGATCTCTCCGGAACCCCGGATGAGAAGTGGCTCCTTGCGGTGTCGAATCGCACGATGTACTCGGTGAGGGGACGTCATGACGACGATGCTGTGGCAACTCTTCGACTCGACCGATCACTACTCATCCGGATCATCACCCAGGAGACGTCGTTCGTCGACGAGATCGGCGCCGGAAATATCTCTCTCGATGGGGATGCCGGGGCACTGTTGACAGTGTTCGGCAATCTCGACGTCTTCATGGGCGGCTTCACCATCGTCGAACCCTGAAAGTGGCGCCCTCTGGTTGAATGGGGCCATGACGTCACTCGCTGAGAACGACACCGTGTCCACACCGACTGCAGTCACTTCCCTCCCAGGTGTCGTAGCCGGGGTTCGCCACACCTTCGGGAGTCGGGTCACCCGACCGCTGTCGTGGCGCAAGAAGCAACTCGAGCGGATGATCGCGATGCTCGAGGAGAACGAAGCTGCTTTTTCTGAGGCCCTCGCCACCGACCTCGGCAAACCTGACATCGAGGGATACATCACCGACATCGCGTTCGTGATCGGTGAAGTGAAGCTCATGTTGAAGAACCTTCGACGCTGGAACCGGCCGGAACGTGTTCGGACTCCGATCGTCGCCATGCCGGCGTCGTCGAAGCGAATTCCCGAACCTCTCGGCGTCGTCCTCGTGATCGCTCCGTGGAACTACCCGGTGCAGCTACTGCTCGTACCGGCGGCTGGTGCGATCGCCGCCGGCAACGCCGTCGTCATGAAGCCATCGGAGGTGTCGTCGGCGACCTCGGCATTGCTCGCTCGATTGGTGCCGAAGTATCTCGACTCCTCGGCCATCGCCCTCGTCGAGGGCGGAGTTCCCGAGACCACGGCCCTGCTCGCCGAACGTTTCGACCACATCTTCTACACCGGCAACGGAACCGTGGGACGGGTGGTCATGCGAGCCGCCGCCGAACACTTGACTCCGGTCACTCTCGAACTCGGTGGCAAGAGTCCGACCATCGTGCATTCCTCGGCCGATCTCGAGGTGACCGCCAAGCGAATCGCCTGGGGCAAGTGGCTGAACGCCGGTCAGACGTGTGTCGCGCCCGACTACGTGCTGGTCGAGAAATCGGTCGAGACCGATTTCGTCGAACACCTGCGCAATGCCATCACCGAGTTCTACGGTGACGACCCGCGAACGAGCGGCAGCTTCGGACGCATCGTGTCCGATCGACATTTCGATCGACTGAGTGCACTTCTTTCCGGAGGTCGAGTGATCGTCGGTGGTGACACCGATCGCGCCGAGCGCTACATCTCCCCCACCGTGATCACCGATGTCGACCTCACGTCACCTCTGATGAACGAGGAGATCTTCGGTCCGATCCTGCCGATCGTGCCGATCGACTCGATCAGCGACGCCATTTCCTTCGTCAACTCGAGACCGCATCCCCTCGCGCTGTACGTGTTCGCCGAGAAAAAATCGGTCGTCGATCACGTCCTGACGCACACGACCGCAGGTGGAGTCACGGTGAACGGCACTCTCATGCACCTCACGAGTCCTTACCTTCCCTTCGGCGGAGTGGGCGAGAGTGGCATGGGGGCGTATCACGGCGAGACCGGCGTTCGCATCTTCCAGCATCGCAAGCCGGTCCTCTCCCGCAGCACCAAAGTCGACCCGTCGCTCGCCTATCCGCCGTACACCGAGCGAAAGGCCAAGATTTTCCGGAAGGTTCTCTGACGTGGGTGTCGCCAACACAGTTCTCAGTGTCGTGCTGGCCTTCTTGTGCGCGACCTCGGCTCTCGCCGATTTTCGAGCGATTCCTCAGATCCTGCAGACGATGGAACGACTGCGTATGCCGGTCCGTATCGTGCCGGCTCTCGGAGTGGCCAAGTCAGCCGCAGCCAGCGGCCTCCTCATCGGACTCGGTATCGATCGGCTCGGCGCTTTCACTGCCCTCTGCCTGTCGATCTATTTCGTACTCGCTGTTGGTGCCCACATCAGAGTGAAGGACGCCATCACTGAAACACTTCCGGCGCTGGTGATGCTCGGACTGAGCGTGGCCACATTTGTGACGTCGCTCTGAGGCGAATCAAGCTGACGGGACCTCGGTGGCTCCGCCGCTCATGATGTATTCGATCCACCACGACGGTGCGTTGTCGAGCAGATTGCCGAGATGCGAATAATCGTGCCAGCGACGGATCAGGCCCCCGCGCACTTCCATCACCGATGTGAACGGATGGACGATCACTTCACCGGTTGGAAAGTGCCACTCCTCTTTGTGCTCGGTGATCACCACGTCGCCGTCGGCCAACACGAGTCCGGGGACGTGCACCATCTTGGCGGTCGGACCGAGACCCAATTCGAGACGTTCGGCGATGGCGCGGCCACCCACCACCGGCGGGACGGCTCCGACGTCCATGTACTCGGCGTCGTCGGCGAACTGCGCGGCCACTCCGCTCCAGTCCTTGGCGTACATCATCTCCCAGTGGCGTTCGACGACTCGTCGATTGGCGTCGGCGGACGAAGTCATGACTTTTCCTTCTTCGGCGCCAGGAGATGACGCAGGGTTTCGATGGCGACGTCGACCCAGTGGTCGTCAGCATCGGGATCGCTGCCCACGTCGACGAGCACCCGTCCGACCAGGATTGACTGAACGAAATAGGCGATTCCGGTCAGGTCTCCTCGAGGCGCAATGACGCCCCGATCACGAAGCATGCCGAGTGTCTCAGCCAGGTGGGCCGTTCCTCGAACCTGCTGCTCCTGCAGCGTGGAGGCGAGAGCCGGGATGCTGTCGGCCGCCACGAGCGATGACAGGCGACGAAGCCGCCGCTCGTGTCCAGCTTGATCGCCGTCGATTCGCATGGCGAATTCGATCGCCCCCAGAACCTCGTCGAAGTCGTTGGCTTCGAGCAAGAACTCGCGCATGCCCCGAAGTTCCGAGGCTTGACTCTCGACCCAATGCTCGAGCTCGATCGTGGCGATGAGGCCGGCCCGACTTCCGAAGTGGTGGTACACCGAACTGCGCGCGACATCCGACGATTCGATGACTCGGTCGAGATTGAAGCGAACCGGACCGCTCGCCTCGAGTTCGGCCCGTGCGTGCTCCAACACCAACTCGATCGTGGCGAGGCCATCGGACCTCTTGCGCAACGGTTCCCCCATCGCCCGAGGCTAGATCGGATCGATCAACCGTCGGAACCCCGGCCTCGAATACGGTGCTCACCGGGCTGCACGACTGTTTCGACACCTTCGATGACAACAGTTGCCGGCACCGGTGTGGTGACCTCGACAGCCTCCGAGTCGACCCGCACCGAGAGACGACCCCGTGGAGTGGGGCAGGAAGCCTCGGCCCACGTGAGCGGTCCGAGAGCCGGCTCGATGCGAACCGAGGCGAAACCGGGTTCGGCCGGAACGACACCCAGTACGTGTTGGATCACGTCACGAGTGGGTGTGCTCGACCACCCGTGGCATCGGGTACCTCCGTACCAGACCTCACCGAACGACGTCGCGCACCGCGCCAGAAGGTCCTCCCAGTCGAGCAACATGTCGGGCAGAAGTTCGGATCGGCCGGCGTCGGCGAGCGCGTCGTGCACCACGTAGCGGAAGAACGGCTGAGCCCGCACGATCTGTCGCTCGGTGTCCCACCATGGTTCGGGATGGCCCGTGTACAGGTACACGCCGCCGAGTTCGGTCTCGCTGCCCGGGTCGCTCGGACCGTCGGTCCGCGCGAAAGCGGCGTGGACGAGATGTTCGCCGTCGGTCACGACCTCGACCAGACGGCTCCAACGTTCACGAGGTGCGAGTCGTCCGACGATCGCCGACGCCTGCGCGTGTTGAGAGGCCATCGGGAGGCGCTGATCGCCGATCACCGAATCGACGTAGAGGCGTCGACTCGGATCCCAGAACCGTTCGAAGCCCTCGACCAGACGGCCATGCCGAGCGCGCGCCCAGGCGGCCCGACCACCGTCACCCAACCAGTCGCTCATCTCGGCGAATTCGAGCAACGCCCGGCCCCACAATCCGGCGATCGTCGAGTTGGCACCGTCGGTGTGCACTGCACTCCAGTCGACGAGAACCCAACCGGGCATCTCGACCGGTAATCCGGTGTGATCGGTGCGGTCGTCGAACCAGCGCAGCACACCCTCGACCACCGCCAGGAGACCACGGATCTCATCTCGATCCCCGCAGTACCGATACAGGTTGTGCACGGAATGGATCCAGTGGAGGGCCCAGTCGGGGACGATCGACATGTCGTCGTGCTCGATCTCGCCGGCGACCGACATCGGGATCATTCCGTCGGCGCGCGGTGACGCGGCGAGGACCGGATGCCAGCGTGCCAACGACCAGTCGTCGTTCGTCGTGAGATCGACGAGTTGATGGACCACCGAGTCTCCCGTCCAGGCGCGCTGCTCACGGGTCGGACAGTCGACGTAGGAGTCGAGCGAACTGATCGACACCGTCCGACGTCCCACCTCGACGATGCGGTCGAGTAGTGGATCGGACGAATGGAACGTGTGATCTCCCGTGACGGGATGCAGCCGCTCGACGATCGACACTGCATGCACCCTCACCTCGGAACTCGTACCCGACACACGAATGCCGTGCACTCCGAAGAGATCGACTGACTCGACAACGCGACGCGTCCCGTCGAGCACGACGAACACCGACGAGTCGTAGGCCTCGTCGGCTGGCCGACCGTCGTGGAGGCGCTCGGCACCGTGCAGCTGGACGACCGCTCCCTCCGGCCCTTCCACGTCGACGAGAACGGTGCCGACCACGATGCGATCGGCCACGAACTCACCGGGCTGTGTTTCGCGTAACGGGATCGTCGTCGGAACCGGACGAGAGGTCGGTCGACCGGCCCAGGGACCCACCGGGTACGTGGGCGGTACTTTTCGTCCCGATCCGCCAAAGACGGTGGCCCGTTGTTCCCGAACCAGAGGCCACGTGGTCGACAGGTCGCCGGTGAGCCATCCGTCGGGCAGCGAGCGCAGATCGACCAGTTCGTCACCTCGTTTCAAGAGGCTGAAACTTGGAGTGGCCGACCAGCCGGGCAGGATCGTTCCGAACCACGTACCGTCGGAGGCCACCACCCGACCGTCGCCGAGATGGACTTCGAACACGAGTGCACCCGTCCGCAGGTCGACCGAGTCGGGAAGGGGCATCGACCAAGCCGTTGCATCCACGTCGGCGGTCGCCAACACCGCGATCTCGTTGCGACCCGGCCGCAGGAAAGGTGCGATGTCGGCGTCGTCCCACCGCATCCGACGCGGATTCACTCGAACCGGACCTCGACCCACTTCGTGCCCGTTGACGTACCACGTGGCTCGGCCGACGACGGCGAGACGCGCCGGCACGACCGGCGGGACCTCGTGGAGATCGAACGACGTTCGGAAGGCCGCGGTCCGACGTCTGGTCTCGTGGTCCCAGTCGGTGGATCGATGCGGCCAGATCCACCGAGCGGACCAGCGTCCGCCGGGGAAGTCGAGTTCGGCCACCGACAGCTACTTCTCGGCGGCCTGCACGAGATTGTCGAGGGTGACCTCCATGTTGCGACGATTGTGACTGGCGCGGTCGGCGACGCCACTCACGACCTTTCCGACCTTCGACGAGAAACCACCTCGGTGATCGACCCACGAATGGGTGACGCGACATCCGTTGGCGGTGGGTTCGATCTCGTACACCCAGTCGCCCCAGTTCTTGCCGAACACCATCAGCCCGAACGAGAACTTTCGCGGCGCGTCGACATGATTGACCTCGACAATGGTCGACCATGACCTCTTGCCGTTGGAGTTACGACCCTTGAACTTTGCGCCGACGGCCGTTCCAGTGGCCCCCTTCACCCATTCACCACCCTGATTCTCAGGTGACCATTCACCCATCCGAGGAAGATCGGTGACGAGGGTCCACACCTTGTCGGCCGAGGCGGCGATGTCGCGCGAAACGGATACTGCGTCGCTCATGATGTCACTCACCCACCAATTCTTTACGAAGTTCACGCTTCAAGAATTTGCCGCTCGCATTTCGCGGAATCGGCTCGTCGCGGAACCAGATCTTGGACGGAATCTTGTGCTTGGCGAGTGACGTGGCCAGGAACGAGCGCAAGTCGTCGTCGGACACCGCTTTGCCGGGGGCCAACACGATGCAGGCCGCAACCTCTTCGCCGAGGCGCTCATCGGGAACTCCGAACACCGCCGCCTCAGCGATCGCGTCGTGCCGATAGATGGCGGCTTCGACTTCCGAGCAGTAGACGTTCTCGCCGCCACGGATCACCATGTCCTTGGCGCGGTCGACGATGTACACGAATCCGTCCGGGTCGATACGGGCGATGTCTCCGGTGTTGAGCCAACCGTCCTTGATCGACTCCGCGGTTGCCTCGGGCCGATTGAGATAGCCCTTGATCACGATCGAGCCCTTCACGCACAAGATGCCAGTCAGGTTGGGATCGCGAGGCAGGTCGTTGCCCTCTTCGTCGACCAGTTTGGCGTCGAGAGTAGGAACCACCGGGCCGCACGACGACGGCTTGGTGGTGTACCAGAGTGACGTGTTAGCGGTGATGATGCCGTGGGTCTCGGTCATGCCATAACCCGTCGTGGGCGTGCCCTTCTCGAGTTCCTTGTCGATCTTCTCGACGAGGTCGGGCTGTACAGCCGCACCGCCACCACTGATCGCCCCGATCGACGACACATCACGCTTCTTCCAGTCGGGGTGCATGATGAGTTCACGGCCCATGGTGGGGACACCCGAGAAGTTGGTGGCCTTCTCACGCTCGATGAGTTCGATGGCGCGACCTGGATCCCACTTGTACATGAGAACGACAGCGCCACCGACCAGGGTGGCCGGGTGAAGAATGCAGTTGCAGGCAGTCACATGGAAGAGCGGTGTGGGCGCCATGAACACCGGCGACAGAGCCGGCGGTGAAGGGGGCGCTTCCGCCAGATCGCCGGCGGCCACTGCTTTGGCGATACCTGCTGTCGCCGCTCCGGTCATGGCCGCGATGTTCATCACGTTGTCGACCGATCCGCGATGGTGCAGCTGAGCACCCTTTGGGAAGCCCGTGGTGCCCGAGGTGTAGAAGATGGTGGCATCGTCGTCCGGGTCGATGTCGGCGGGTGGCAACACACCCGGATCGGCCATCGCCATGACATCGGCCCAGCGGAATCCACCGGCCGGAACTGGTCGATCGGTACGGACCGTGACCACCGGAACGTCGAAAGCCTTCGGCATCTGTGTGAAGCGCTCGAGCCGCTCGTCGTCGACGATCAGCATCTTGGGTTGACTGTCGTTGAGTGCATACTCCATCTCGACTGGAGTCCACCAGGCGTTCATACCGACGCACGCCACACCGATCGACACACACGCCCAATAGGTGACGACCCACTCGGGGTAGTTCCGCGTGGAGATGGCTACGCGGTCGCCCCGCTTCACTCCGTTGTCGACGAGGAACTGAGCGAGCTTGCGCACCTGGGCGTGAATCTCGGCGTAGGTGTACGACTCGTCTTCGTACACGACGTACTTCTTGTCGCCGTGGGCAGCGGTCATCTCCCACACCACCCGCATGTTGGGCGGGGCGGCGGCGTAGGTCTTGACCTCGACCCCCCTCACGGTGGTGGTGGTGACGGCGAACGGGGAGCCGGGGCCCTCAAGTTCCTGGCGGGCAGCGATGTAATGGTCGATCACACCTCACATCGTGGCCGATGACCCATGTCTCCAGCAACGTGAGAAGCCCGCCAAGGTCTCAATTCTGGTTCAGGCTCTCGACCGACTCGACTCGCCATCCCCGCCCCGACAGCCCGTCGTCGAGCCAGCGGCGCAGTGCCAGCGTGGCTCGCACGTCGTCGGCGTTATAGCGAAGAAGTTTGTCAGCCATCGCCTGGTGTTCGGGATGATCGGGGTCGCAGGCGATCCGGTACCAAAGGATCGAGTTGGCCCCTCCGGCGTCGTCGGCATCCCACTCGAAACCGGAGAGCGGTGCCAGATCCTTCAGCCCGAGACGGCGCGTCGGCCAATGGAACCTCTTGGCGAGATCGTGCATGTCGACCCACCAGTCGTGCGAGACCAGAGCGCCGATCTGATCGACGGTCGGGACGTGCGGAGCCCCGTTGGCACGGATCGACGCTTCCTTCATCCGTGGAATCTCGGCGAAGCCACCCGAATAGCAATAGACGGCGATGGTCCGTCCCTCGCCCTCGACGCGCTCGACCGTGTGGTGCAACCACGTCCAGAAGTCGGCGAGGAGTCGGGCTTCCACCTGAGGATCGGTTCGGTCGTACGAGTGGAACGAGAGGTACTCGCCGTCGGTCCAGTGGCCGTCGGCGGTTCGCTCGCTGATCCAACAGCCGTACATGTAGACGATGTCGTCGTTCTCGATGTCGAAATCGATCTCGACATCGGCACGTGGAACCACGACCGGCGCCGAGTCACGTTTCATATAGGGACGGCCGTCGTCTCGCAGGAAGACTCGCGCCGTATCGATGTGGGCCGCCAACTGCGAGTACTGGGGAACCGGATTCGATTCGAGGTTCACCGGGTCGAGCGCGGCGAGTTGCGGGATGGTCTCGACACCGCCCTCGGCCAGTTTGCGAACGGCTACGACACCAACACCCTGCAAGAGCGATACGTGTTGTTCGGCGACAAGTTCTGACTCGCACACGTCGTGCCAACGACAGGTCTTGCATTCCTCCCGATACACGGGACGTGTGTGAGGCGGTTCTCCGTTACGCATGGCCAAGACAGCCGCCCAGCGCTCCCTCCATTCTCGGCGCGCGATGTCGAGGAGCGAGTCCTTCCCGTCGTCGAGAGAACGCCACGTGATGCCGAGATATCCGCCGTCGGAATCAGGATTGATGGTTCCGCCCACGGCGTCGATGTCGGGCGCATGGCCGAGATCGTCGAGTAGCAACCAGTAGTGAGCCAACTGCAACCCGTGATCGGTCTTGGGTTTGCCGGTTCCGAGATCGGTCGGTGCAGCAACGTCGAACCACGGCTCGGCCATGGTCGATACCGGCCATTGCTTTGCCTTGGCCGATCCTTCGAGTGGTTTGGAGTTCTTCACATCGACTGGGAGATAGGCCCACTTGCCGTTGGCCATCTTGTGGTCACTGAAGCGAACGAGAGCATCAGGACGACCACCTCGATGGTGCACCACTGGCAACGACGCGCCGATGATCAGCCGATCCCCACGCGCCATGGCCGCTGCAGTGGCCTCGTCGACGTCGTCGAACAATCGCATCGACGAAACGCCATGGAGTCGTGACAACTCATCGAAGACCTCGGATTCGAAATCGAGACCCTCGTCGAATCGCATCTGCTGCTGGTCGTCCACAGGAAGCAACGCGAGGCCGTCGTAGTGGTCGTTGCGATCGTTGACCTCACGATGGGCGCACCCCACCACGAAACGCGATCCACCGAGGTCGTCCGCCTCGAGCTGCGAGGAATCGAAGTGGTCAGCGGACGACAAGGCCATGGTCTTCGTGATACTTCCAGAATTTGGTGTGCTGAGCGTGACCTCGGCCCACCACGTCGTCGCGACCGAGGGCTTGATCGGCGGCTGGAAGGTGGGTGTCGAGAGTGTGCCCCACACCGTCTCGGGTCACGAAGAAGCACGCCGATCGATGACGCGACGCCATCACACAGAGTCGGCCGGTCTCCAGATCGAACGAACTCGGAACGAGAACTCCTGACAGCGGATGCACGGCGATCATGACTGGGCGTTGCAGACCCTGCCAGCGCTCGGGTGTGGTCACCCGAATGCCTCCGGACCCCCGAAGGTGAGACGGCAACGCTCGCTCGATGGCCGAATTCATGAGGTTGTGCGTCGAGGTGATACCGATGTCGTCCGGAGTGAGAGATCGTGGATCATCGCGTTCACCGGGCTCGGATGCATACACACATCGCAATTCGATCAACCGCTCGGCGAGGCGAGCCACCAACTCGGCGAGATCGGAATCGGGATCGACCACTGCTCCCGACATGTCGGAGGGATGGGCAAGCACGACCGTGGATGACCTGTCGATCGCCCGAACAGCGCGATCGACGGGTGACTCGAGATCGAGAGACTTGGTCGGACGAAGGAACCGCTCCCCGGGAGCGGCGACTGGATCGAAGGCGAAGTCGTAGAAACCACGTACAAGTTCGACCGAATCGTGCGGAAGTCGCCAGCAGGTGTCGAGGAACAACTCGGTCGTGACCGCCTGCAGTTCAGGATTCGAGAGGATCACATCGGGTGCCGGTCGATGCGGTGCCACCGGCGAAACCTCCCATCGATCGACGTCGACCGACACGACCGGCGGAATCTGGCCCGGATCGCCGATGAGAACGAAACGAGCCGCGACGTCGCGCAGAGTGAGCAAGTCGGCCCAGGTCATCTGCCATGCCTCGTCGATGAACACCATGTCGTACGACTGGTCGTCATCGGTGATGGCCCACTTCGACACCGTTCCGACGACGATGGATGCACCATCGGGAAGTGCCGTGCGATCGGAGGTCACGAATACGTTCGGGGGCAGTTCACCCCGGTAGCGCGACGACGAGAACCGTACGATGTCGGCCTGCGGATAGGCAGTAGCGATCTGCTCGCACAGGTCGTCGACCTGGTTGTTGTTCTGAGCAGCCACGACCACACGTAGTTCGGAGTCGACGACGGCGGCCAACGATCGCACGAGGTTGAACGACTTGCCCGAACCAGGTGGCGCCTTCACCACGCACAGTCGTCCGTCGGACACGAGGAACGACCGGAGGTCGTCGACGACGCTCACAGATCGGCCTCGACCGACTCGAGAACGACTCCGTCGTCGTCGTAGGCCGCGTGTCGAGACGGCGGCGACAGAAGGAACGAGGTGATATCGCGGTCGACTTGCACTCGAGCCGATCTGATCTTCTTGCGCATCAGGCTGGCCGGAACGTCGGGAAGCAGTACAAGAGTGCAACCAAGCCACTTCGCATCGCCCGACGCCCACTCGTGCTGAGCCGACGACTTGGCTTTCTTCCATTGCGGAACGAGCACCAGACGACGTTCGTCGAGGTCGACGTCGGCCACCTGAAGACACATCTTCGGATGACCGGCAATGGTCAGCGTCCGTCCTGATTCGATCGTGGTGAGGTCGGGGTAGGTGTAGGTGGCTTCCCACTGATCGACTGCAGCCGAGGTCACGTGGGCGATCACGCCCTTTCCGGCCGCCAACTCCTCCCGTTGAAGTTCGCGATCGCCGTGCACCAGCAAAAAACGCGCTTCGTCGTGATCGGCCACGCGAGCGTGATACGAGCCGGCCGCCGCGCGCGCATTGTGATCGGTGAAAACGTTGGGCCAGAACGGAGGCTGACCGGCTGCCTCGTTCATGACTCGTTCACCCCACGCCACGTAGAACGACTTGGCACTGGATGCCACGAGTTTGGTGAGGCCGACGTTCGCTCGTCGGCGGTCGGACCGCAGCAGGGTGATCGCCGACGCGGTGAGCTTCCAACGACGTTCGAGTTCGGCCGCCAGCACTTGGTGAATGGAGCGGGCCGTCGACTCGGAACGGCCGTCGCTCCACGACGACACCAGCGGCTGGAGGTCGCGCCGTTCGGTTTCGGGTTCGACCACAGTTGACACCGACAGGCGTTCGGCTTCGTGCGCGGCGGCCCAACGGTCGTCGCGTGAACCTTCCGCTTGCAACCAAGCCAACAGGTGACCCACATGTGACTGACGCACCGGTGACGTGGGGAACACGTATGCCGAACGCAGAGCATCGGTAGCCGTAGCGACTACTTGCTGACCCGGTCGTTGCGCCTCGAGAAAGAGCGCGTTGCACAGGTTGCCGAGTGCTCGTAACGAGACGACATCGGAACGTTCCCAGCGTGTACGCGCGTAGGCGGCGGCGAGGAACTGGATCATCTCGAGATGAGTTGCTCCAGGTAGCCAGAGTTGACGCAACGACTGTGTCTGGAAACCTCCTGGCCCGGAAGCGTGCCACTGGGGATGTCGAAAGTGGCGCAAGAAGATGGGGGCGACATCGATCATCATGTCGGCCACCAGATCACGGTTACGAGCTTCGGGAATCGTGACCACGGTCGGGCCCTCGGCCAAGGTTCCGACAGCCAGGCCCCACGGGCGGGATTCGCCGCCCATGCGGAGAAACGCCGCGATGAGAACATCGTCGTCATCGGCTAGGTGACGATTGATCGCGGCCCCGCGCTCGGTGGGCCGACCGATGTGCCAAGCGTGGATACGGCGGATGGTCTCGAGATCGCCGCTCACGGAAGCTCCGGTAGGCCATCGTCGAGTCGGGCGAGCAGGTCGCTCTCGGCACGTGTTGCGGGCATGACACCGGCGAGAAGTTCGTCGACTCGTGAGAGCGTCACTCCGTTCAAGAACTTCTCGACGTCGTCGCCGAGCACCACACCTCGTCCGCCTTCGAGCGCGCGGTCGTAGCAGTATTCGGCCCGTTCACAGAACGTGAGACACGAATCCTGGAAATACGTGTCGGCGTGACTCACGAGATCGAGGAGTGAGTCAGGATCGTCGTCGTCACCCGAGCCGTACTGGCCGTCGAGCAAGTGGGCCGACTCCTCCATGAGTTCGAAGCCCCGTTCGGCACGAGCAAGCTGATAGGTGAGGTCTTCACCGCTGCGCACGCTCGGCTGATTGGAACCTGGGTAGGTGAGGACGAGGAAACCGGTGCGCGACACGTGAATTCGATCGGACAGTCCGAGGCCGGCCAACGTGACGTCGAGCGCGTGGACGTACAGACCCATCTGGGCGCGGGCCGAGGCGAGATCGTGGCGACCGGTGTGGCCACCCTGATCGGCGTAGGTCTTGATCTCGCCGACGGCGATCACCGGCATGGAGCCCGAGGTCTGCACGGCGAGAACGTCGATGATGAGAACGGCTTCGGGCAGCATGATGCCGCGGGGAATACGCACGGTGAGACTGGAGACGACACCGTCGAAACGGCGACCCTCGGCCAGAGTGGTCAGGAAGTCGTGGCCGCAGCGAACGGCATCGTCGAGATCGACCAGTGAGCCGCCGTTGGCGCTCGTGCGGTGATCGACGAAGTCAGACGACTTTTCCGAGATCACGTCGGCACGAACGAGTGCGTCGAGAAGGCGCTCTCCCCCGTCTCGCACGAGTCCGTCTTCGAAGGTTCGACCACGAGCCAGGGCGAAAACTGATTGCCCTTCACGAGGAGCGGACGGATTCTCGCGACGAGCGACCGCTCCCATCTTCACGTTGTGCACAGCTGACACCACGTTGGCGTGACACTGCGGATTACGGGCCCACTGCTCGAAACGACGCCGGGTCTCTCGGGTCGATCGTTGGTTCGTACCGCTCACGGGGCGACGGTACCAAAGGGGTGTGCGAGTCGATTGGGGTATGGTTCGGGCACACCTTTCGGGGGAAACGGTGTGAGGCAAGGGGCGTCATGACGTACGGCGGGGAACGGATCGACTGGGAGCCGGTGAAGAACTGGCTGACCGACTGGGATTGGCTCGACGACGGTTGGGGAGAGAACGCAATCGACATCTGGAACGATGTGCGCGAACAGTGTCCGATCGCCAGCACGGAGCGTTACGGACGCGCCTTCATGCCGGTGACCATGGAGGCCGTGCGCACCATCGCCAACGACACCGAACACTTCTCGTCGATCTGGGTCAACGTCTCTCGGCCCGACGCTCCGCGGGCACCTGCACCGCCGATCACCAGTGATCCGCCCGAACATCACGGCCACCGCCGCCTGATTCTGCCGGCGTTCAATCCGAAGGCGATCGCCGCCATCGAACCCGAATTGCGAGCGTTTTGCCGTCGCCTGATCGCCGACATCGGTGAATCCCCCACCGCTGACGCCGCCGAGCAATACAGCCAACACATTCCGGTCCACGGCATCTGCATCATCACCGGACTTCCGGAGGCAGACGCCGATCTCTTTCGCGATTGGATCTACAAGAATTTTCAGCTGGGCCCGAAAGACAACACGGTTCGACTACAAGTGCTGACCGAGATGACTCAGTACATCGATGCTCTGCTCAAGGATCGTCTGAAGAATCCTCAAGACGACCTGTTGACGGTGGTGGCCAACGCCGAGATCGACGGCAAGGACGTCGACTGGGACGTGAAAGTCGGCTACATACGACTGCAGATCGTGGCGGGTATCGACACCACATGGAGTGCGATCGGATCGGGACTCTGGCACTTTGCCCAGCACAACGATC
>Ga0136656_1000252_pt1 | contig 17894 bp, 18 predicted proteins | sample CPBDNA_9_FD_94862 | JGI IMG/M metagenome (GOLD analysis project Ga0136656, IMG submission 94862) | Freshwater to marine salinity gradient microbial communities from Chesapeake Bay, USA - CPBay_Sum_15_0.8_DNA (version 2) | ecosystem: Environmental > Aquatic > Marine > Coastal | place: USA...
CATAAAGATAAGAACATTCTTATCATAGCTACGAAATTAAGCACAGCATCTAACTTAGTTAAGAAAGTAAAATTTATGATGAAGTCTTTACCGGATTGGATGAAGATTTCTAAAATTACCACAGACAATAAAAACTCATTTGAACTAGCTAATGGTTCACAGATAAAAGCCTCTTCAACTTCCGGCGATGCTGGTCGTTCAGAGGCTTTAACTCTTTTGGTTATTGACGAAGCAGCCCACGTTGAAGGTCTTGAAGAGCTTTGGACTGGTCTTTATCCAACACTATCTACTGGTGGTCGTTGTATCGCCCTCTCAACTCCAAACGGTGTTGGCAACTGGTTTCACAAAACTTATGTTGATGCAGAGAATGGTTCTAACGATTTTTTCCCAATGAACCTTCCGTGGGATGTACATCCAGACAGAGGTCAGGAATGGTTTGAGAAAGAAACCAAAAATATGTCTCGTCGCCAAATCGCTCAAGAGTTGGAGTGCAACTTCAACATGTCTGGTGAAACAGTATTCCACCCAGATAGAATGGAAGCGATTAGACAACACGTCGCTGAACCAAAATATAAAACAGGATTTGATAGAAACTATTGGATATGGAAGGAAGCAGAAGCAGGTGTTCCTTATCTTCTCAGCGCAGATGTTGCTAGAGGAGACGGGAAAGACTTTTCAGTATTTCATATATTTGACACCCTTACGATGGAGATTGTGGCAGAATACCAAGGAAGACAGACTCCAGATTTGTTCTCTCAGATTTTGTTTGACGCTGGAAGAGAATATGGTGATTGCATGATAGTTGTAGAAAATAACACTGTTGGTTTTGCAGTACTTGACAAACTAAAAGAAATGCAGTATCCTAATATCTACCACTCAATCAAATCGTCGCACGAGTATGTGGACCAGGTTACTGCTGAAGCAGCATCAAATGCTGTGGCAGGGTTTACTACAAGTCAGAAGACGAGACCATTGATTGTGGCAAAGTTGGAAGAATTTGTAAGAAATGAACTAATTACGATAAATTCTCCCCGTCTCTATAGTGAGATGAAAACGTTTGTATGGAACAACGGGAGACCTGAAGCAATGCGGTCATATAATGATGACTTGATTATGGCGTGTGCAATTGGTTGTTGGGTAAGGGATACTGCTTTGATTGAGAATAAGAGAAGTATAGAATATAATAAAGCATTTCTTGCTACAATGGTGGCAGCAAAAACTAAAATGAATACTACAATAAAAGGAATGCATGGGTATGAGGGTGATAGCGTCTTTGAAAAGAGGAAGCAGCAGTCTCAAACTTATGAGCAATTTCCTTGGTTGTTTAAAGGATAAATAAAATGGCAGGCGGAAGAAAAGTAAATCCAAAAAATGCACAAAGCAATTTGTTCAAGAAACTAACAAGACTGTTATCGGGACCAATTGTCAATTATAGGACCCAAACTGCAAGAAGGTTGAGAAGAAGACAACTCGACATGTATGCGAACAAGTTTGTGTCTGCTAGTGGAAAGCAATTTAAAAGAATGGATTATAATCCGTTTGCGGGTCTGTACGGTAATGCTCAAAGTAGTCAGAACAGACTGGAAAGGTATGTAGACTTTGACCAAATGGAGTACACACCAGAGATTGCGTCTGCTCTTGATATTTATGCAGATGAGATGACAAACCACAGTGCAATGAATCCTCTTATGACAATTGACTGCAACAACGAAGAAATTAAAGGTATCTTGTCGGCGCTGTATTTTAACATTATGAATATTGAATACAATATTTTTGGTTGGTGTCGCACGATGTGTAAGTATGGTGACTTCTTTTTATACTTGGACATTGACGAGGTTTTGGGAATTAAGAGCGTTATTGGTCTGCCTGGTCAAGAAGTCGAAAGACTTGAAGGTGAGGACAAGACGAATCCTAACTATTGTCAATTCCAGTGGAACTCTGCTGGACTCACTTTTGAGAACTGGCAGATTGGTCACTTTCGTATTTTGGGGAACGACAAGTATACCCCATACGGAACTTCGGTTCTTGAACCTGCACGTCGTATCTGGCGACAGTTAACTCTTATTGAAGACGCTATGATGGCATATCGCATTGTTCGCTCTCCAGAGAGAAGAGTTTTCTATATTGATGTAGGTAATATTCCACCCCAAGACATTGAACAATATATGCAAAAAGTTATGACTTCAATGAAGAGAAATCAGGTGGTTGACCCTTCTTCGGGTCGAGTTGACTTGAGATATAACCCAATGTCTGTGGATGAGGATTACTTTATCCCTACTCGTGCCGGTTCTTCATCAAAGGTAGAGAGTCTTCCTGGCGGAACTTACACTGGAGATATTGACGATGTTAAGTATCTGAGAGATAAGTTGTTTTCTGCACTGAAGATTCCAGGTTCTTACTTAACGAGTACGAATGCCGAAGCAGGTGGTGGCGAAGATGCAACCACTCTTGCACAGAAAGATATAAGATTTGCTAGAACCGTGCAAAGACTCCAGAGGTCTGTGGTGACAGAGATGGAGAAAATTGGTATTGTGCATCTCTATACTTTGGGTTATCGTGGTGAAGACCTTATTAACTTTAAGTTGAGGTTAAACAGTCCATCAAAGATTGCAGAACTACAGGAACTAGAGCACTGGAAGACTAAGTTTGATGTTGCAACCGCTGCAACGGAAGGGTACTTTAGTCGTCAGTGGATTGCTTCTAGATTGTTTAATATGACTGAAGAAGAGTTTGTTAAGAACCAAAGACAGATGTACTACGATAGACAGTTCGACGCAAGACTAGAGGCAGTATCTGAACAAGCGCAGGCAGAAGCTTCTGGCGCAAGCACGGAGGGTGAAGAAGACTTACTCGGCGCAGATGAACTTGGGGGCGAAGGTGGTGGTTCTGGTTTAGACCTCACGGGCGGAGAAGAAGTGCTTTCCGCAGGGGACGAAGAGATTCCTGGCGGCGACGAGAGTCCTCTACTAGCAGCACCGGGTTCTCGTGAAGATGCACCGATTGACAAATCAAAGGGCAAGATTCACATCACTAAACAGATGACTGGGGAAAGAGACAAGAGAGACCATGGCGGTAGAACCCAGTCTTACAGAACAGTTCCAGGTTATAAGAAGTTAAAGTCATTGTCCAGAGGAGTTGTAGAGGAGGATAAGCAACGACTTTCCGAGTCTAACGACACTACTTACATTAGTGAGGAAGAAAACATCTTTTCTCTAAATAAAGAGGTTGCTGACCTAATCAGTGAATTGCACAATAGGAAACCTAAAAATGAGACTGAAGCACAATAAAAAAAGAAATACAGCGTTTTTGTTTGAGGCGCTCACCAGAGAGTACATTAAGGCAGTGGTAAAGAAAAACACCGCTAGACAGTCGCTTGTTAAAAGAATAATCAAAGAGCACTTTTCCAGGGGGTCTGTCCTTAGTGAGGAATTGAAGGTGTACAAAGAAGTCCTTGAAACTGAGGACCTATCTCATGAAGAAGCAAGTAAGATGCTGCAGGAAGCGAAGCAGAGGTATTCATCGCTAGATAGTCAAGAAGTTTTTAGGTCTCAGAACAAGTTGATTAAGGAAGTCAACTACACCCTGAGCACGAGCGTGTTTAATAACTTTGTCCCTAATTACAAGAACCTTGCAACCGTCTATGGAATCTTCAATAACAAGACTTCAATTAAAGAAAAGATGTTACTAGAGCAAAAGATGGTTGATTCTCTTACTTCTAAAAAGGAGGAAGATAAGGTACACATAGACAATATCACCTATAAGACTTTTGTAGAAGGGTTCAACAAAAAGTATGCCTCTCTGCCAGAGAATCAAAAGGAACTACTGACAAACTATATTGCATCGTTCTCGGATAATTCTCTTGGACTAAAGGTTTACATGAATGAACAGGTTGGTCTCCTAAAAGATAAGATGTATTCTTTCTCGGGTAACGAAAACTTTCAACAGGAAGAGATGAGAGAAAAGTACGACCAGATTTTACAACGGTTAGAATCTTACAAAAATCAAGAAATTAATGATACAATGGTTGAAGAAGTACTCAAAGTCCAAGAACTGGTTAGGGAGTTGGAAGATGCTTAAAATCAATATTATTCGAGGTGAGAAGGACAAGGAACCAGTCACAAAAGAGGTTGTTTTTCGCGAAGCAAGAAAGGCGGTTAATGGCGATTTTTTAATCTTTGACCACGACCTTATTGATATTGTAGTGTCTAAAGAAAAGTCAAGACTTTCTACGTTCCCAAAGAATACCATAACTGAAGAATGTTATCATATTCAAAAGGACTTGCTTGAGTCACTGGCACGCATCGGAGTTTTGGACAGGGGAACAATTCGCTCCGGCGCAGTTCATTCTTCTTTGGAAGCGGAGATACTTGCTTCGAGTGAGGATAGTGTTTCTGCTTTTCAGATAACGTTGTTGGAGATTTTCAACTTCCTGCAGGAAGAGGAACCAAATATGAAATCGAGAGAGATGTATAAAGATAAATTGCAAGATTTCTTTTTGGACCCTGATGATGGCGACAGCACGGAACTTGGTGAAATTCCCCATGCTGATAAGAAGGGTTCCCTTGACCACCAGGTCAGACCTTATGGATACCAGTACATGTACTCTATCTTGAGGGAAATGACGGAGAAGTAATGCTTACCTTTACGATTGCTTGTATTGGCATGACTCAAATTATTATTTACGGAAGCATATTTGATAGAATCCGCCCCACTCAAGGGTGGATGGGGAAACTTCTATCCTGCCCTATGTGCACCGGGTTTTGGACCGGCATTATTTTGTGGGCAATAAGTCCCTACACAGGACTATTTACGTTTGATATGACGCCAGTAACGGCGTTTATTCTGGGGTGCTACTCATCGATGGTTTGCTACTTTGCTAGTATGCTTGTTACGGACTGGGGACTTCAGATAAAGATAGAAAAGGAGTAGGTTATGAAGCGTTGGATGTTACAGAGAGTTAGACGTTGCTGTAGCGGTAAGTAACTGACGCGGGTGACCCCCGCTTGAGGATTTGGAATGAGATTAATAAGAGAGTATTTTGAACTGTGTGATGGTGGTGTATGTCAAGACCTTCTCACAGAAGATGAAAAAAGAAGAGTTGCAAATGGTGCCACAATTCTAACTGGCGTAATGCAGATGTCCGAGACAAAGAATGCAAACGGCAGAGTTTATCCACACGCTCTATTGGAGAGAGAGGTAGAGAGATATAAGAAGTTGGTGGAACAAAGGCGAGCACTCGGTGAACTTGACCACCCTGAGTCTTCAGTTATCAATCTCCAGAACGCTTCACATCTTGTTACTGAGATTTGGATGGACGGACAAAAGGTAATGGGCAAGATAGAAGTATTGCCTACGCCTTCTGGTAACATACTTAAGAACCTCGTTCAAGCAGGAGTTCCTTGTGGTATCTCTTCTAGAGGTATGGGTTCAGTGACTGAGAGAAATGGAGTTACTTTGGTGGAAGATGATTTCCAATTGATTTGTTTTGATATGGTTTCTGACCCGTCGACTCCGGGCGCTATCATGTCCCAAGTAAATGAGTCAAGGGATATGACAAGAGAATTGACAAAGGTTGACAAGGTCAACAGCATAATGGAAAGTATTTTAAGAGAAAAATGAAAGCACAAGAATTAGATAAACTAAAGAAAGTTTTAAAACCACTCGTCATGGAGTGCATCAAAGAAGCAATCTTTGAGGAAGGAGTGTTGTCTACACTAGTGGCAGAGATTGTTACTGGAATGGGACAACCGATTGTCGAGCAGAAAAAGCAGCAAGACTTCGCTCCTCTTAAAAGAGATACAGAACAAGTTTCCAAGAGATTGCAGGAATCAAAAAATAAAATGCTTGATGCAATTGGCAGAGAGGCATATGGCGGAGTCAATGTATTCGAGGGAACGGAACCACTCTCTAGTGGTGGAGGACCTGGTGCATCACCATCGCATTCTCCTATGAGTGGTATCGACCCTAATGACAAGGGTGTTAGTATAGATGGATTACTTGGGGCATTTGGAAACAAATGGAATGCTCTAAAATAAGGGAATAGAAATGGGAAAGGCAGTTAATTTTGAAGTAAAACCTAGAAATAACGAAGACCAAATGAGAATGATTAAGCGATTCGTTAAGAAGACAAAGAAAGAGGGGTTGATTGATATGGTAAGGAAACGGAGTCAGTTTACCCCCAAGTCTGAAACTAGGAAGTTGAAGAAGGAAAGAAAGAAAAGACTTTCTCAAGAATCAACGAGAAAGTTCAGAGACAAGTTTAAAGACTAAATATATTTATTAATGGAGATTTAAAATGGCAGCGAGCACAAGTTCAGGATTTCACACGTATAGCAGTTGGGGTAGAACTCGCAGACCAAAGTCTGTAACTGGTGCTGATGGTACGGCAGTTGTGGATGTTGCATCTGTAGCAGCAGCAAAGGCAATTACTGATGCTATTACAACAACAAGCAAGGCAGCACCGGCAAGCGGAGTTTACAACACAGAAAACCAAAGGTACTTACATGTTACAGCGACTACAGGTGGTTCTGTCGCTAATATTTTTGTTTACTCATATGCCTTTGGGGTATGGGCAGAACTTATTATCGGTGGCAGTTCTTGTACGGTAGCAACCGGTCAGCATAAGATTTTTGAAATTGATGGAGTTGACCTCGTAGCATTTAACCTTGGTGCGGATACTACAAGTGTTTATGCTGCTTGTTCAACATTCTAGGAGATAAGCAATGGCAGCAAGTACAAGTTCAGGTTTTCATAGATATTCAAGTTTCGGAAGACATAGAGGTATCAGAAATATTGCAGGTGCTTTCGGGACAATGCTCCACGACGCTCTCACCACTCTTCCGACCGCAGCACCATCAGCAGCAACAGATGGGTATAGAACAGAGAACGAAAGGTTTCTTCATATCTATGTAAAGAATAGTCAGAACGACGAGAATCACACCTTAACAGTTTGGGGATTCAACTATGCTTCAGGAGTCTGGGCAGAACTTTATGATGTTTCCGGCAATCAAGTTGAACTAACTTTTAACCAAGCAAAGGACAACCACAGAATTTTTGAAATTGCGGGTGTTGATAGGTTGTACTTTCAGGGGTCTGCACACAACTTTCATGGTGACGACAGGGTTGCAGCAGGACTTTCGAATTTTTAGGAGTATCGTTATGAAAAGACAACACAAAATAAAACCTGACTTCACCATCGATAATATCAATGACTTAAATAATGATACTCAAATCACAACAAAACAAGAAGATGGAACCCTGGCATCGGCACCTTTACGAATGGTTATTCCCGGTCTTTCGTCTTTAAGAACAAATCCTCAAAAATAATAAAATATATCATACATTGTAGTATAATAAAATTCAGGTGTTTAGAAAACACTTCAACTATTTATTATTGAACATTATTCTAATATAAGGGGTAAATTATGTCTTCACTACTAGAACAAGCAATTATTGATGCAAAAGCATTGAAAGACGCTGCACTTAAAAACGCAGAGCAGTTGGTTATTGAAAAGTATTCTGACCAAATCAAAGAAGCAGTCTCTTCCTTCCTTGAAGAAGAAGAGGATGAGTTGGACCCAATGGCGGACCTTGCTGCTGCAGAACCAGACGAGGAAGAAGTAACTGTTGCAGATGCATCTGACGATGAAGCAATGGAAGCGGTACCGACTTCTGACACTTCAGCAGTTGAACTCGACCTTGACGCTATCGAAGCAAGAATCAAAGAAATCGAGGAAGAAGAAGGAATTGCTGCTAGTGATGCACTTGAGTTTGATAAAGTAGACCATGAAGAACTTGCTGCTTCTATGGATGACGAAATTCAGGCATCCGCAGATGCTGACTCTCTTGCGACTGAAACCCTTGCACAATTAGAAGAAGAATTAGAAGATGCTTTTGTTGACGATATCATGGAATCTCTTAAGGTAGACATGAAACCACAAAAGCGAGGATTTATGGGTGTATCCAATGAGGATATTGACCATGCTGTAGAGATGGAACTTGCTAGAGCACAAGACGACGAAGTTAAAGAGCAACTTGAGGCACTTAAGTCTGCACTTAATAAGTTAGAAGAATCTAACAATACTCTTAAGCAAAACAACAAAAAGTTGGTAAATGAAAATAACGAATTGACTGCGGAGGTTGAAACCTACCAAAATGCAGTTGAACAATTAAAAGAGAAGTTTGATGCTGTAAATACATCAAACGCTAAATTACTATACATCAATCGCACTTTGGATTGTAACTCCCTGAATGAGCGACAGAAGAAAAAGATTGTCGAATCAATCGCAAAGGCTGAAGATGCAAAAGAGGCGAAGGTCATTTATGAGACTCTTCAAAATTCAATGGAGACTGCCAAGGTTGAGAGTAGTCCAGAATCATTGAATGAAGCAGCAAATAGAAGGTCTAGTCTTTTGATTCGTTCTCGTGAAGAGAAGCGAAACACATCAGCAGATATTTTTGCTGATAGAATGCAGCGATTAGCTGGAATAAATAAAAACAGATAACAATTAGGAGGTTACAACACAATGTCTGTATTAGAAAAATTAACTGAAGGTATTGTTCGTCGTGACGTCTCGAAGGAAGGTCAAGCACTTCTTGCAAAGTGGGAGCAAACTGGACTTCTTGAAGGAATTACGAACGAGAACCAGAGAAATGGTATGGCGGTTCTTCTTGAGAACCAAGCAAAGGAACTTCTTCGTGAAGCGTCCTCAATGTCTGCAGGTGATGTCGAAGGTTTCGCATCAGTTGCTTTCCCAATCGTCCGTCGTGTATTCGGTGGTTTGATTGCAAATGATTTGGTTAGTGTACAACCAATGAGTCTTCCAAGTGGACTTATCTTCTTCTTGGATTTTGTCCACAGCGATAGCATCGCAGGTCTTGCTGCTGGTGAGTCAATCTACGGTGGTAACGTTGTAGGTCGTAACTTGATTAACGGTGTTGACCTTGATGATGACTTGACTCAAGGTGGACCTGGTGGTTTTTATGACCTTGGTACTGGATACTCTCACGCAACTGGTTCAGTTGTCCCGACCGGCACTGATGCAGACCACGCTACTAATGGTGGTCTTGTAATCCAGACAATTGAGGTTGCATCTAAGTTGGTTTCTGCTCTTACTGAGGCAGAGAAGAAGTTGATGAAGTTTGACCCAGATGTTTTGGCAAACTCAAGTGATGCGATTGCAATCGTGACTACTGATTTCGCCAAGATGTCAAACCTTAACGAAGATGCACTTCAGGCAATTGACTTGGGTGTAGGTACTGCTATCGTATCTATTGACGACGGTACCGCTGCTACAACTCTCGTTGCAAACACACGTTGCATTAGAAGACTTACTCAGAAGGTTGACGCCACTACGCTTCGTTTCGTTCTTGTTAACACAGCAGGAACTGCGATTACTCACGTAAACGGAACTGCTGCACTCGCAGCTGGTGACGCTCTTGGCGCGGTAAGTTTCCCTGTAAACGATAGTTTTAGTGCAGCAGGTTCTCCAAGTGGTCTCGGCGCAGTTGTTGCTAGTGACTTCCCATTGGAAGGTGCTGCTGACGGCAACGCTAACAGGTCTTCACTCGGAAAGGATTCAAGAATCCCAGAAATCGACATCAAGGTTGACAGCATCGCTGTTACCGCACAGACCAAGAAGTTGAAGGCAAAGTGGACTCCTGAGTTAGGTCAGGACCTCAATGCTTATCACAACTTGGACGCAGAGGTTGAGTTGACTGGTATTCTTTCTGAGCAGATTGCTCTCGAAATCGACCAAGAAATCCTTAGCGACTTAATCCAGGGTGCAAAGGCAGGTACTCGTTACTGGTCACGTGCTCCAGGTCTTTTTGTTGACAGTTCGGGTTCTGAGTTGGGTGCTAGTTCTGCTGCTCCTGACTTCACCGGTACCGTTAGCGAGTGGTACGAGACTCTCATTGAGACAATCAATGACGTAAGCGCTCAGATTCACAGAAAGACACTTCGTGGTGGTGCAAACTTTGTTGTTTGTTCTCCAGAAGTTGCTAACATCCTTGAGTTCACAAGTGGTTTCCGTGCTTCTGTTACTGCAGACGCTGACCGTGGTGACATCGGTGCTGTAAAGGCAGGTTCACTTAGCAAGAAGTTTGACGTCATGGTTGACCCATACTTCCCACGCAACGTGCTCCTCGTAGGTCGTAGAGGTAACTCGTTCCTTGAGAGCGGTTATGTATATGCTCCATACGTGCCATTGCAGGTTACGCCTACTATCTTCGGTACGGAAGACTTTGTACCACGTAAGGGTGTTATGACTCGTTACGCTAAGAAGATGGTTAGACCAGATATGTATGGTCTTGTTATCGTGCGTGGTCTCCTTGGTGAGCAAGGCGCTAGTTAAGATTTGACTTAGGTCAATCATAACAAAGATTTAACCCTCGTCATTCATTTGGCGGGGGTTTTGTCTTTTCTGTAATCTATTTAGTTGTGATTTGAATAACCTCCTGGGTCGTAATGCCACTGGCCCTTGAAGAGATATAATTGAGGTGGCTGATTATATTTCGTGGAAGTTCAGGTTAACGTTAACCACATAATAAAGGAGGAAATAAATTATGGGTAATAGAAGATTGGGAGCAAGAAGATTAGATGCTGCTCTTAGAAGAGGTGTTACTGGGAAGGACACAAGTTATCAAGCAGGTGCTGGGATTTCAGATGCTGTAGTTAGTCACAGAATGTACAATGAAGGTGTATTTGTCATAACAGAAATTGTTTTAGACTTGGGTACAAGTGCTGCAGACATTAGGTCTTCGACGGTTGATAGACCGGTGGGTCTCCAAGGAAGCACTGATTCGGCACACTTGATGTTGTGGGAAGACGATATCCATGGACTGCTTTTAAACACAGAAACTTATGTATATGAAGCAGCAACTACAGTAACTGCAATGAGCATTGCGCAGGGTGACGCTGAAGCAGCAATTGACGTTGCGTTAACAAACAGAGCAGATATCAACGCTGGATTTGCAACCAGTGCCAAGAGAATTGGCGCAGCAGTCGTAAATGCACAGTCAGCATCACCAGATGGTAAGTATCTTTTCCTTACTGGCGATGACAATGCAGACACTGCTTTAAATGCAGGTCAGTTGGTTATTAGATTTGTCGGACTTAAGAGCGCAGACATTGATTTGTCATAAGTCATAAGGAGGATATGATATGATTTGTACAGATGGTAATGCTCCTGAGAAAAAGGCAGCACCCAAAAGGGTGAAGAAGGTTGAAGAACCAAAGGTTGAAGAACCAAAGGTTGAAGAACCAAAGGTTGAAGAAACTGAAAAAGAAGAAGGGTAGAATCTTTTTCACAAACCCCCCGAAAGGGGGGTTTATTTTTTTGTAAATAATGTTATACTAGTTTAAGTTAAAGGAGTTTAAGATGGGTAAACGTAGAAAAAGATTAACAATGGCAAAGTATGCCACCAAGTATGCTACCAAAAGAGAATTGCTAGGATTCAACAAGCGAAAGGCAGAAGACAAGATGATTGAGATTGACATGACTTCTGGTGAAGAGATTAAGGAAGAAAAGGTCGTTGAGGTTATTTCTAATTCAGAACCAGCGAAGCAAGTGAAGGAAGACACCCCACCTTGGGAACCAGAACTTCAACTAGAAGAAGTGAAGGTTGAAGAACCAAGTGAGGAGATTCCACCTCCAGTGGTTGAAGCAAAGAAACTCACCAGTAAGCGAACCACTCGCCGAAAAGCAGCACCAAAGAAGACAGAAGAGTAACCAAGACGAAGTCCCCAAGTGTTTTGTTAAGTTCGAGACTATTTACTAAAGCACGGAGGACTTATTAATGGCACTACCTACTTTGTTACCTGCCAGTAACTCAAGTAAGAGCATCTTACCTGAAACTGGGAGTCACGGTAATGTAAATAGATTATTACCTTACAAGATATATTCAGACAACACTAGTGCATTATTTTCAGGCAATTTCGTATCGGGTGCTGTGGACCAGGTTGCTTACACCTATAAGAAACTTGGCGGAGACGTACTTGATATTGAATTGTCGGATGGAAATGTATATGCCGCATATGAAGAGGCAGTATTAGAATATTCTTATCTTATTAATGTACATCAGGCAAATAATGCCTTGCCGAGTTTTCTAGGGCACACTACGGGGACTTTTGACCACAAGGGCGAGTTAACCTCTGGTCCGGTTTCTGCGAGTCTTAAATACCCTAAATTTGACTATGGTTTTTCTAGGAATGTTTCACAGACCATTGGTGCAGAAGTTGGTCTTAAGGATTCTGTACAATATTCGGCATCGTTTGATGTAACTGTTGGACAACAAGATTACAATCTGCAAAGCATCATATCATCAAATACGGGCAGCACTCCATATCTAGGAAAGATTGATGGTAAAAGAATATTGATTAAAAAGGTTTATTATAAAACCCCAAGTGCTATGTGGAGATTCTATGGATATTACGGCGGTTTGAATGTGGTAGGCAACTTCCATAACTATGGTCAGTTTTCCGATGACTCTACATTTCAGTTGATACCGACTTGGCAAAACAAATCGCAGGCACTTGCATTTGAAGATGCGATTTATACTAGAATGTCACACTGGTCATACGAGTTGAGAGATAATAATATAAGATTATTTCCAATACCATACTCTGGTGGACCAACTAAGATGTGGGTAGAATTTTCAGTACCAACTTCAAATATAGAAGATAACACAAACGGCAGGTCGCAAATTGAAGGTGTGAACAATATCAACACTCTTCCATTTTCAAACTTGCCATATGACACTATCAACTCAATCGGTAAGCAATGGATTCGAAGATTTGCCTTAGCACTCTCTAAAGAGATGCTAGGACTAATCAGGTCTAAGTTTGCTACACTTCCGATACCCGGTGAGAGTGTAACACTGAATGGTTCAGACCTTGTTCAGCAGGGAAAGGATGAACAAAACAGTTTGAGAGAAGAACTTAAATCAACACTAGCAGAACTAACTTATACCAAGATGTCTGAGCAAGAGGCAGCAATGGTTGAGAGTTCTGAGAAAGTCTTACAGAGGATACCTTATTCGGTATTTGTGGGGTAACTAGCGGATGAGCGATAATAAATGGAACCAACCTGCTGCTCCTCCACCACCACTTTTCACTGGAAAGAAGGAGAGAGACCTTGTAAAGCAAGTCAGTGATGAACTTGTAGAAAGAGTCATAGGTCAGCAAATCGTGTATTATCCTATTTCAATTGAGGAAACAAACTTTCACCCAATCTATGGTGAAGCATTAAATAAAACATTCCTTAATCCTATTATGGTTTATGCACTAGTTGAGTGGAAAGGGTACGAGACCGAGACTACCAATCTTGGTGTAGACAGGTTATCCAAAATTACAGTTCACTTTCATAAGCGGAGATTGACTGAGGACCAAAATCTCTTTGTTAGGGAAGGTGATTTCATACTATACGGAGAAACTTATTATGAGATTGCGACATTGAATGAACCAACAAGAATCTTTGGTCAACGAGAGCACATGATGGAAATATCGGCAGAGTGCATCAAGGCAAGAGAGGGTTTGTTCAATGGAACGGCATAGACCATTCAGCGAGGGTCTGAATGAACAAGAGGGCAAGCAGATTGCCGACTCTCGTATAGAAAATATCGACACAGCAATGTACAAGTTCATTGACGAGCAAATGAATCTTCATGCACACGACGGAAAGGGATTTAAAAAGGTTCCTGTTGTTATGGCATCGGCAGAAAGGTCTGCACTTAGTAAGGGTGACTTGAAGGTTAGAGATGCTGAAGGTGCTCTTATTATGCCAATCATCACAATCGAAAGAACATCGATGGTCAAGAGTCCAACAGAGAAAGGTACTGTTTGGGCAAATGTTCCTGCACTAGACAAAGTAAAGGGCGGCAATATTCCAGTGATGCAAAAGATAGTTCAGGGCAAGACATCTAATTTTAAGAATGCCCATGCTCAAAGAAAGCACGGACAACTAAACTTTCCAAACAAAGTTGATAAGACTGTATACAAAACAGTGTCAATTCCTCTTCCTGTTTATGTTACAATAATGTACCAAATAACAATCAGGACTGAGTACCAACAACAGATGAACGAACTAGTTATACCATTTATGACGGTTCCAGGTGGAATCAATTATATTATCATAAGGGACGAGAACCATAGGTATGAGGGATTCATTCAGCAGGATTATACACACGAGAACAATATCAGTAACTTTTCAAATGAAGAGAGAAAGTTCGAAACAAAGTTTAATATAAAGGTTTTGGGACACCTAATCGGAGACGGAGTTAATCAGCGAACACCACAGAAAGTGGTTAATGAAACTGTCGTCGAGGTTAAAATCCCAAGAGAGAGACAAGTTGTCGACCCTGACGAGTTGGCAAAGTACGGTTTATGAGGTTTAGATAATGGTTATGAAACCAACAAAACCAAGAAGAATAGAGGATAAACCATTTCCTCGTTCTACAATGGAGACAATTGACTCAGCACTTCACAGATTTGTGAATGAGACTTTGGATATCAATTGTGTTACAACTACTGGTTTTAGAAAGGTTCCTGTAATTTGGTCTTCTGCTGAGAGAATGTATCAAAGCAAGAGTGACCAAAGAATTCGTGATAAAGATGGTGCTCTTGTCATGCCTCTCATCACAGTTGAGAGAACTGGTATTGTCAAGGACCCATCAAGAAAGGGTACTGTATTTGCAAACATCCCACCGATTGATAAAGTCAAGGGTGGTTCAATTCAAGTTTCAAGAAAGATAAATCAGGACAAGACTTCCAACTTTGAAAATGCTTCGTCAAAGAAAAGAAGAGGGCAACTAAACTTTCCAGGTCAAACAGCAGGAAAGACCGTCTATCAAACTCTGACTATCCCTCTTCCCGTTTATGTAACGGTTCAATATGAAATAACTCTTCGTTCAGAATATCAAGAGCAAATGAACCAGATGCTTACCCCCTTCATTACTCGTCCGGGTGGCATCAACTATGTAATCATCGAAGAGGGAAGATTAAGATATGAGGCATTTGTTCAAGAAGACTTTGCACAAAACAATAATATTAGAAACTTCTCCAACGAAGAAAGAAAGTTTGAAACAAAGATAAGAATTGAAGTTCTTGGTTGGTTGACATCACAAGACAAGAATAGTCTTCAACCAGACTTTGCTGTTCGTGAAGGTGTCGTTGAAGTAAAGATTCCTAGAGAACGAGTTGCATTTGCAGACGAACTCGAAACGGCAAATGGAAGACTTTATGGACTTGCGGGCATCAAACCAGATGCCAAGTTTAGAAAGGCAGTTGATGCGGATGACCCAATATCAACCTTCGGACCAGTGTCTGTCCCAGGTCTCCCAACTGCTGGTGCATCAGCAGGGACATCTGGAGAGCGAGGTCCTCAAGGTCCAACGGGTCCAGCAGGTCCTGCGGGAGCAGACGGAGCGGATGGTGCAGATGGTGTAAGTGTCTCCAATGTGGAGATAAACGAGGATGACGAACTCGTAATCACTCTTTCGGATGGTTCCGTATTTAATCTTGGAAATGTAAAGGGTGACACAGGTCCGCAGGGTCCAGCAGGTGCAGATGGTGCGGACGGTGTAACTCCAGACCTTGATATCATCTCCGGTTCTTCTGCCACATACCACAACATGTCTGCCTCCCTGTTTACATCAAATTTGGTCGATGCGGATAGGATACTGGCGGGCGATGTCGATGTAACTTCCATTAATGCTTCTGGGGATGTTACACTTTCAGGTTTAGCATCTGCTACAGCGGTTAGCTCAAAGTACTTGGCACTAGATTCTAGTAACAATATTGTTCTAACAAGTTCAAGTCCTTTGATTAATCTTGTTGTTTCTGGTTCGGATGCGACTTACCATACGATTTCTGGTTCAACGGTGACTGTCAACCTAATGCAATCGGATAGAGCAGAGATAAATGATATTGATTTTACAAGTTTGTCTGGTTCTACAGGAACGATTCATAACTTATCTTCATCGACCATGACCTCTAATCTTATCGACACGGATAGGATTGATGTCAATGACATTACCGGCAATGGAGAGGTCACCTTAACTGGGTTGTCTTCAGGAACTCCTGTCAGCGGCAAGTTTCTTGCTCTTGATTCAAATGACAATGTTATTTTGACTTCTGGTGGTGGAGGTGGAGATGGAACCATTGGCGAAGCAGAGGACGGAACTTATACAGATGGTTTGTTTACAGACTTTGTTTCATCGACTCCAATTGGAACTCCCATTGATAGATTCAATGAAGTGTTGAAGATTCTTGCTCCAAGTCCCGCACCGGACTTACGGTCAATTGAGGATGATATAGCAAACGGTGTTACGGCGAAACTTTCATTCGGTGCAACCCAGACTGTTCCACACTATTCGTCTTCTGCAACAGCAGCAGGGTTTACAGCAGTTGATATTAATGAATCTTACTCTGCTACAAACAGCGGCAGGAATTTAAGACTTGGTGTCTATGATGGCACTCAAGATATCACGGGACTCCTCAATGATAATGTGGCAGCGAGCATAACAAATACATATGTTGCTTATGCCTCTGGTGCTTTTGGCAATGCAGAAACCGGTTCTTTGAAACTAGAAGTAAATGGAAATATTATTCATTCAATTGATTTATCGCAGTTCAATGGTGCAGGTGCCCCAGGTTCTGGTACTGACTCTTCGCTAAATGCAGACACATCAGGATTTACAAATACCTCACTAACTGCATCTAGTTTTGACGGCAATGGTTCTGAATGGTATATTTTCAAGCACAGAACGGCAGAGTTCAAGGTCGATGTCAACTCGATGGTTCCTGGGTGGAACTATGTAAGGGTCATTCACAGTTTCGGTTCATCGGACAAACAAACAAATTATATTGAATGGATTAGTGACCCGTCTGGTTCAGTGGATAATTTAGCGGCAAGCAATGAAAGAATTGAAGATGTTACACTGATTGGTTCTAAGTTCTTGTCAGGTGTTGAGTATAATACAGATGCTACCGCAAACTACAAAGTAGACTTATCGAATCTTTATCAGAATGTTTATCAAGCATCTGGGACACCTATTAGTTTCACTGTTGGCAATTCGACTACCCCATCAGCACAGTCTGTACCGGCGATTGATACAGGTGCTGGCGAAGATAGTACAAAAGTTCTTGGTGTAACTGCCAGTCTTGATGTCAATACGACTTCGCTACTTAATGGTGCGGTCACTGCGAATGTCACTGCAACTCACCCTCTTAAGGCGACACTCTCGAATGCTGGTTCTGCCACAACTGGTAATGGGTTCTTGATTGACAACAGAACACTGGCAAGTTCAAACTTAATTGAAAAGTTTCATGACGAGACATACAGAAAAGCATCAGGTTCATACGACTCACAAGCATCAACAACAACTGGTGCTAATGAGTGGAACTCCAGAAATCATATGACTGCTTCTGGGGCAACAGGACACGAAGATGGTCTTCTGTATTTTAATCAAAGGTTATACAGTCCAGTTGACGGAGATATTCCAAACGGCGGTAACTTTAGTGGTCTGTCCAATGTAGAGACAGGACAACCAGATTATTCTGGAGTAACAGGGACGAGAACTTTTTTTAGAATCTTGTCAAACTCAAGTGGTGTGACAAAAAGAGATATGAAGATTGTTACATCAAAGACGAGTACAACATTTAACAACAGTTCTCTTGCGACATCTAATGCCCATCTTTATGTAAAGATTCCAGGAGCAACTGGGTGGATGGATGCTTCACAAAACTTTGTATGGGGTCGTATCGACACTGATGATGGTGCTCTCATATCTGGTGCATCGAATGATACAGACAGTGGAAACAATACTCACCATTTGACTTTTGGTACTGCTTCTGTTGCAGACGGTGAACACATAATGATTAAGGTTGAGGCAGA
>Ga0136656_1000257_pt1 | contig 17808 bp, 36 predicted proteins | sample CPBDNA_9_FD_94862 | JGI IMG/M metagenome (GOLD analysis project Ga0136656, IMG submission 94862) | Freshwater to marine salinity gradient microbial communities from Chesapeake Bay, USA - CPBay_Sum_15_0.8_DNA (version 2) | ecosystem: Environmental > Aquatic > Marine > Coastal | place: USA...
GTGTATGCTTGATGCTCTACGTTGTGAGAATCTCAACCATGAGTTTGATAGTATTCAGACGGCAGACCTTAGTGATTTGATTGATGGTTTATATCAACAAGGAAAAGATTATCTTGAACGAGTGAAACAATGACTGAAGACATTCATCAACTTATTCACCAAATGAAGCAACTGAAATGAAAATCCCACTCAAAGCTGTCACAGTAACTTACACCAAAACTCTTACATTCACTCCCACAACTGAAATGTTTGAACTTTGGGATTGTCCTCCAGATCAAGAAGCATTTGAGAGTATGATACTTCAAGATTTTTTTGATGAAATCTATGATGAAATGAGGGCATCTGGAGACCCTATGCCTTATACTGATGTTCAACAATTTGAGACACACGAAATTGAATGGGAAGAAGCACTTGACTGGGAGATAGAAGAATGACCTATCTTATCACATACTATTACAAAAACGATATAGAGCAACGACACCAACGACATAAAACGATGGCAGTGGCTATTGCGACTGCTAATCTTTTGATTGCTCACGGAGATTATGTGATTGATAGTATTACTACTGAATATGGAGTAGAAGAATGACTGAAGAACAACAAGAACTGTATGACGTTGTGTCTGACTGGTGGGATGAAATCTTTATTGAACCCACCAAAGGTCGGTCTGTCTGTATTATTGATTTGGTTAATTCTATTATTGAGTGGAAAAACAAATGAGTATTCCTAATTTCAAATCCCAAGACGATTGGCAAGAATTTCTCAACATCTTTGATGACCAATGGCAATGTAAGAGAGAACTGATGAATCGTGTCAAGGATGATCTGTTCCCTGGATATAAATCATGGGATGAACTTCAACCACATACAATGGAAGTGATCAACGATATCGTATCCAATCTTGTGTATGAATGTGAGCGTCAGTTCAAAGAGACGCACCAGGACTACAAGACTGATGATGATGACATCTTCATTCCTCGTCAATCATTCAAAGAGAATGTAACAGAAGCATTGAAAGAGGCTCTAAAGGAAGAAAACTGATCACAGCACTCCTTTACGGGGTGCTTTTTTATTGTATAATATTTATCGAGATTAGCACAATGCTTACTATCTGGATCCACCTTGTTGCTTTTTGGAACGTTGCAGTAATGAACTGCGTGCAGCCCGTTAATTGGAAGTATTGCTACAAAGTTAACGAGTGGCTAGTACCCGAGCTAATGCAAGGCGTGAAAATTTACTTGGATAAAGATGGCTCTGGATTATATAAAAACGAAAAGATATACTTAGAAAGAGTGCGTAATTCTAATAAATAAGATTAAGGATATTTAGCCACATAACTCCTACTCAACCTCCCATGGAACTAAATAATTATCAGTGGAAGCTAATCTACGACGCAGTTAGCAAAAAGAAAAGTTACGAGCTAGTTGGCAGTAAGTGGTACGAAGAATACGAAGAAATTTTGAGTTCAATTTATTACTCGGCGCATAAAGAAGAAAATAAGATTTGATTAGATCCTTGTGAGAGCAAGGGGGTTTCCCGTTTAAAATTAAATTGAGACCATAATTTGGTTTTAAAAATGGAAACGAACATAGAAATAAAGAACAAAAAAGAAGAGCTGGAAGATGATCAATACACCGTGAGAGAGCGGCTTGAAGACTTTGTTAAAGTAACTGTGCTACTTTGGGCAGCAACGTTGCTTACGTTTTCTTACGTTAGACTTCCTGACGGAAAAAGAATACTTGAGTTTGATCCTACTTTTATTGCTTCTGTTTTCTCAGGAGCTCTTGCGAGTTTCGGTTTGTCCGTGGCATCAAAAAATAAAGAAAAGAATAATTCCTGCGGTGGGTCAGGCGGTCAATGCCCAGAAGTTAGATCTGCTATAGACTCCAAAAAATAGTATCATCCTGTTATAATATTAGTAACTATAAGAGCTTTTTTGTTAAATATGCACCAAGAAATTCGCTCTGATAGATTCTTAGAGTACAAACCGCACCATCTTGCGATTCTAAAATACAGAATAGAAAAACACGGAAAGTACTATATTGAAAAAGACGTCAAAATTTCTTTAGGTTCAATAAAAACGCTTCTTGAAAAATCTGTTAAAATAGTAGAGAATACAGAGGAATATACTGAATATTTGCTTTTGAGCACATTCGGAGAAAAAGATTCTTATAAGAAAACTCCTCCTGGTACAATAAGAATATTCAGTCCTCTTTTATACTCCTTTTTCAATGGACGCTGTTGGAGAAAAATTAAATAGCCCTTTAATACCCTATCCAGGTAAGCAACTGCTCTCCGGGTCATCTGGGTATTTTTTTGCCTTAAAACAAGGCATTAAGGACCGCTATATCTACGATCTCACGCTGTCTACGGGGGAGATAATGTACGAATGCAAAGGAGGTATGGGCTTTTCAGACGAAAAGCACATCATAGGCCTCCACGATCTGATACAGAAGCCTTATGCTGAACCTCTAATTCTAGAGGAATTTAAGACCCACTTTAAGGGCAAGTGGGGCCCTGCAAAGTACAACAGGTTGAGGAGAGATCTTAATAAAGAACTTCGAAATCCCTCAAGGAGAACCTTTGCAAAACTCTATTGTCTTATGTCCGCTAGTGGGTTTATTCACAAGTTTGATCGGCATGGAAATTTTAAGTGCGAATATTTTCCTCACACTTTGGATACTTCTCAAATTGGGCTTAAAAACAGAAAGTTAATTAACTCTGACTTTATATTAATTAAATCTAAGTTCGGTAGTTTTAAATCAGAACTACTAACTAAAGATTCTCTAGCTCACATCCACTTACCATTTCCTTCCACTGAGCCCAATAAAAAGAAATTTTTTAGTTTTCTTGAAGGGATAGATAGCAAAGGAAAAAACTTTTTGCTAACTGCAAGGCTAAAGAATAGAAATAAGACCGACGAGGTTTTATTAGAGTGGTCTAAAAATTACTCGAGTATAATATTTCACAGCTCGGCCTTCTTTTCTGATATTTTTATAACAAATTTTTAATATGCAAAAAATAGACCGCCTCGGCACTCATGTCCTCCTAGATCTTACCGGCGTTGACTTTGTCCTACTCGATGAGATGGATGGGTTTGTAAATTGGATGGAGGGAGTGCTCCACGACTATGAATGCGAAGTATTAGGCGTACAAAGCCACAAGTTCCAGCCTCAAGGCTTCACCGCAGTTTATATGCTCTCTGAGTCCCACTTCTCTATTCACACGTGGCCAGAAAAAGGCGCAGCAGCATGCGACATATTTACCTGCGGAGTATCTGATACCCAGGCAATTGCAAACGAAGTTCTGAGGTGGTTTATGCCAATTAACTACAACTTGAAGAAAATTACCAGATAATATGATATAATATCTAGGTAATTAACTCAAAAATCATGGCAGCAAAAGGATCTTTTACAGGTGGATCTTTTATTCAACGAAAGCCTAAAAATACTCGCCAAGGTAATAGTGTAAATACTAAATACTCCGCCTCTAGTAGAAACGGAGCAAAGAAAAAATATCGTGGCCAGGGTCGCTAATTAAGCGTGTAAGCCGAGTCTGAAAATCTTAATATTTGCAGCAGCAGCGGCTGATACGGCGGCTGCTGTTTTTGTTGCTTGGAGAATAACGTTTCCTGTACTAATTACAGAATCAAACGTAACAATAATGTTGTTGTTATACACGGTGCCGTATTCGGTTAAGTATACGTCGCTTCCGTCATGAACAAGTAAGATCTTGGTGCTATGGATGTTAGATCCCTGCTTAACCTGTATAACGTACTCAGCGGTCGTAAGCTCGGTGACGGGGAACGATCCAATAGTAGTTGCCGTTGAGGTTCCAGAAGCAATGATCTGAATATCAGCGTGGTGCTGAACAGTGTTTTCGTAAGTGCTATTACCTGGGTTCTCTGAAAGAATTTCAATTTCATCGTTGAAATTAACCTTGGAGGCGTTAAGAGTACCGTCTTTGTCTACGCTAAACTTAGAAGCGTCGTCGACTCTTAAGTCAAGGAGCTTAGAGGCCGGGTCAGAAGAAGTGTCAGTTACGTTAATAACGTGAGCAGAATTAACTCCACCGTCGGTAAATTCAACTTCGCTAACAACTTGACCAAAATTATTAATCGAGAAGCTTCTGTCATCAGAAGCATAGAAGTTAACAAGCTGAGAACCTGCACCGGAAGCAGTATCGGTAATCTCTAAGTTAATACCGGTAAATACGGTTCCTGCATTATTCCAAGTTGCAGTAGAGTGAATTAACTTGGCTTCAGAGTTGTTGGCGTTGCTTACGCTTAATACACCACCGATGGTTCCTTCATTAACTGCAAGCGAGCCATCTTTTCTAAGCAGAAGCTTCTGGTTAGCTCCGACTTTTACATCTATTAAAGAAGAAGCAGCTGCAGAAGCGGTATCTACAATATCTATTCTTAAAGTTTCAAAGGTGGTGCTACCTTCGTTCCAGGTTTGATCTACGTCAATAGCAGGAGCTGAGGCCGTAAGAGCGGAGGTAGGCTCGAGCTTGATATACTTAAATTCTGCGCCAGCTTTGGTTCCTGTAAACTCAGGAGTGGAAGAGTCTGAAGAGGAACTAGAACCACCGTACGTTGAGTCAGTTAAAAGAGTAAAGTGATTTTCGCTATTGTCGTAACCGAAGAATCCCTTCTTAGTAGTTCCAGACTCTACGTAGTTAAACTCGATACCAAGGTCTTGGCCGATATCTCTCATGGGGTTGAGAGTAATGCTCTGAGATCCAACACCACTGCTGGTAATCTCAATTGCCGTTCCGCCTTGCGTAGCTGCAAAAGTTATTGATCTATAGTCGCTGCTCGTTACGTCGGTTTCTTTAGAAACAACGAAATATACCGTGCCAGAAGAAAGACCACCTGCGTCTGTTGTGTCGCAAGAGTACTCAAATGCGTCTCCGACGGCAATGTCATCAAACGCGTCGGCGGCAAATACAAGCCTTCCTGGGTTAGCAACTACGTCCGATTGGATTGAGTAAGTAGATCCAGAGGTTCCTAAGCTAATAATAGGATCGACTGAAGATACTGTTCTTGTATCTACAACTGTTGAAGTTCCCTGAACAGTAAGGTTATTCAGTGTTACGTTTCTGTTCTCATCAACGAACGGGAGCCCATTGACGCTCAGACCGTGCTTGACGTCAAACTTTCTAAAGTTAGCTGACATAGTGAAGTTAACGCTTATATTCTGAATATTCCTTAAACGATCGGTATATTGGAGGTTATGGTATAATAGTTATGACCGAGAGCTACAAAACTTCTTATGAAAATTAATCTCTGGTATAACGAGTCTTTGAATCAGTGGCGGTGGACATTAACCGACGATCGTGATAGAATGGTTCAAGAGTCTGGACAAAGACCTAGCCTTAAGCAGGCCATGGAAGATTTATCCGATACTGTAGAGTATCTTCTCCAGACTAAGTTCCCTGACTAGGGACAAATCACGGGCTCATAGTTAAACGGACATAACCCCCGCCTTCTAAGCGGAGATTCCAGGTTCGATTCCTGGTGAGCCTGCTTTAACAAAAGAAATAAACGCTTGAACTGCCATTGGGAGTTTGACAATGGCCTAGTTGAAAGAAACAACATATTATAATTTACAGACATGCCTAAGCTTAATTATTCCGACGAAATGGTGCCAGAGGCACTAAGAAAAACAGCTCAGCCAGGAGCGGTTTATAAAAACCCTAAGTCTGGACATACACTTCAGAAACAGGCTAATGGTCGGTGGAAGCTGGTGCAGGGAGATGATAGAATGAAGCAGAAAGCAAAGCCTTCAAAGCCCTCTATTCCTGACGTCTCTAAGATGAAAAAACTTGCCGAAGGAAACTACGGAATTGTTTACAAAGACGAAGAGCAAAACCGGGTTGTAAAAACTCTAAAGGAAGGAAAAGAGTGGGGACCGCATGAAGTCGAACTTGGCAAACGTATGGCAGAACTCGGCCACTCTCCTAAAATCCATTCCTCTTCCGACGAGCATATAGAAATGGACGCCATTGACGGAGCTCCTTTGTGGGGTAACGGTTACACCCGCACTCCTGAAGAGAAGGAGAGAGGCCTGGCCATGACCGAAGACCAAGCTCGTAAGTCTCTCAGAGCTATTCGTGATCTCCATAAAATGGGCTTCTACCACGGAGATATGCACAACCAGCAGTTTATGACCGACGGCGAAGGCGGCAGTGAGTCTACGCTAATTGACTATGGTCTTAGTGGAAAGATTGAAGAAAACCCAACTAAGGCTGTAATTGACTTTAACAAAGTATATAAGCTTCTTGATATTGACCGTCCTGAGCTTGATAAGAGTCTATATGCTCAACTTGTCAGATCAACTGTCAGACAGTATCAAGAGGCTAAAGGACAAAGCAAAGCCGCAAAGGCAAAAAGAGAAGAAATAGCCAAGAAATACTTCGAGCGCCTCCAAGCAATCAAGTAGTTCGGTTTACAAACTGCGCAAAATAGTTTATAATACTATATGAGAGTTTCCTTAATTAGGTATTTATTCTCTCTAAGGGGTCATGTCGAGGTCCCTTCCATCCGTTAGGTACTCTATTTTTCCTACCGAGACACTAAATTTATTATTATGATCAAATCTGTATTTGCAGCTGGTGCTGCCATTTCCGTAACCGGTGCTGCTGCTGTTGCCGGTCCTTATGTAAACGTTGAAGCTGACGCAGGCTGGACCGGCGCTCAGTACAAAGGCGTTGCTACTGAACTCCACGTGGGCTACGAAGGTGAAATCACCGAAGGCATCGGCTACTTTGTTGAGGGTGGTGCTACTGTAATTTCCCCCGATGGCGAAGAGAGCAACACTGTTCCTTCTGCTAAGATCGGAGGTTCTGCTGCTCTGACAGATTCCCTCGGCCTCTACACCGAGATCAAATTCCTTGGCTCTGGCGATAAGGACCTCGATCGCAGCTACGGCGCTAAGATCGGCGCTCGTTACAGCTTCTGATTAGCTACTAAATCTTAAGCCTCGGTGGCAAGACTACCGGGGTTTTTTATTGAGTTTAATCCGATGAAATTTCTTTTGGCCTACTTCTCTGGTATTTTAGCTGTGCTGGTTTTCATTGAATCTATCCACGTAAAAGCTCACAAGGATATGGAGGTCGATGTTCACGGCCACTGTATGAAAAACAAAGAAGGTGTTAAAAGGATAATGGCAGAAGATTACTAAGTAGTTTACATATTGTAACAAATAGTTTATAATAATATAGAACACCCCTCAAACACCATGACCGTTACAACTAACGAACTTGGCCAAAACAACCTTTTTGCTAAGGAACCCCAAATGGTTGTAGAAAGCTACAATCGCAAAGGCTTGGATTCTCCTAAGCAATACATCGAGCGTTACAATGGCCGCTGGGCCATGATGGGAATTATTTCCGGTTTCCTCTCTTACGCGATCACCGGTAAGTTCTTTTTTGGTATTTTTTGATGGCACTCCTTGCAAAAATAGAACAACTTGCTGAAACTTATTAATGCAACCCACTGAAAACTCTGCAATGTATCCTGGTAAAATGCTCGGAGAACTTGCAATTGCCTTAGAAGCAATGGGCTGGGATTCCGAAGATAAAATTGCTGTTGAAATTGCTGGTACATCGGTCTACGAGATCGAAGGAGCCGGAACTAAATGGGCACCTCTAAAAGGAACTCGTAAATATAATAAAGACGCTTTTGTCATTATTAAAAATCAGTCTCGTAGAGACTTGACTAAATCTGTAGCTCCAAAGTCTGATAAAGAAATTGATGACGAGTTTGGATACGACACCTCTAGCAAATAAACTAACTATCTAAGAAAAACAATGAAATTCAACGAAAACAGCGAAACCCTTAATGGCCGTCTTGCAATGATTGGCTTTGTTGCCGCCATTGGCGCATACCTTGTAACCGGTCAGGTAATCCCAGGCATCTGGTGATTATCAAATAATAATTAACCTGTTATTTACAGATTAAAGGAATAAGAGGCGGTCATAAGCTGCCTCTTTTGTAGTATGTATAAACAGTTACTTACAATTGTTCTATTATCTTGTATAATATCACTACTGTTTTCGTGCAGTGACTGTTTTAAAGAGACCTTTTGGTAATCATGCCTAGAAACCAACTGACTAAGATCGAAATCGAATCTAGAGTTCTCAGATTAAAAAGTAATCTGTACAACGGAACTTATGGAAAAGAATGGAGCCCCAAAGAAAAAGAGGCAGTAGATAAGTGTTTATCTGACATTCTTGATACTATCGACGAATATAGGCATTGATATGGATAGCGGATTTGTTGGGTTTTACTTAACGATACTTATCGTTTCTGCAATGGTTGCTTACGCTGGAGTAGAGAATACTCTTATGCTATTCAGATTTGTAGATTTATCTATGAGATACCAAATAATTCTCGTAAGAAGTTACTTCATGAAGCGTAGGCTTAAAAAATCTCTCGAAAAATCAATTAAAGAATTTAAAAATGATAGAAAATCAGATATCAATTTGCGCTAAATGCCAGGCTAAGTGGTTTGATGGACAGCTTTACTGGAGCACAGGAGCTAAAGGAGATCCGAACGACTTAGCCGGATTAGTTTGCAACAAATTTGGAGACGATAGCTGCATTAACCCATGCAAAGGATCCACCTCTGGAGATACTTGGGAAAAAAGATTAGGAGAAATCAGAAGATTAAGCCAGGAAGATGATCAGTAATTTTTCAGAAGAAGACTTGAAAATCCTCGAAGAAAGGATGGAAAAACTAAAAATGCAGGAGCTTTTTAGCGAGCCATCTTGCTGGGAAGACGAAGACGACGAGTATTACTTTTAAAATAGGCTTCGTTTAAAAATATATAGCAGGTAAACAAACAACTATATGAGTCCCTTTAATGATAGCCGAGTATCTGTGATAGAGTCTCGGTTGGAGACTCACGAAAGATACTTCGTAAAAATAGACGAATCTATAGAAAAGCTTAGCGACGTATCCCTCTCTATTAAAGAGATGCTTATAAAGCACGAGGGTAAGATAGAAGAGCGAGTTCTAGAAGAAGATGCTCTGTACGAAAAGCTTGATAGCATGAAAGAAGAAAGCCATAAGGAGCATAAAGAGCTTACCGGCAGATTAGACAAACTTGAGAAAAAAGTAGAAGATCTAACCAAGTGGAGATATTTAGTTGCCGGTGGGCTAGTTATTTTAGGTTTGTTTATTGGACAAATTGTCCCGGGTATACAGCAAGTACCCGTTCCTGTACTTCAAGAATTAGTCAAATAGTGTAAAGTCTCGTAGTTATATGTAGACTATGAGCTTTTTAGTAGCAAATGTACCTCCGCACAAATGTTACGTGCGAAAAGAATATCTCTATGATCTAGAGAAAGGTCACGGAGAGTTTACAGAGGCAGTGTGGATTAGCGTAAAGTCCATTGCCCGCAGAGCAATTTATATTGAGGCACTTCTACCAGAGTACGGAGCACTTTACGACAAGCTTCCGCTATCTGCTTTTGTCTCTGATCCAGAAACACCTTCCCCTGATCTCCCTCTAGATGTAATTGAGCTGTGGGATTGTTTTAGTTACGACATTACTGTTGTAGAAAAGTTTACCCTTAGCGGGTTGCGCTGTAAGTTTCTTGGTAAAGATAAGCAGTGGCACCATGGCGAGTACATATTTACTATTGATTCTTGCGAGCCGGACTATAATCGCCCAAGGCTCGGTCTTTCTGAAACCCCCGATGAGCATAAATCCTTTAACGTAATTGCTTTAGACAACGGGCAATACGCAGCTCAGCCGAACAACCGCGTGTTGTGGTATGAGGCTTCTATGATCCCCAAAGAAGTTAAAATCCCTGACTTTAAAGTCTCTACCCACGACTTTGCAGTAGAAACCGACCCATCTTGGACCGTAGGAGACACGAGGGAGTGGCAGTATAAAACACAAGAGGAAAGGGAGCTACAGTTTAAAGAACAAGAACCAACGGAACAAGAGAACCGTCGGCCTTTCATGCTTACACTTGAAAATACAGACGAAGGCTCTTACTAATTTTATAATTATTTTAAGATCTTGGTTGACTGCAAGTAAAATTCTTGGTATAATATACACAAGTCAAAAACTTCTCATGGACTTAAACAAAAAAGAATTTTCCGTACAGGAATTCCAAGAAAACTTCGATGAGCTTTTTGAAAGGGTTGAAAATGGTGAAACATTTACCATTAACCACGGCCCTAATCGTTGTTTAATTATGCCTATCGATCAACTCGCCGGTGATTTTTACTCTAAGTAAAACCACGGGACTGTCGCCTAATGGTTAAGGCCCACTGCTTATAACGGTGTGACCTGGGTTCAACTCCCAGCGGTCCTATTGGCTTCCTTAGCAATCTGGTGAATGCAGCAAACTCATAATTTGCCTAAGGAGAGTTCGATCCTCTCAGGAAGCACCTGGTCACCTTGTTGGAATTGGTAGACAACCGAAACTTAAAATTTCGTGCCCGGATGGGCGTGCGGGTTCGACCCCCGCAGGTGACATTTCAAATGTGTCTTTACCTCGCACTAAACCAATGAAAAAAATTTTGGCAGCATTAGCAGCATTAGCCCTTCTACCCACAGGAGCCTTCGCACACAGCCACCTAATTACAAAGGGGTTTTATACAATGGATTCTATGGGATGTATGCTTCTTAGAGAGTGTACTCAAGACATCGAAGAAGTGTTCTCTATAATAGATATTTCTTCAAAGTACAGAAGGCCGTGGGAATTTAACGGAGTAGCTAAAGAATTTAACGAAATGCTCGTTATTCTAAATAAAATTGGAGTTAAGGTTTATATCGCTGACGAGCGCTATTTTCCCGTAGGCCACCGAGGAGTATACCACACTATAGGCAATAACTTCTTTTTAAATAAAACCTACATGCGTAGGCCAGAAGTACTAATAAGTGTAATGCGCCACGAAGGTTGGCACGCTGCTCAAGATTGCATGGCGGGTTCTATTGACAACGGCTTAATTGCTGTAATTAAAAACGAAGAGGACGTTCCAGATTTTTGGAGAGACGTTGTAGAGCGTACTTATCCCCCTGAAGTTGTAGCGTGGGAGGCTGAGGCAACTTGGGCAGGTAAAATTGAGGGGATGACCAAAAACGCGCTTAAAGCTTGCGCAACTGGGAGAATGTGGGAAATATACCCTCCAACCCCGCTTACAAAAGAATATCTAATTAAAAACGGATACATTAAAAAGGAGTAAATGTGGAGACTTTGGTGTAAAGCTTTGGGAGAAAAAGCTTCAGAGTGTAATAAAGAATCGGACAAAATAGCCATTATTAGGACTTTTATTTTTTGCACTTATCTTATTACAAACATTGCTATTGTAGCAAACGCTGTTAGACATTGGAACGACGTACCTCAAACACAATCTTATGGGACTATACGACACAATTAGATCTTCTTATGATCTTGGCCCTGGGTTTTCAAAAGATCTCCAGACAAAGGACTTAACGCGTGTTTTTGATCGTTTTTGGATAGATCCTCAAGGAAGGCTATTTAAAGTTGACTATTCAGGTACACAAAACTGGGAAAGAGTTCCTGAGGAAGAAAGAGATAGCGTTTGGCGTACCCACAAAACCGTTCCTAGCGGACAGCATGGTAAGGTAACTCCGCATATAATTACTCATACAATCGAGGTATATCCGGCAGTATGGACAGCCCATTACTCCCGCTTCCCAAGAAAACTCCTTACTTTTGTAGAAGGAGTGCTTGTTTTTCACGACAAGCATCGTAAAATTTACGACACATTTAGGCAAAAGCTTACACTTTGGAAATAATAACTATGAATCCAGAAGAAATTAATCTTACAACAACCTCTCGTCAGTTTTCTTATGAGAAGCACGCAAGGGCAATTGACCTAATCGAAGATCCAAACCTCCTCAGAGAGCTTACTAAAACTTATCTGAAGCTCTACATGAAGCAACAAGAAGTTATTGGTAGAATTTGATGAAGGTAGACATTACCCTAGACGATTTTACAATGATTTTAAACGCTCTTCACTATTACAAAAAAGTAGAAAAGCGCGGTAATTTTAAGTCTTACACAGACGAAAAAGTAAATGACCTCAGAGATAGACTTTCTCAGAGCTTGTGCGGCAATGTCCTAACGGGTGAGCAAAGCAGTCTTATAGATTAAAGTATACAAAAAAGTTAAATGCTATCAACTCAATACCGCCTCAGGTTGGAATTTATTTGCCAAAGAATTGTAAAAGGAGAAGAGGTTAAGCTCGATGATATGATTTGGGCAGACAAACTAGCTAAGTCTAATAGATCAGCTTCAGAAATGCTGAGAAAAGCCAGAAGAATGGCGATTAATCCAGACATTGAAAAGGGAAGCTTAGATGATTTTATTAACCGAATGAACTTAGGAGACCCTGATCCTTCTAACCATATTACGGGTAATAATAGCATTGAAGAAATAGTAGAGTGGTTTAAGCAAGATAAAACCGACGACTGGAGACAACGCGATTGATGGAAGACTTTAATGCACCTCAGAAAAGACAGGGAATTGACGAAAACTTTAAAAAAGTATTATGAATGAAACCGCCGTTATCTATTCAAATGGAAGCCAAGAATGCGAGCGAATGGCCTCTCTCCTCAAGAATCTAGGAGGTGAGTTTTTAGAGTATAAGCTCGGAGAGCACTTTACTCTAGACGCTTTTTACTCAGAGTTTGGATCTAATGCAACCTTTCCTCAAGTTACGATGGGGATAAATCATATCGGAAACATGAACGAAGCGCTTAAATATATGATGAAAGAAGGAATGTTCTCGTGAAGCAAAACATCTTATACAGAGATATATTAGTGGTCGTTATTACAACGGCCTTTATTTTTACTGTTTTTTCGCTGTATAAAAATAACATGATATACCCTACCCAAGGGTACTCTCAAGATGCTTAATATTCGTTTAAAGACTCGTACAATCTAGGAGCATCATGCAAGGTTTATTTAACCTAATGGCCGCTGGGTCATTTGTAGTATCTGCTAGTCTTGTTGGTGGCGGGGCATATTTGTTTTTTAACAAGGACAAAATTGTTACAAGCATAGTAGATAACGCTAAAGAGTCTATCTCTAGAGAGATTGGAGAAGCTCTTCCAGGCCTTATACAGGAGGTTGTAAAGCTTCCTGAGATGCCCTCTTTACCCAAGACCACGGGTCCAGCCTTACCATTTTGATTGACAAAGGCTAAAATATCTGGTATAATTACAAATGAAATTTACCAAACGCGATATGTTATTCTTTGCATCCGGTACTTTGTTGGCTTCAACTTTAACGCCTTTACTAATAGAAGCCTCTACTCCTAAAGCCGTTAAATTACCAGTAGAGCCGTTCTCAGAAGAAAAAATTGTAAAACAAATTAATATAAAAGAAGAACTAAAAACTTGGAAGTGCCCTAATTGCACTCCTGCAGAACAATACGTTTTAGCAGAGCTCCAAAAAAATACGCGAATTACTGATAGAAACTCCCTTGCTACAATTCTTGGGAATATCATGCAAGAAAGTAGGTTCACCTCTAACATTTGTGAAGGTGGAACTAGGGTTAACTACCAAAACTGCAGAAAAGGCGGATATGGTCTTATTCAATGGACCTCCCTAAGCCGATACAAAGGTCTTGGTAATTTTTGTAAAAAGTTCGGATGCGATCCATCTTCACTGGAAGGTCAAACTCGTTACATGATTAACGAAGATATTTTCCAGCGCTATCTGCCTATGTTTGAGGGCGGCGGACAAACCGTCAGGCAGTACATGGTTCCTGCTTACTACTGGCTTGGTTGGGGAATCAAAGGAAATCGTGAAATTTACTCTTACGAGTATGTCAATAAGCTCAAGTATATGTTATAATAAAAAGGTCTTCAAGTTTATTGAATGAAAATCTTTTTGGATACTGCGGATACAGACATTATTCGCCATCACTTCTCAACCGGACTAATTGACGGAATTACAACAAACCCGACTCTAATCATGAAGAGCGGACGTAATCCCGAAAGCGTATACGAAGAAATTATTGACATTGGCGTAAAAGACCTTAGCATGGAAGTTAGCGGAAACGCCGACGAAATGATTAAAGAAGGAAAGCGCTTGGCACAAAAGTTTCCCACTGCGGCAACTATTAAAGTTCCTTGCACTAGAGACGGTTTACTTGCCTGTAAAGCATTGCGATCTGATCTTATTAACGTAAATGTTACTTTGATTTTTAGCGCTGCTCAAGCGATCTTGGCTTCTAAAGCCGGGGCGACTTATGTTTCACCTTTTGTTGGCAGACTTGATGACCAATCTGTTGCTGGCTTAGAAGTAGTTCGTTCTATTTCTGAGGTGTACAGAATCCATGGCTCTAGGACTCAGGTGCTTGCAGCATCTGTCCGCACGGTTCAAAGAGCTGTTAGATCTTGGTACAACGGAGCGCAAGTTGTAACAATGCCTCCTAAAGTATTTACTCAAATGATCAACCACGTTCTAACGGACAAAGGCCTTGAAATCTTTGAGGAAGATCTAAAAGCAACAAGAGAGCTTCTTGGTCAGTAAGACCTAATAAGGGCAAAAGCCCTTTCTCGCCCGAATAGCTCAGCGGTAGAGCAGCACCTTTACACGGTGAATGTCGGCGGTTCGATCCCGTCTTCGGGCATTGTATATTATATACGTGCACTCTAATGGCTAACGATTGGCGCTACTCTGAAGAACGCATGGAGCTTAGGGCAAAGTCTCTTGAGATCCTAGGAAAAATGTTTACGCTCAAGCGCGAAGTTTACGAGTTTTGCGACATGTGGATTTCACAAGGTGGAAATAACTTAAACAACATTGCAAAAGAGTTTATAAACTATATAGAAGACGTTGAGGTACTAAGACAAAATGAAGAAAAAGCAAGCAAAAGCAGCAGCAAAAAAGATAATTAAAACAGCTAAAAAACATCCTGACCATTACACAGAAGGAGATGTTACGTACGCAAGGCTAATTCTTTCTAGGTTAAAGAAAGAAAAACAGCAATGTACGAATATAAAATAAAAGAAGTTGTTAAAGTTGTAGACGGAGACACCGTAGACATTATATTAGATTTAGGCTTTGGTCTTTATAAAAAAGAAAGAGTTAGAATCGCCGGAATCGACACTCCAGAAAAACGTACCAGGGACGAAGACGAAAAGCTTTTAGGATTAGACGCAACTAGCTACGCTGAAGAGTGGTTTTGTTGTGATCCTAAAGAGCTAGAAGTTAGAACCGAAAAAGACGGTAAGTACGGCAGAATGTTAGGTTGGTTTTACAAAGGCGAAGAATGCTACAACAAAAAAATAGTTGACGACGGGTACGCCTGGTGTTATAACGGGGGTACAAAAATCGAAAAAGGAGTCAACGCCTACGATCAACTAGTTAAACTCAGAGGGTATGCCTCTTTTTCCGAATATAAACAATCCAAGTAATCATGAAAAACATCGAGACCCACATTGCTAAGGACAAGGAAATTCTTCAAGACCCCACAGTCTCTCCTCAACAGAGAAGGCACATTGAAGAAGAGCTCAAAGAGCTAGAGTATTATCGCAAAGAAAACCCAGAAGACCTTCACGACCCATCTCCGTTGGAGCTATATTGCGCAATGAACCCTGAGACCGAAGAATGCAGGGTCTATGAGGATTAAAGACAAATATAATAGGCCCTAGTATTAGGGCTTTTTTATTATGTCAGAAAACGGCGATAAAAGATTCCCATCTGCCTTAAAATGGTTTACATTAGGTATAGGAACATTAATCGGTGTTGCTCATATAGGTGTTTTAGGGCATCTCATGAACTCCCGGCCCACTGTTCCTGTGATTAACCTTCCTGTAGGGGATTACACAACCTACAGATTAAAAGCCACTAAAGATGGCTACGAAATTGAATATAAGTCAAATGACCCCACGGTGCTAGGAGTCAAAAAGTACGTAGACAAAGAAAACGGAATCTTTGGAGTTGGCGGAAGGTCCACTTCTACTTATGACGAGGAATACACAGTCAATGGGGCAAGGCACCGAGGAGGTGGCGAGGGAAAGATCAATGCCGCAACGTTAGAATGTATCAAAGCGGAAGGTGGAGGAGAATCCGTAGGTGCAACAGTGGGGGCTAGCGTTGCGGGTGGGTTAATTGCTCCGGTCTTAGTTAACATACCTTATGTTGGTTGGTTAGCTGCAGGATGGGTAACACTATTTGGGCAAAACCAAGGCGCACAAATAGGTGCAGAACTTGCTACAATAGGTAAGGACTGCGAAAACTTATAATACTAAAATCTGGAGATTATTAAATGAAAGTTGGAATGATTGGCTTGGGCAGAATGGGCGAAGGCATGTCTCGCCGAATGATCGCCGCCGGTATTGAGGTACAAGGCTACAGAAAAAACTACGAAAAAGCACAAAAGCAGTTTGAAAAAGGCTATATTAGCGGGTGCACCACCTCTATCGAGTATCTTGCTAGAGTGATACATACGGACAAAGATACAGGGCTAACTCCAGGTATCTTTATGCTCGTGGTTCCTGCGGAAAGCGTACAGGACACTCTAGATGAGTTGTTACCATTTTGCATAGAAGGCGATATCATTATCGACCACGGTAATTCCAATTTTAAAGACTCTAGGCGAAGAGCTGAAAAGTTGTCTATGCTCGGTATCCAATATATTGATTGTGGCACTAGCGGAGGAGTTCATGGCCTCGAGCGTGGTTATTGTCTCATGGTAGGAGGTTCAACTACGGCCGTTGCCGTATGCGCTCCAATTTTCCAGGCTTTAGCTCCTGGTATCAATGCTGCACCACGCACAGGCAAAAGAGACGTCGGGGATCCTGCCTGGTATCCAGAAGAGTTCGGATGGATGCATTGCGGAAAACCAGGCGCAGGTCATTTTGTAAAAATGGTTCACAACGGAGTAGAATATGGAATCATGCAAGCATACGCAGAGGGATTTAATATCTTGCATGAAGCTAATGCTGGGTCAAAATACATTAGGGAAGGTAATGCCGAAGTTGCTCCAATGGATAATCCAGAAGATTATAAGTATAATATTGACGTTGCTAAAGTGGCTGAGTTGTGGCGTAGGGGTAGCGTTGTTGGCAGTTGGTTACTTGACCTTACAGCTGATGTTCTTCGCAGGGATAGAGAGCTTAGCAAGTTTGATGGGGGAGTATCAGACTCTGGTGAGGGTCGTTGGACTGTTAATACTGCTGTGGATCTCGGTGTTCCGGCCCCTGTTATTACTGCTGCTCTCTACGAACGTTTCGGATCTAGGAGACTAGGAAAATTTGCAAACAAAGTTCTTAATGGAATGAGAGCAATGTTTGGAGGCCACGAGGTTAAATAGCATGAACTTTTCAATGGACGAGGAGGCGGTTAAAAAGTACAACTTTTCTATGTCTGCCTTTTCTAGGCTTTTTGGCCCTGACCATATCTCAATGGAAATGATGAATTTCTGTTATTGCTGGGCTATTTCTGAAAAAGAAATAGAGGCAAAAAAACTAGAAACAATAGACTTTTATTTTAAAGAACTATGGAATCAGCAATTATCATCATAGCAATTCCCATGCTATGGCTTGTATTTTTGTTAATTTTATCTATATTTTCAGAATAATGAAGTTATTTATTTTATCTAGTACTTTATTTTTTACAGTAAGCACCTTTATTTTATGGAGCTTAAATAATGCATACGGCTACTGACCCAGTGTGGAGCGTGGTAGGTATGGTGGCTTTGTGCTTATTGCTAGCTAGCTACTCCATCTACTACGTTCTTAAAATGGCTTGGGACGAAGAAAACAGTTGACATAACATTGTTTTTAGTCTAAGATATATATA
>Ga0136656_1000259_pt1 | contig 17794 bp, 15 predicted proteins | sample CPBDNA_9_FD_94862 | JGI IMG/M metagenome (GOLD analysis project Ga0136656, IMG submission 94862) | Freshwater to marine salinity gradient microbial communities from Chesapeake Bay, USA - CPBay_Sum_15_0.8_DNA (version 2) | ecosystem: Environmental > Aquatic > Marine > Coastal | place: USA...
AGTGCGCAACCATTAGTATTAGCAACCACCAATGCAACAGCACAAGACATACGATTTTTCACAGGATCAAATGGAGCAAATGATAGGATGAGAATCTTAGGTAATGGTAATGTAGGGATAGGAACCACTACTCCACAAGCTAGATTGGATGTAGCTGGGGGTGTTAGAGTTGGTAATGACACCTCAGCTTGTACAAGCTCTAATGTTGGTACTCTTAGATATAGTAATTTAGACTTACAAGTTTGTACTACTATAGGTTGGTCAGACTTGCAATCAACTCCTAATGGGTCTATTAATAAGCCATTCTTAAGTCCAGTACAGGCACAAAATCTTGGATATTCAGCAGGTACTTATAATTTTAAAGCAGGAGCAATGAGTGCTCCAGTATTATTAGAATACCAACCCAATTATTATGAGAGTAAACCTTTTTGTTTAGTCTTTAGGTCTCCATACCGTTCTACTGCAACTACTAATAAGATTAATTTGAATATTCCTATGGGTGGACTGCTGGTACAAAGAGATACATTAGATTTAAGAGCAGCAGTTTACTGGAGTGCTCCAATTACGTATAATGCTGTTGGCGGTGCTGGGAACAATACAGCAGATAGTGGATATTTTCCAAGAAGAGTTATTTTAGGTTTTCCTGGTGGTCATGGTATTTTCCGTACAGATCAAAACCAATGTAACTGGGGAAATTCTACTGGAGCGCTTGGTGCTGGCTACGATGGGGGAACTTGCGGTTCATTTCCTAATGATTTGGTGTGGGGAAGCGGAACCGGTAGCGCTACTTATGATAATAGGAGCGGAACCTGGTCTCATTGGGTTACTTGGAATTAACTATAATGTACGATAAAAGATAGTTCTCAATTTTCTTAACAACTAAACTCTCAATAATATAGACATAACTTTAGGATAGCTTTTATTTATACACAATCATAGAATTGAAGTAATTGTTATAAAGTGATACAATTAACACGTAAAAATATACAATATAATCATAAAAATAAGTAGAGATAAACAATGAATTTTTTGATATCTCACAATAATATAATCAAAACTAGATAAATTACATTTAATTATAATTATACTAATACAATGGATCAAAATTTATTAAAATCAGAGTCTAAGAATAAATCTATCATTAATCTTAAACTTAAATCAGAACAAGTTGCCCCTATAAAATCAAATCATAGTAAGAATTTGAGCTATAGTTCTAAATTACAATCTAGAAGTTTATCCAATACCCAATGGATATTAGTAATATATAATTTTGTATTTCTAACTCTAGTAGCTGGTGCTATATTCTTGGATTGGGCTAGTATCTTTCAATTACCAAAATCTATTGTTTTCACACTAGGAGTCACTGGGTTTCTAGTTTCAGCTAGTATTTTATGGATATTCGGTCAAATTCGTCATAGTATATCGATAACTTTAGGAGATCTTTTATTTATTCTGATTGGATTGGCTATAATAGGTATTACTTTTGCTAACCCTAATCGGATTGCTTTTTGGGGGAGTACGAATCGTATTTTTGATGCTGGTATATTTGTAATATTTTTAGTTTTATTTTATATTCTTTTAAAATTATTCTTAGAAAAAAAATCTCTTTATATATTAGTTTTCTTAATATCTATTTTTATTATACTGTCGGCTGGAGTCGGGGCTATTGCAATTTATATACCAGATCTGGTTAAGTATTTGTCAATTCTAGGGAAATTACAACCTAGCTATACTTGGTTGACTGAATCTCCAAAAGAATTGGTATTTATAACTTTGATTGTAGTTAACTTTATATTTCTTATTTTGTCTAAAGTAAAATCTAAAACAATTATAAAATTATTGATATCTAGTCTTTATTACTTGTCTTTATTAATACATACTTTAATCCTGATTAGATTATCTGGGAATAGTATGTATATTTTGACAATTTTTACTGTTATTATACATACTATATTTTATATCAAATATGCATCTCACAATTCTAAGCTTAGAAGTAAATTAAAATTTATAGCTATTAGAGCTTCACTTATATCTGGCATTTTGATTATAGCTTTAGTATATATAATGTCAGTAAGACCATTCCAAGATAATCTAAATTTCCCAGAATATCCTACTTTTGCCAGTCCTAGTCTAGATTTATCCCTAGACATTGCTAGACAAAGTCTGCAGTTTGATACTTGGTTTGGTAGTAGTAATATTATGTATGCTTGGAATAGATTTGCCCCTGCAGATGTTAATCTAGAACTATCTAACTTTAGCTTTGAGACTTTGTCTAATGAATTGATTAATATAGTGGTTAAGAATGGGTTAGTGGTAGTAGTTCTATTATTATTTTTGAGTATATGGGTATTCTTATCAATTTTGAGAATTGTATTAATTCAAAAAACTATTCCATTTGAATTATACATTTTGATTATAGCTATTATAGGGTTATTCCTTATTCCTTTTAATGTTCTGACAAAAGTCTTATTTATCTTTATCCTAATTTTATGGAGTAATATATTTACTCAATATTTCAAACCTATTTTCAAATTAAATTTAGATATTAATAAGATTCCTGCATCCATTTCATCACTATTGACTTTTGCCTCCCTATTCATATTATTAGGTTCATTTCTTGGAGCTAGTAAAATATATAATATTTTTAAGTCTCAGGAATATGTTGTAAAAGCTAATAAAGTACAAGATAAGTCGGAGCAATTACAATTATTGAGTCAAGCCCAAAGTCAGTCTCCAGATATGATTGAATATGCTAATCTTTATATATTAGCTTTTATTAATCAAATTAATGAACAATCCATTGAATTAGCGAATACTTCTAATTCTGAGGGTACTAATCTAAATCCTGATGTAGATACTGAAAAGAAAAAAAATCTGGAGGATAACATTACGAAGGTTCAAGGGATGATTGATGAGTATAAATCTAAGTTTGCAATGGATAGTAGAGTTATTTATTGGCAATTAGATTTATATTCTATAACTCATCGTTATGGCATGGTTGATGAAAATTTATATTTGTCTACTATATCTCAGGGTAGAGCATTAAGACTATACTCTCAAGACTGGGATATTTATGAAGCTCAATATTATGCTAGACAAGCTCAAAAGGGTGAAGAGTTAAACTCAGATCAGTTAGCACAAGCAAAAGCTATTCTAGATGATACCATCAAAAAAAATCAGTTTTCCATAGAGGTTTATAAAAATTATTATGAGCTATTAGCTCTGAGTGAGGATTATCAAGCACAAATTGATATATTAGAAAAGTATGTGAATACAATGACGGAAAAAGATAGTCCGGTTGACCAAGAGCTGATATATTCATTGGGAGTAGCTTATCAAAATAATAAACAATATACTGAAGCTTTAGCAATATATGATAAATTATTAGAAGCTTTCCCAGAGTATACCAATGTCTATTTCAAATTAGGAGAATTATATGAGGCTCAGAAAGAAACTGGCTTAGCTATACAAAATTATCAAAAAGTTTTAGAGTTAGATCCTAATGCAGAGGCAGCTCGTCTTAAATTAGATCAATTGCAATAAATATCTATATTGTATTTACAGTTTATATTTGATATACTATATTCAGTACTTAATATAAATATATATGGATTATATTCAAGATATAGATACAGTAATAGCAGTTGTCAGAATATTTGGATTTGCAGTTTTAGCTTTTGTTCTAGGAATTGTATTGACTCCGTTTTTGACTGATTTTCTGTTCCGTACTAAATTGGGTAAAAACATCAGAGAAGAGTCTTGGGATAATAGTAAAACTCCTGTCTTTAATCAGTTTCATCAGCATAAGCAGGGTACTCCTACTATGGCAGGGATATTGTTTTGGATTATTACTGCTATTTTGACTTTAGCTTTTAATCTAACTCGTTCGGAGACTTTTTTACCTCTTGCTTTTTTGGTCTCAGCAGGTCTATTAGGGGCTATTGATGATATTGCTAATATAAAAGGTATTGGTAAAATAAAAGGGTTGGGTGTAAAACTAAAATTAGGTTTGCAATTGTTAATAGCAGGTTTCGGGGCCTATTGGTTTACTTTTAGGCTAGAATGGACTTCATTTCATATCCCTGGAGGGGCATTACTTGGTTTGCCAACTGATGTGGAGCTAGGGCTTTGGTATATACCAGTATTTATAATCTTAGTTGTGTTTATTATGAATGCAGTTGATATTACAGATGGATTAGATGGGCTTTTAGCAGGGTCGATAATACCTCCATTGGGGGTATTATCAGCATTAGCTTTAGCTCAGGGAAATATTTCTCTTGCTATATTTATGAGTACTTTAATCGGAGCTTTGTTAGCATTTTTGTGGTTTAATATTCATCCAGCTAGATTCTTTATGGGGGGGACAGGCGCTTTCCCATTGGGTGCTGTCTTAGCCGTAGGAGCTATGCTGACTAATTCTTTAGTCATATTACCAATTATAGGATTTCTATTTTTTGTAGAAGGGCTATCATCTATCATTCAGCTTATATCTAAAAAATTTTTTAAGAAAAAAGTTTTTTTAGCAGCTCCCATTCATCATCACTTTCAAGCACTCGGTTGGCCCGAGACTAAAATTGTGATGAGATTCTGGATTATTTCTTTAGTTATGAGTGTTATTGGCCTTACTATTGGTTTATTAGGTTTATAAAACTATGTATGATATTTTAATTAAAAACGGTTTAATTGTAAATGGCTTAGGTAGCCAACCTTATAATGGTACAATTGCTATTAAAAATGGTAAAATTCATAAAATCACCTCCAAAGATAATGGATATAAAGCTCATATTGAAATTGAAGCTAATGGTAAGATTATAACTCCTGGATTTATTGATATTAGTAATCATTCGGACACTTATCTTACCTTACTCTCAGCTCCATCTCAAAAAAGTTTAATTACCCAAGGAGTGACTACTATAGTTGGAGGTAATTGTGGAGCATCTCTTGCTCCTTTAATTAGTAATTCAGCCATTGGCTCAATTCAGAAATGGACTGATATGTCTAATATTAATATCGATTGGCATACATTTAAGGAGTATTTAGCAGTCTTAAAAAATAAATCTTTTGCTCCTAATTTTGCTAGTTTAGTTGGTTATGATACAGTCAGAAGAGGTTTAATTGGGGACGAAAATAGAGCTTTAACTGATGCTGAATTAAAGATTATAGCCAACCTTATTCATCAATCTTTGGAAGAAGGTGCTATTGGAGTATCATTAGGGTTAGCTTTTTCTCATATGCAATCTGTTGATAAAAAAGAATTATTGCAGTTGGCTAATATTATTAAGAAATATAATAAAATTTTAACAGTTCATAGTCGTAATGATGGAGAACAAGTAGTAGAGTCTATCAAAGAAATTATTTATATAGTCTCTAGTACAAAAGTAAATACGCATATTAATCATCTAAAAATTCTGGGTAAAAAAAATTGGAAATATGCTACAGAAATTAATGAAATACTAACTCAAGCTATATTAGATAAACTCCCTTTAACTTTTGATATTTTCCCATATACTGCCAATAATACAGTGGCATATTTGTTGTTGCCAAGGTGGGTTTCAATAGGTGGGCGACAAGTTTTAATAAAAAACTTACAAGATTCTAATATTAGAGCTAAATTAGTGCAGGAAATGAAATCTAACTCTTATGATTATACTCGTATGATAGTTTCAGATAGTCCAATGAACAAATCAATTATTGGAAAAAATATAGTAGAGATAGCGAAAAATCAAAGTTTGAGTGTTGAAGATGCTGTGATACATTTGGTACTAGCTTCAGAAGGCAGGGGCAGAGTAATTGTAGATTCCATTTCATCCCGACATATGAATGAATTAATCCTATTTAATAATAGTATGATCGGTTCAGATTCTGCAGGGTATGATGATAATTTGATTAAATATAAAAATTATGAACATCCTCGTTCTTTTGGAGCATTTACCAAGTTCTTGCAAGATTTTGTGTTAACAGGCAAATTAACTTGGCAGCAAGCTATCCCAAAAATCACCTCTCTACCAGCAAAAATTTTTGGATTGGATAATATTGGTGTTATTCAAGAAAATATGCATGCAGATCTTGTGATATTAGATCCTATAAATCTACAATCTTGTGCTAATTTTCAGCAACCCATACAATATTCTATAGGTATAGAAGTAGTTATCATTAATGGAAAAATAACATTACAAGGGGGACAGGTTATTGATTTAGCAGGAAGGGTTATTAATTCTTGAGGGTATGAATTTACAAGGAAAGAAAGTAATGGTAATGGGACTGGGACTCAATGATGGAGGTTTAGGAGCGGTAAAATATGCTTTATCTAATCAAGTTTTAGAGTTAATAATTACAGATTCTAAGACTTCAGATATCTTAAAGCCAACTATTGATAAGATTAACTTATTACCTAATAATAATATTCCTATCAAGTATATTTTAGGGCAGCAAAATAGTGAAGACTATACTAAAGTTGATATAATTATCAAAAATCCAGGAGTACCTAATAATTCTCCTTATCTGGAAGTAGCAAGGAAAGCAGGAGTATCTATAACTACTGACGTTGAGCTGTTTTTTGAGCATATTGATTCTTTGGAAAAGCCACCAACTGTCATAGGTATTACAGGGACTAGAGGTAAATCTACTACCACAGCCTTGATACATCATATATTAAGTAATTTTTATGGTAAAGAGAAAGTTTTACTTGGAGGAAATATTAGAAAATCTATATTAAATCTTGTTTCAGATATACAACAAAATAGCTACATTGTATTAGAATTATCTAGTTTTCAATTGGATAATATTAAATATTCTCCACATATTGGTGTTTTTACTTCTTTTTTTGCAGATCATTTGGATAGATATAATTCTATTGACGAATATTTTGAGTCTAAAACTAATATAGTAGCTTTTCAAAATAAAGCTGATTTTGCTATACTTAATATTGATAATGAACGAATTTCTAATTTGGCTACTCAAATTAAATCTAGATTAACTACATACTCTTTATATAACAAAAACGCCAATATACATATAGATGAGGAAAGTTATATTATATATAATGATGATAAGATTATACATATAAAAGATATATCACTCTTTGGTGAACATAATCAATATAATGTAATGGCAGCTATTGGAGTTGCGAATATAATAGGGGTTGATAAAAATGTCTTAGTACAATCTCTCAAATCTTTTAGAGGTATTGAAGGGAGACAACAGTCTCTAGGATTTGTGAATGGAGTAGAAATTATTAATGATACGACTAGTACAATGCCAGTAGCTTTGAAGGTGGCTATGGATACATTCCAAGATAAGCCATATATTTTAATATGTGGGGGTGAAGATAAAGGCTTAGATTATTCTGAGCTATCTCAACATAATTGCAATAATTTAAAAGCAATAGTGCTATTACCTGGATCAGCTAGTCTTCTGATCAAGAGGTATATATCTAAAGTTAGTATTTATGAGGTCAAAACTTTAGCTGAAGCAGTGAGTCAATCTTTTGTATTAGCAATGTCTGGAGATCGAATTGTATTTTCACCGGGGGCTACTAGCTTTGGAATGTTTTTGAACGAATTTGATAGGGGAGATAAGTTCATAGCTTTAATTCAAGCTAAAAAAGATAATTAATAATATAATGAGACAACAAATCAAACTAAAAGGAATAGATTCTGTATTTTTAGTCTCAGTAGGGATACTATTATTATGGGGATTAGTAATCTTACAGTCAGCTAGTGGACCGAGCTCCAATAGCATCTATGATAATGTCTATTATGAGTTAGTGAATCAAATATTAAAAGGAGTTTTACCTGGAATTGTTATTTTCTTTTTATTCGCTAATATTAAATTTAGTTTTATTAAAAAATTTGCTATATTTAGCTGGATAATTGCAATAGCTTTAAACCTAATGGTTTTAATACCACAATTTGGAGTTGAAGTCAAAGGTGCCTCTAGATGGATTGATATTGGGTGGCTTAGAATTCAACCATCTGAGGTTTTAAAGCTAGCTATAATATTATGTTTAGCAATTGTTTTAACTAAATTAGGGGACAGAATTAATAAAATCTGGGCCATATTGATAGTCGGTGTTATTATTGGTATAGGAGGATTTATAGTGATTATAGTTCAAACTAGTCTTAGTAATGGAGTTATTTTATTAGTTATATCGGTTAGTATTTTGTTTCAGTCGAAACTCAAATTTAGATTTATAGCTATATTTATGACTATAGCTTTAATAGTAGGTATAGGAGCTATACTTAAAGAACCTTTCCGTGAGGCTAGATTGTCGACTTTTTGGCAACCAGAAAATGCTACTCAAGATGAAAAAAATCAAATTGAGAATAATCTTATTGCGGTCGGCTCAGGTGGGTTAACAGGAGTTGGTTTAGGAGAAAGTAGGCAAAAGTTTTTTTATTTGCCAGAAGCTAGTACTGACTCTATTTTTGCAGTTTTTGCAGAAGAAGCAGGTTTTATAGGAGCTGTGCTTTTAGTTATTTTATTCTTGGTTATCATTTGGAGAATTTTATGGTTACATATTAAAGTGGATGATGAATTCAGTAGATATGTTCTAGTTGGTGGTGCTACATGGCTTACATTACAAACTTTTATTAATATAGCTACTACAGTTCAATTAGCTCCAGTTACAGGAGTCACCTTACCTTTAGTGAGTTCTGGCGGTAGCTCTATGATAGTATTTGGAGCTCTATTTGGTATTATAGCTAATATAAGTAAATATAGACATTAGACATAATAATACAAATACTTGATTTAAGTTCTAAAATATTGTATAATATACAAATAATATGTACTTAATTTATATACTTAGTAATAATTAACAATAGCTATGGTCAATACACGCCCCACAATTTCTCTTGAAGATATGGCAAAAGCAGGTGTACACTTTGGACATCACACTTCCAAATGGCACCCTAAAATGAAAGATTATATATATGGAAGTAAGAATTCTATCCATATTATAGATCTTAATACTACTAAAGCAAAGCTAGAAGTAGCTCTTGATTTTATTTCTGAAACTGTAGCTTCAGGTAAAGATATTTTGTTTGTATCTACCAAAAAACAAGCTATTCCTATAGTCAAAAGTATTGCTGAGGAAACGGGGATGCCATATATGGTTAGAAGATGGGTAGGTGGAATTTTTACTAACTTTAAAGCTATTAATAAAAGAGTTAAACAGCTAGTTGTTCTAGAAGAAAAGTTAGAAGCTAATGAACTTAAGTCTTATACTAAAAAAGAAAGAAAAGTTTTTGGAGATAAGGTAGAAAAAGGAAATAAAATTTTTGCAGGTGTAAAAGACTTGAGGGGTCTACCAGGAGCTGTCTTTGTACAAGATATAACAAAAGATTCTTTAGCTATAAAAGAAGCACATGACTTAAATATACCAGTGATTGCTTTAGCTGATACTAATGCTAATCCAGGATTAGTAAATTATATAATTCCTGCTAATGATGATGCTATTAGTTCAATTCAATATATTTATAATTTAGTTTCACAGACCATCACAGAAGCAAAAACTAAAAGAGTTGCTCCAGTTACAGGGTCAAAAAATACCAATAAATAATAATAACTATGATTACTGCTCAAGATGTTTCTAAACTAAGACAAATTACAGGGGCTGGTATGATGGACGCCAAAAAAGCTTTGGAAGAATCTGCTGGTGACTTTGAGAAGGCAAAAGAATTATTACAATCTAGGTATGCTGAAAAAGCAGATAAAAAAGCAGATAGAGAAACAGGGGAAGGGTTTATAGGTACCTATGTGCATAATGGGAAAACAGCTGCTTTAGTAGCCTTAGCTTGTGAGACTGACTTTGTAGCTCGTAATGATGAATTTAGAGAGTTAGCTCAGAATATAGCATTACATATTACTGCATTGATTGCAGAAGATGCAACAATTCAAGATATATTAGATTCTAATTATATCAAAGACCCTAGTCTTACCATTACAGAATTACTGAAAAGTAAAATTGGAGTATTAGGTGAAAATATTCAGATTAAGTCTTTTAAAAAAATTTCTTTATAAATTTAAATTAAGTTCAATCCAATAAGCTATGACAGCAGCTATAATTATTGTAATTTTAATCATATTCCTAAGTATAGGATTGTTCTTTGTAATCAAAAAGCTGTCATATGTGTCAGATATTGAACCTGATATATATGAAGAGGAAGGAGCTATTACTGATTTTAATCCCATCACTCAGGAGGTTGATGATTTGGGGAATGATGGTTATCAATCTAAGTCAAAAGCTAAGTTTGCTGTCTTTATGAGCACGATATATAAGTTCTTTAATCAGCAGACTCAAAACTTGAATCAAATGAGGCTTCAATATAAGCAGAGACAAATTGAAAAAATTCAAGCTAAGGAAAAAGCTATACAAGAAGCTATAAAAAAAGATTTAGAAGCCCAAGAATTAGAATTAAAGTCGAACAAAGAACAGATTGTGCCTGAAATAGATACTTCTAATTTTGAAACTAAGAATATTATTCCAAATAGTACTAAAGATAATGAAAGTGATGATGAGTCTGATAAGTCTATAGATAAAATTAATCCAGATACTAAAGCTACTGATTTTGTAGAGCAATTATTGTCTGAGGTGGATGCAACTTCTGAAATTGATTCAGATGATGTGTCAGATACATATTATTATGAATATATGGAAAAAAGATATATTGATAGGATTGTAGCTAATTCTAAAGATATAGAATCATATAAAAAACTAGGTGATCTATATGTTGATATGAGAAATTATAAAGATGCCTTAGAAGCATTTAAACATGTGTTGAAATTAAAGCCTAATGATACTATAGCTAGTCGTAGGGTAAAAGATATATCTAATCGCTTGCACAAGCAGGGTTAACTTTATTACTATTGTCTTATCTGCTAATATAAGGTATAATATATACCATATGAGTATAAGCATGAAATAGTGAAAGTAATGAGTTTCCATATTCTAGAGGATCCTTCCAATGGAGTGACAGATGTATTCTTGTCTCATATTAGATTGACTGATATAGACCCAGCTATTTGGCAAGATGAAGAATTTGATTGGGAGTCTAGTACAGATTTTGATCTAGAATCTATAGATAAAGAGAAAATTTTTTCTATATTACATAACCCAATAATTATAAATAAATACTTTGACTCACCAGAAATGTTATATGTTATAGCAAAAGAGAAACTCGAGATAAGTGATTATTATGAATTAGTACACAAATATATTACTGAGTTTTGTGAGTTTGTAGACCAAGATTATGCTATTTACTTTAAAGTTAATTCCTAAAATGACTATATGAAAGACACATCATTCAAATTAGCTCCTCTCATTGCACTGAAGAATAAGGTATTATTTCCTAATGAGGTGGTATCATTAGTTTTTGAAAGAGAACAATCATTGCTGGCATTAAATGATGCAATGGATAATGATATTAATCCAGTTTTTGTATTTCAAAAGACTGATGAGCATAATATTACTACTGAAAATTTATATACAATTGGAACAGTAGGTAAAATTATTAGAGTTTGGAGAATGCCAGAAGGTCCTACTGGAGTTTTAGTAGAAGGTTTAAAACCAGCTATTATTCATCAGATTGATGAGACAGATTCTGGGCTAAGAGCTAATTATAGTTTGTTAAAACAACAAAAATATGAAGCTAATATAGAGGTAGAGGCTTTGATTCGCAATATAACTAATATATTTAGAGATATTGTTAATATGGGGGTTTCTGTCCCATTGTCAGTTATGAACGAGATAATTAATGATAATATTGATCCTGTCACTTTATCGTATTTGATTACTTCTATTTTATCTATAAAAAATTCAGAAAAACAAGCTCTATTAGAAAATACTGATTTAGTAGAGAGATTAAAGCATATTAATATTTATATTACTAAAGAGCGAGAAATACTAGAAGTAGGTCAAAAAGTACAAAAAGAAACCCAAAAACAGGTTGGTAGATTCGCTAAAGAGGCGATGCTAAGAGAGCAAATGAAAGCTATTGAGAAGGAATTAGGAGTTAGCTCAGATCAAGGAGAGTATGTAGAATTAAAGAAAAAAATTAAATTGGCTAAAATGCCTACTAAGGTTGTTAAGAAAGCAATGCATGAATTGTCTCGCTTAGAAAAAATGCCACCATTCTCTCCAGAAAGCTCTTATATACAAAATTATTTAGAAGTATTAGTGAGTATCCCTTGGCATAAAAAAGCTAGGGTTAAAAGAAATATAATAGAAGCTGAAGCAATCTTAGAACAAGATCATTATGGTCTAGATGAGGTTAAGGAAAGAATTACAGAATATTTAGCAGTAGAGCATTTAACTAAAAAACCACAAGGTACAATTCTATGTTTTTATGGTCCGCCTGGTACTGGGAAAACATCCATTGGGGAATCTATTGCAAGGGCAACAGGCAGAGAATTTGTGAAAGTATCTCTTGGAGGAGTTAGAGATGAAACTGAAGTTAGAGGACATAGACGAACTTATGTGGGGGCTATGCCAGGTAGAATTATACAGGGATTAAGAAATATCAAGACTACCAACCCAGTATTTATGCTAGATGAAATAGATAAATTAGGTTCAGACTTTAGAGGTGATCCTTCAGCTGCTTTATTGGAGGTATTAGATCCAGCTCAAAATAATGCATTTGTAGATCATTATTTAGATGTAGAATATGATTTATCAGATATTATATTTATTACTACTGCTAATGACCTTAGTTCTATCCCGGAACCTCTATTTGACCGTATGGAGATTATAGAATTTAGTGGATATACTGATATAGAAAAACTTAATATTGCTAAAAAATATCTTATTCCTAGAGTCCTCAAAAAGAGTGGATTGACGGCTAATAATCTAAAGTTTACGGATTTAGCTATAATGACTATTATTACCAAATATACTTTTGAGGCTGGACTTAGAAGTTTTGAGCGTGAATTATATAAAATTTCCCGTAAAATTGCTAAGCAATATTTATTACAAGGTGATAAGACTTTTAATATTAATATTACACCAGAAAATATTGAAAAATATCTAAAAGGGGAGAAATATGAAGAGAGTAAGATTAATAAAAAAGATGAAATTGGAGTATCTACTGGATTAGGATGGCATCCTTATGGAGGAGATATTTTATTTATCGAGACTAATATTTTTAAAGGGGAACCAAATCTCCAAGTGACAGGAAATGCAACTAAAGTCATGCAAGAGTCAGTACAAGCAGCCTTCTCTTATTTAAAAGCCAATGCTAAAAATTATAATATTGATGAAAAAATTCTCAAATCTCATACAGTCCATGTCCATCTTCCCTCTGGGGCAGTACAGAAAGATGGTCCGTCAGCAGGGTTAGCTATTGCTACTTCAATCCTTTCTGCACTTACTAAGCAAAAAGTTAAAAGAACTGTAGCAATGACTGGAGAAATTAACATTAGAGGAAAAGCATTAAAAATTGGTGGGGTTAAAAATAAAGTATTGGGAGCACATCGAGCTGGAATTAAAACTATTATCATTCCTAAAGCTAATAAGGCAGATTTAGAAGAAATCCCATTGAATGTAAAACAAGATATTAGCTTTGTACAAGTAGAGGGATTTGATGATGTATTCAAAGTAGCTTTTTAAGAATTGTGTGCTATAATAAATAAGTATAATAAAAAATATAGATAATATATGAATAATACATTAGATAAATTTAATTTAAGACAAGTAATTCTTGAAGCGGTAGATCAGATTCATCATCAGTATATTATTGAGAACTTACCAGAATCAATACAACAAAAGTTTGATAATATTGTCATCAACGGTATGGGAGGATCAGCTCTTCCAGCCGAGTTTTTATCCGAAACATTTTCCCAATACACTGTAGATAATAGTGCATACCCTGTGTATATCAATCGTGATTATAGTAGCTCAAAATATATTACGGACTCCTCTTTAATATTAGCTATTAGCTATTCGGGTAATACGGAAGAAACATTATCTGCTTATGAGAGTGCAGTTGCTACTGGTAGAGTAGTGATTGCTATGGCAGCAGGTGGAGCTTTAATTCAAAGAGCTAAAGAACTTAGCCAGCCTTATGTTGTTATCCCAAATCCTAGTCCAGATTTTCAACCAAGATATGCCACATTATATATTCTCAAGGCTATTATTGAAGTTTTGATCCAATTTGGTGTACTTTCAGATATAGCTAGAGACAAAGTTATTAATTTAGTTAATCAAGTTAACCCTAAAGATTTTGAATCTCAAGGAGAGACTTTAGCCAACACAATAAAAGGTAAGACTCCAGTTATATATGCCACTTGTGAGTATAAATTGTCAGCTCATTTATGGAAAATTAAAATCAATGAGAATGCTAAGACTCCATGTTTTTGGAATTATGTCCCAGAATTAAATCACAATGAAATGGTTGGATTTACTAATCCACAAGCTAACTTCCAATTTGTTTTATTGCAAAATGAAGTTGAGACTTCTCGCAATATAAAGAGATTCTCTAAATTAAAACAATTATTTGAAAGTAGAGAATTATCAGTTGTCAATGTGATAGTCCCAGACTTTGGTAATAAACTTGCAAATTTAGTAGCTATGACATTAATCGGAGATTGGACTGCTTATTATTTAGCACTTTCTTATGGTATTGATCCTACTCCAGTAGATATGGTAGAAGAATTTAAATTATTAATGAAAGATTAGTATGGATTATGATGTCAATAGTATTGCTAAATTAGCTCATATTAATCTCTCTTCCGAGAGAAATATGATGTTAAATCAAGACTTTGGTAATATTTTAGATTATGTCAATACATTGACTAGCCTAGATCTTGAATCTCAAACTATACCAACTTATTATATACAGTCATTGAGAGAAGATATTGCTTTTGATAATAATCCAATATTTAGTGATAATATTAAAGAAAATATTATCAAAGAGATGCCATTAGTAGAAGACGGATATTTAGTAGTTAAATCAGTGTTGAAAAAATAATATGCTACCATCTATAGAACAACTTCATCAGTCATATATTCAATCTCATACTACAGTTACAAAAGTAGTAGCTGATATCTTGGCTACGATTCAATCTAAAGATAAAGAAATCAACTCTTATACTGAGGTCTTTGGAGATGAAGCTTTAAGACAAGCTGAATTGGTTGACTCTAAGTTAGCTCGTGGAGAAAAATTAGGTTTGTTAGAAGGAGTCCCAATTTCAGTCAAAGATGCAATCTTAATTGAAGGCTATAAAGCCACTGCTTCCTCTAGGATGTTAGAAGATTATACTGCTACTTATGATGCTACAGTTATTACTAAACTAAAGAATGCAGGAGCTATATTCTTAGGTAAGACTAATTTAGATGAGTTTGCTATGGGAGCTTCTACTGAAAACTCTGCTTTTGGGGCTACACTTAACCCAGCTGATATTACTCGAGTACCAGGAGGTTCATCGGGAGGGTCAGCAGCTAGTGTAGCGGGTGATATGGCAGTAATATCAATTGGCTCAGATACTGGTGGATCGATTCGTCAACCAGCCTCACTCACTGGAATAGTAGGACTAAAACCAACTTATGGTAGAGTATCAAGGTTTGGCTTAATAGCAATGGCATCATCTCTAGATCAAATTGGACCATTTGCTCATAGAGTTATTGATACAGCTCATATTCTAACAGCTATTGAAGGTAAAGATGTGATGGATGCAACTTCAGTAGATTTAGATTCGAGTCAACTTTTAGATATTGAAAAAATTAAACATGCTGATGTTAAAGGGATGAAAGTAGGAATACCAAAAGAATATTTTATAGATGGAATTGAGACAGATGTTAGACAAGCTATAGATGAAGTAATAGAAACTTATAAAACTTTGGGAGTAGAATTTGTAGAAGTGAGTCTGCCACATACAGAATATGCTGTCCCAACTTATTATATTATTATGCCGGCTGAGGTTAGTACGAATTTAGCTAGATTTGATGGTATTAGATATGGTCTATCTGAATTGCAAAATTCTCAAGATTTACAGGAAGTATATCGAGCTAGTAGAGCAAAAGGTTTTGGGAATGAGCCTCTAAGAAGAATTATGTTAGGTACTTATGTTTTATCTAGTGGATATTATTCATCATATTATGGTAAAGCTAAGCAAGTACAAAATATGATTAGACAAGATTTTGTTAATGTATTCAGAGAGGTAGATGTGATCATTACTCCAACTAGTCCACATACTGCCTTTACTATTGGAGAAAAAGTTAATGAACCCGTGTCTATGTATCTTGAAGATATTTTTACAGTAGCTACTAATTTAGCTGGAATTCCAGGTATTTCAGTACCTACTCTTTCTAATTCAGGTTTACCGATAGGCTTCCAGTTAATGTCAAATCACTTTCAGGAACAAAAATTACTAACTTTAGCTCAAGCTATAGATAATATTAGATATGATAAATTCAATAATCAATAATATATTCTTATTGGTTCAAATAGTCTCAGGCATTATTTCGTGGATAATGTTTATTTTGATAGTATATTTAGCTATGAAAACAGATTTTTGGCAGAAAAAAATTTATAATGTTTTCATTGGTTTTCGTAAACTACCCGAAGAAGGATTAGATCATAGTCTAAAAGTAAATAAAGAATGGGATAATATTATGAAAAGATTAGATTCTAAGGATGAAGCTAATTATAAGTTAGCTGTTATAGAAGCAGATAAATTGCTTGACACCGTTTTGAAAAAATTAACTATACCAGGCTCTACAATGGGAGAGAGATTAAAAGCTATTCCAAGTGGACAATTACCCAGTATAGATAATGTCTGGAAGGTTCACAAATTAAGAAATCATATTGTACATACTACAGACTTTATACTTACTGACAATAAAGCGAAGCAGGCTATGACTATCTATAAACAAGCTTTTAAAGAATTAAAAGTTCTTTAATTATGATATCTATCTTACAAGAAGGAGATAGGATCTATATTGAAAAATGGGATTTAGATTATATTATTGGAATTGATGAGGCTGGTAGAGGTACCCTAGCTGGTCCAGTAGTAGCAACTGCTATAGCTCTAAATACAGATACTTTGTTATCAGAGATTTGGCAAACATCTCCATTAAAATATACCAAAGACTCCAAAAAGGTAACCCCAGTAAGAAGACAAGCAATATATAATGCAATACAAGATCAATATCCGATTGGATTAGGGATTATATCAGCCAATACCATTGATACTATTAATATATTGGAAGCAACTAAATTAGCTTGGCTGGAAGCTTTAGAACAATGTCTGATACAATTACCATTAGAGTCTAAAATCGGAGTTATAATCGATGGCAATACCTTACCTCTTGGTATAGAATACCCACATAAAGCAATAATAAAAGGAGATAATAAGCATTTGAGCATTGCTTTAGCCTCAATTTATGCCAAAGTTAATAGAGATAATTTAATGACTTTGTACCACACACAATATCCAAATTATAACTTTGATAAGCACAAAGGATATGGTACTCAATTACATATCGAGGCTATTCAAAAGAATGGTTTATCAGATATACATCGAGTGACTTTTTGTCAGAATATTTTTAAATAGATTATTGAGACTACCACTTGTCCACAATATAAAATTTACGAAAAAAACAATAGTATGATATAATATAAATCATAGATATAAAATATACTTTAATATTAAATAACAAACTCATAATATGAAACCAAATAAGAAAAGAAAAGGATTCACATTACTCGAGATATTATTAGTAATAGCAGCAATAGGGATATTAGCAGCAATAGTATTAGTAGCAATCAACCCCACAAGACAGATAGCACAAGTAAGG
>Ga0136656_1000262_pt1 | contig 17725 bp, 10 predicted proteins | sample CPBDNA_9_FD_94862 | JGI IMG/M metagenome (GOLD analysis project Ga0136656, IMG submission 94862) | Freshwater to marine salinity gradient microbial communities from Chesapeake Bay, USA - CPBay_Sum_15_0.8_DNA (version 2) | ecosystem: Environmental > Aquatic > Marine > Coastal | place: USA...
AATTTGTACGACGATCTTGCTGATGCCGTTAAAGAAGCCGCGATTATTGTTGGGGTGCCTATGCGATGGGGCGCAGCTTGGCATATTGATGATATCCGTAAATGGGACGGAACTATGGAAGAAGCGATGAATGCCTATGTTGATTTACGAAGATCACAGGGAAAACGTCCTTTTATAGATGGCCCCCATTTTGAATTGATGGACTAGAGGTTTAATGCTAAAGTGAGATAACTATTGAGGTAACACATGCCCCTACCGTTTCTATTAAGTTTAGGTTTACCCGCTCTCGCTGGGTCAGGTATACTTGGCGCTGGCGCGTTAGGAACCGCTCTAGGCGCTGCAAGCCCTGCGCTTCTTTCTGGTATTGGGGCGGGTCTTGGTACGGCTATACAGACTGGTAGTGTAGAAGAAGGGGTAAAAGCAGGCTTGTTATCTGGGCTTGGTGGCGCAGCCGTAGGCAAGTTGTTCGGTGGGGCTTCTGGAGCTATAGGAGAGCAAATAGGTCAAAAAGGAATTGATATTGCGGCAGGTAAGGCTGCTAAACCGATGCTTTTCGATATGGCGGGTAAAATAGGGGCAGAGGGGGTTAAAGAGGGGGCGTTAACCGCTGCACAAAAGGGGATTTTAGGGGCCACCTTACCCGGTGCAGGTACAGCAGCTATGATAGGCCAAACCGCTGCAGATCTAGCAAGCTACAAACCCCCAAAAGAACGTGAAAAGTTTGAAGCGCCTATGCCAAACCCCCCAAAAAGAACAGTAACTTTTCGAGATCCCTTAGAGTATGGTTCTTCAGAACAAAACTATTTTGAGTACGAGTTACCAGAAACAAACTACGGCTACCCATATATAAACTACGCAGGTGGTGGCATTGTTAGTCTTGCTGAAGGTGGTAAAGTTGAGGGGATGAACGAAAAAGACGTTATCCTCGAATCCATACTCGCTATTAAAGGGATGAAAAGCGAAGCAGAAGCTCAAATGATTTTGGGTAAATTTTTAAGCGAATACGGCGAAGACGCACTGCGTGACCTAGTAGATTCGGTGCAGTCCGGTGAGTACGACGAAACAGTAGCGCGGTTTGCTGAAGGCGAAAAAGGTATGGTGCGTGGACCCGGTGATGGGTCGGGTGAAGACGATAAAGTACCTGCTACATTAGACAATCAACAAGATGTTTTGTTGACAGAAGGTGAGTTTGTTATTCGTAAACCAACCACAGATGCGCTAACAAAAGAGTACGGCGGTGGTTTTTTAGACAGGATTAACGAAGCCGAAGGAGATGCACCAGAGGTGCTAAGAAAAATGGTGGGGTAATTGAAGTTTAGTGCTGTCCCGAAAGAAGCAGTCAAGTACATATGGAAGGATGTTGAAAGGGTACTAGAAAAAAGTGTCAATACTGCTACGGGAAAAGCAGAACTTATTGATGTACTAAAAGGTATATTAGATGACACTTACGTTCTTTGGGTTGTTTTAGACGATGACAACAAGCTCATTGCTGCTATGACCACAAGAATTATAGAGTATCCTAGACATAGAAGCATGGCGCTTGACTGGGTTGGTGGTAGTAGAATGAAAGAGTGGCTGGATATGGGCATGAAAATAATCATAGACTTTGCCACTAAAAATGGCTGTAATTCTCTTGAGGGGTATGGTCGCAAAGCGTGGGGACGTGCATTAAAAAAGCACGGGTTTTATGAAGATTACATAGCATTCCGTACGGAGATATAAAATGGGCGCAGGTGGAAAAGGTAAACAACCCACGGAAACTACGCAGCGTATTGTAAACTTACCTGAGTTTGTTGATCCGTATTATAAGCGCATGTTAAAGGGCGCGGAAGAGTCTATGCTTCCGTTTGACCCAAACACGGGCGAATCTAATTATGTTCCCTATGGCAATGAGCGGCTAACCTCTGGTGCAGACTACGGCGATGTTATGGCTTCGCGGGGTATGGTTCGTGACATTGCGGGATCGGGTATTTCTGGTCTAGGCACTGCACAAGAACAATTTAAAAGCGGTATAGGTGCCTATGGCGGAATGACTGGTAGGTTAGAAGACGCCCGTATGTTCGATCCTGCTGCTGCACAGCAGTATATGTCCCCTTACATGCAGAACGTGGTCAACATGCAGAAAGAAGGAGCCATACAAGACTTTATGGCTAATCAAGCTGGTCGAGACGTAAAAGCAGTACAAGCAGGCGCATTCGGCGGGTCTCGTCAGGCAGTTCAGCAAGGCGTTGCAGAACAAAATCTTGCGCAGCGACTAGAAGATATTCAGACCAAAGGACAACAACAGGCTTACCAAGATGCACAAAAACAATTCGCTGCGGATCGCGCTGCTCAACTACAGCGCCAACTAGAACAAGCGCAGTTTGATGTTGATGTAACGGGTCGAGGTTTAGACGCGGCAAAGGGTCTTGTTGGGCTTGGAGAGTTGGAGCGCGGTACAGATATAGAAAGCGCAAGAATGCTATCTACACTTGGCGGAGATATACGTGCAGAAGATCAGGCACGGCTTGACCTTGCATACCAAGACTTCTTGACACAACGTGATTACCCAATGTCGCAGTATGAACGCTTCGCTGGGCTACTTAGTGGTGTACCTGTAGGCAACTTGGATGCAACTGCAAAAACCTACCAAGCTTATAATCCGATACAAGCCGCTTTGGGTACGGGTCTTAGCGCACTTGGGTTATATAGAGGTATGGGTGGTGGCTACGGAGGTAAAACGCAAGCATGAACATTTTAGAGCAGTCCGAAGCCTTAAAAGATATTCCTGAAGCCGCATTGATGCGTGAAATGCAGATGCCGACCGGAAGCTTTCCGCAGTATCTTGTGCTGACAGAAATAAAACGCCGTAAGCGTATGCGTGACGAGTTCCAGAGACGCGAAGCACAAGACATGCCTACTGTAGCAGAAGAAGCTGTAATGGGCGCAGGGATGCCCCAGCAAGGCATTATGCAGATGGCTAAATCTATGGCCCCGCAAACAAGTATGGGTCAGAATACAGGCGTAGCTAACGCCGCACCGAGACAGCCTACTATGGGCATGGCTAAAGGTGGTATTGTTAATATGCGAGCGGGTGGTAAGCTCGTTAATTTTAAAGGTAGAGAGTTCGCTGTTTTTGAAGATGGTGAGGTCTATAGAATTTTTAAAGACGATAATGGCAAAGAAACTGGGAGACTAAAAGAACCCTCACCCGCAGTCAGACGGATGATTATAGAAGAAACTAAAATGCTGGATGATCGTAGAGATCAGACAGTTGTAGACGTAGAAGAATCTGGTTTAGAGGCGTTTGAAGCTAGTGAGGCTAATACAGCAGGTTCAGATATTAGGAAAGAAATTGCGGAGTTAGCTCAAGCAGGGGCGGGGGCAGCAGAAATTGCTAACCGTTTAGGCACTGACGTAGCCACGGTTTTGTCTGTATCTTCGGGTATAATTGGAGATGGGATTTTAAGATCTGGCGCACTGTTTGTAGATACTATGGCTGCAGCAACCGCGTTTATGGGAGCTAAAGGACCAGCGGAAATATTAGCAGGGAATGCTAAAACGATAAGAGATTTTTCTGATTTTTTATTTACAAAAGGCGAAAGAGGTGAAGGGTTTTTCGGAGAAACACTACCTAAAAATCCGGTTATTGACCCTGACGGTATACTTTCAGATTATTTTAAAAGTGCTGCGCCTGAAGGTGGATACCTATTTCCTACTTCTGTTGCAGAAAGGCAAAAGTTATCTGATGAAGAAGAAGCCGCACGGGCTGCGTATGAGGAGCAACAACAAGCGGAAACAATAGCAGCTTTAGGCGGATCCGTTATTGGCGCACCATACATTTCTCCTGATGAAGGAGAATATGACAGGCTTTCAAACTTACTGCAGGGTCAAGCAGGGCCAATACCCGTAGCTCCCGGTGCTATAAGTGCTGCGGACACGATGAGTAATCTTCCTTTTGCTACAGGAGAAATGTACGAAGCACCAATAGCGGCTCCTGACCCAACGGCAGCAGCTCCGCAAAACTTGAGCGCAATTCAGCAAACCACACCACCAGCCTCTGTTCTACAGGTACCTTCCGCTGCTCCTACCTCTGGATCAGACGCCGAATTTTCTGACTACATGCAAGCAGAAAGGGATAAGAGTAGAGAATCATTCGACCGTAAGCTGGAAAAAATGAAAATCCGTGAAGCGCTAGGTGGGATGGGCAGTAAATATACTGGTGCGGCAGATCTTATTGACGCTATCAGAGACGATAAACGGCTCTCCGGTGATGGAAGAGATACCGCTAGAAATCAGTTTGCTGGGTGGGTATCCGTTGAAGATTATAGAGATCCGTTTTTTTCTGGCGGCGACCCAAAATTTACTACTTTACAAGACGCTGCAAAGTATGGCGGCGTCGAAGCCTTGAGGGGATGGGGATTTGGGTTTAGCCCCAAAACCGATGCGGAAAGAGATTTAGAAAATAGATCTTTAGATTACTTTGCCGGAGATCAATTCACACCGCCCAGTGAGATATACAGTGATATTTTAGGTGGTGATCCACGCGCAATCGCTAAGTACCAAGAAGAACCTTTATCTGTTATTGATCAAATATCAGACCGTTTATATCGTGAAGCACAGCAAGGTGAGCTTGCAAAACAAGAACAGCTTTTCGGTGATTATGATGCAGAAGCGCAGGCACAGAGAGACGCCGAAATAGCTGGGCAAAGGGATGTGTTAGAGCAAGCGGCTTTGGCTCGCGCAGGAGAAAGGCTAAAGGATCAGCAGCCTACAGAAGACCTTACGGGTGTAGCAGGCGCAATACAAAAGGGTCTTGATTATGTTGGTGATCCCGCACTTAACTATCTTGAAGGGGCCATAGGTAAATTCGGTGAGTTGGTTGAAAGCGGTCAACAGAAAGTCGGCGATTACTTTGATGCAAGACGGGCTATGGAATCTGACGAAGCTAATCTTGGAGCGGGTAATCAGATCATTGATCCAAGCCAAACAGCAAAAGCCAGAGAAGATCAAAGGGCAGCGATCCAAAAAGCAGCACAAGATCGTGTAGACGCAGAAAAAGCAAAGGCGGCTAAAGCAACTAAAGCTGCAGCTGCACAAGCGGGTTCGTTGGAAGCACGTATAGCTGACGCTATAGCAAAAAGAGAAAAACGTGCGGAACAGGATAAGTGGCTGGCACTTGCACAAACGGGTGTAATTTTGGCTTCTGGTAATCCAGCAGATTTGGCGACAGCGGGAACAGCAGGTATAAAAGCACTGACAACTGCTCGCGCACAACAAGACAAGTTTGACGTTGATATGCTTGGCCTACAACAACGTATTGACGCTTACAAAGCACGTATTGCAGCGGCGGGTAGTAAGCCAAGTTCTATGTCAGCGGCAGGACTTAATGCGCTACAAAAATCTGCTAGTGATGCAGCAGAGTTGGCAAGAGATAACCCAACAAAAGCAAACATAGACAATGCAAAGTATACTCAAGCGCTATATGATCAAGCCGCTGCTCTATTTGCAACGCAACAAGGAATAATCGTGCCACCTATGGGTAGTGGAAGAAATACGCAAAACGTAGCTGATCAATAAGAGGGTGACATGGGCGTTTACCAATATGATGACCCTATAACAGGCGAAGGTTTTGATTTTACTATAAAAGGCGATACTCCTAGCAACACAGAATTTGCTAAAATATCTCAAATTATAAAAACTAATCGTGAAGCTTATGGGCAACAGTACCAAGATTTTACGGGTCAAGAGCTAGAAATAGACGATGAAACAGCCGTGCGCCGTGGACTTCGCCGTGGCTACCAGCAGATTAAAGGTGCGGTTGGTGAAACACTTGGGACCGCTGGCGAGCAATATGGGTTAGGTTTTCTTGCTGATTACGGACAGGACGTAGAAGAAAGAGCGCGGCAACGCCTTGGTGAACTACTTATTGAACAACCCGAACGTATGCAGTCAACTGACGTAGATAGTATTGGCTCTGCGTTGACGTATGCAGGAGAACTTGTTGGTGAGCAAATCCCACAGCTTGGCCTTGGTCTTGGCGCAGCCGCAATAGGTACAGCAGTAGCGCCAGCAGCGCCGTTCATTGCGGGTGTTACTGCCGCAGGTTTGACAACTGCACCGATTTTGTTTGGTAACAACATTCAACGTCAAGAGGATGAAGTTGCATCAGGTAAAAAAGCCAGTGTTGATGTAGGCGCAGCGTTACGCGCCACATTTGGGCAAGCTGCACTTGAAGGTATTGCAGATAAGATTTTGCTTGGTGGCATGTTACGTCCATTGGGCAAGTCTATATTTACTCGCACAGCGAGCCGTGCGACAGGCGGTGCGACCACTGAAGGTTTAACTGAAGTCGGTCAACAGATAATGGAGCGAGCGCAAGCTGGTCTCCCAATCGACAGCGAAGATGCCATTGCAGAATACCGTGAAGCAGCTATCGCAGGTGGTCTAATCGGTGGTGGTACACGCGCTACATTCGGTGCGTTCCAAGGTGTACCTGAAACCGAAGCGGAAAAGAAAGCTAGGCTTGAAGCGGAAAAGAAAGCTAGGCTTGAAGCGGAAAGAGCCGCTGCAATCACCACAGAAGCAGGCGCAGAAGCCGCTGCAATCACTACAGACACAGATATAGGCACTGACCCTACGGACGCTACTCAACCAGAAGCGGATAAAGTCGAAGAAACTATAGCTGCGGCTGAAGAAATCACAGCCGTTACGGACGCTCAAGCTACAGAAGCAAGAAATGCCGCTGACTCCACACCACCCAAAGGAAAAGCAGAACAAACCGATACGCAGCGAGCGGTAGCCGCAGCCGATGTAGATACAAGTACAGATAAACAAGCGGCGATTGCTAAAGAAGCAAGGTTAAAACAAGAAGAAGCATTAAGAAAAACTGAAAAATATATTAAACCTGCCGTAGACCCCAACGCAGTAGCGGAAGATCGTGACGCTGCACTAAAAAGTGAGCAAAGCGGTGAGAATATACAGGTAGGGGTTAGAGAAGAAGTAGAAGTAGACGCTGTAACAACTGACTCTAATGTAATAGATGACGACTTCTTGTCAGGTCTAAGTGTACCGAAAGAGGCGTTGATTAGACGTAAAAACACAAAGATAAGCTTAATCGGCAAAAAGAAAAACGATCCTGCGGTCATTGAAGCGTTAAAAAAATACGCGCTTACAAGTTCCGTATCAGCAGCCAAACAAGGCGTAACTGATTATCTTAGTTCTGTAGGAGTATCTCTTGAAAGAAAATCTGACACAGAAAGACTTGGAGTTGGCGTTCCAAGTGATCAACCAAGCGTGGTTGGAGGACTCGGACGAGACAGTACAGATACCGAGGTCGTTGCGGAAGCTGACGTGGGAAGACTGGGAACTGATCTGCCACCTGCTAGAGATACTGCAGATACAACAGGAATCGAGTCCGATACACTAGAAGATGTGGATTTTGTTACAGCACGGGGGTCTACTTACTCTATCAAAGAAGGCAACCGCACTAAACGAAATCGCGCCTCTAATACAAAAAGTGGTGAGTTCGTAGAACAGCCTACTAGCGGCAAAACAATTTATATGTCTTACGAAGATATGAATAAGTTTGGTTCGTTATTTCAACAAGGCGAGCTAGGACTGTATAAATTTCTTCCGATAGAAGGTACTACAAACGAAGCCCAGTTAGTTTACACTCAAGACTATGGACCATTTAAAGCCGGAGATCCTGTATCGGATACACAGGTAACTTTTTCCACTACCCCAGAAGTAGGTAAACACCCCGTTGAGATTTATGACTCAACAAACAAAACTGGCAATGATATCCACTTTGGCTCTAAAATAACAAAAGTAAATTCTACTAAACCTAAAACTGCAGCAGCGTTAGAAGAATTAAAACAGCAAGCTGATATTGCTACAGCCGAACCAGTAGCGCCTGCTCCTCAACCTGCTACACCTGCCATGCAGCAAGCAGCAATCGGTGGTGCCGAAACAGGACTTGCGGGACAAGTAATTCCTGAACCTGTACAAGTACCCGCTGCACCGCCAATGCAAGCCGCGCCTGTTCCACAAGAACAGCTACAAGCAGTAGAAGCAGCGCGAGATGCAGCAGCACAAGCACGTATTGACAGAATATTTCAAAGCAATAGAGGCAAGCAGCCTCAAGTCAGAGAATACCACGACACGCAAGTAGACCCACGGTCTGCACCAGAAGTCACGACTGCGGTGGACAAAGAGGGTGTTGCAGAATTACTAGAAACCCCCGACAAAGATCTTGATACACGGGCTAAAGCAGCAAAACTTTTCTTCAAGCGGTTCCGCAGACCTGTTGATGCCCTCGCCGAAATGGGCGCAGTTAGTGTAAATGGTCCTATTCAACAAGCTTTAGAAACTAAAAAAATTTCAGGGGGGAAGGTAAAAAGTAAAAAAGCTAAAGAAAAAGAAGCTGGTAGATTCTACTACGCACCAAAAGAGTTTGCTTTCTACAAAGGCATGACTCAAGAAGCTGCTATGGATGCGCGGAAGTGGGTGTTCGATAATCTGTCTCGTCAAGCTTTTGTAGAAACACGCGATGCAAGTGTTCTTGCACGTCGAAACACAGCGAAATACAGCCCATCTGATGCGTATATTGCTGTAACAAAAGCAGCGAAAAGCATCCAGCGTAAAGATGACCGGGCGTTCAATCGGCAGATGGACCGTGAACTTGATGCGCTTAAATTAGAGGCGAAAACCCGCGCCCCTGCTGCACCAGACCAAGAGATGCGAGCAGAAGGCGCGGTTGGTGCAACTGAACTTATAAAAGGTGAAACAACTTTTGATTCTTACTTGCTTGGTTTGGGCTTTAAGAAACGCAAAGTAACAACAACTGTTGAGAGAGATGGTAAAAAAGTAAAGCAAACCGACTATGTGTTCATAGACCCCGATACCAAAAAAGCTCTAACCGACGAAGAGCTTATGGATTTCTATGATAGTTTTGCTTACACTGAAAGTGAGCTAGGTTTCCTACTTATTGACCCCGTGCATGGGCTAGACCAAGCGTTGCTTCCAAGTATCCGTAACGCGCTACAACGTGGGGATCTGGGCTTTGCGTTGGACGCTATAGCTTCAACAAGTCAAGTGGATCGCATTCGTGAAATTGCAGCCAAGCTCGCCAATGTTGTCGGTGATACACAGGTACAGGTAGTTGATGATTTGTCTCAGGTTGTGGGGCGCACTGCTGCTGGATTATTTGACCCCGAAACAAATACCATACAGATCGACGCAAACCGTGGCATGAATGTGCATACTATACTGCACGAAATGACCCACGCGGCTACTTCTGCTGCGATTGCCAACCCGTCATTGCCGGAAACAAAACAACTGCAAACACTGCTTAACGCGGCACGTGAGCAATTCGGCGAGGTTTATGGCACACAAAACTTGGACGAGTTCGTCGCCGAAGCCTTCAGTAACCCTGAGTTCCAGAGCGCATTAGCACTTACCCGGGTAGATGGCGGTAAGATGTCAGGCTGGGAGAAGTTTACAGGTGCGGTTAAACGTATTGTACGCAAGCTCTTGGGTTTGTCTCCATCGCCAAGCGCACTGACAGAAATAGATAGCTTGATCGACGGTATGCTGGCTCCATCACCAGCCACACGCGCAGCGCCAAACATGTTGTTAGAAGCAGGTACGAAAGAGGGTAGCGGACGCCTGCTGCAAAGTATCGCTAACTTTGATGCTAAAGACAAAGTTTTAGACGCAGCAGATGTCATGCTCAACGAAGGCGTGGGTAAAAAAGTTAAAAGTTTTTATCTTGATACGCTACCTGTAAATATCCTCACTGAAAAAGCGAAAAGCAAAATACCTTTTGCGCGTGAACTAAATACGATCATTAACCGCATGAGTGGTCGCCTCAGAGAAAAAACAGAAATATTAGATTCTATGTCAGGAGAATTAAAAACATGGCAGCGTATGCCAAAGAACAAAAAGCATTCCCAGACACTTAATAACCTAATTCCACGTAGTACTTTTCTGCGGGTTGACCCATCACGTACTGACGAGAAGTATATGAAGACGATCAACGAAAGCAGAGAGAAGCAGCAAGAATATAAAGCACTGCGTACGCAATATTTAAGCATGGATAAGAAGGGACAAGAGTTCTATCGCCAACTGCGTAACTATTTCCAAGATACCTATAACGATATTTTAGCGGCTTTAGACGCACGGCTTGAAGCTACTATACCTGACGCAGAGGCCCGTAAAACTGCGTTTGCACGGCTACGTGAATTGTTACAGAAAGATAGCGGTATTATTACCCCGTACTTTCCGTTGCAGCGTAAAGGTGGCTATCGTTTAGCCTATACCGCGTCCGATCCAGATACGGGTCAGCCAGAACTATTTGTAGAATACTACCCAACACTTCGTAAAGCACAGCAAGCTAGAGACTTGGTTTCTGGTATGGGTGGTACGGATACACAAATCACAGAAGCGTCAAAGGCTATGAACTTTGATCGGGCGCCGTCTACTAGCTTTGTCCGCAATGTTTTAGAAACCGTACAGCTACAGCGTAGTAATTTCAAAACAGATGAAGACTACAAAATGGCGATGCAGGCTATGGTCGATCTTGCATTGGATGCCATGCCAGAGCGTTCGTTCATGCAAAACTTTAGACGCCGTAAAGGTATCCGAGGGTTTATCGGCGACACCACACCCACTGGTATTCTTGGACAAGAGTTTGATGCCTATACCATGCTCAAAGAAAAAGGCCGTGACCTTAACCGTCAGCTAGTACAGATGCGCTCTGCGGCAGAGATTGAAGGTTTTCGTAAGAAGCTGGCTGATCCAGAGGCAGGCTACACATCTAACCCCGAAACAGCGATGGTAGCAGACAAGCTAGATCAAATCGCTAAGTTTGCGCAAAGCCCTAATGTACCTAGATGGTCACAAATAGCTACCAGCGTAGGTTTTGGTATGACTATGGGTCTCAACTTCTCGTCAGCAGCTATTACATTTTTCGATGTGGCGATGAGCGCAATGCCGATTTTAGCAGGTAAGCACGGTATCCGTAATACTACATCTGCATACGGCGATGCTATGAGAGCTTTGATGGGCGCACCTACAGTCCGAACTGTAATGGTTACTGGTCCTGATGGTCAGCCTGTAGAGCAAGAAGTAAATATGGGGGTTCAAGGCAAAACAATCGCAAACTACACACCAGAACAACTACTTGAACGTTTTGGTAATAAGGTGCGTATGGATATTCTTGTCGAAAGTGGGTTAGATCAGGCACAATTTAACCAATCAATAACACAAGAAAATTTAGAGGTTGGGAGAGGCGCGGATCTTGAAACTATGAACCGCGTATCTAGTTTCTTGTTCCATCACTCAGAGCGTATCAACAGAGAGGCAACGCTTACGGCTGCTTACTTGTTAGAAGTTAAAAAACTTCTTGAGACTAACAAAAACCCAACCGATGCAGATTATAAACAAGCAGCGCAAAACGCTATTGATGATACCGAGTTTACGTTAGGTGCAACAGCGGCGGCGGGTCGTCCGATTGTAGCACAGTCGGGTATCGGTAACGTATTGTTCCTCTTCAAACGCTTTGCAATCAGTAAGTATTATATGATGGAGCGACTAGCCAGAGATGCAGCAAAAGGCGATAAGGTTGCTCTAGCGCAGGCACGTAACTTCTTGGTTATGACAGGACTGCTATCAGGGCTTGGTGGTATGCCGTTAATGGGTGCAATCGGTGCAATATTCAACATACTCAGAGATGACGACGAGGATGATTTTGAAGCAGCGACACGTAAGCTGGTAGGTGAAGGTATCTATGGTGGGCTTGCAAACGAGTTGTTGGGTGTAGATGTAGCCAACCGTATCTCGCTGAACAGCTTGCTGTATCGCGCACCAATTATCGACAAAGATCAATCAGCACTTTGGACACTTGCAGAACAGCTTGGTGGGCCAGTGCTTGGTGTAGGGTTGCAGTGGGAAAGAGGTTTAAAAGATATCTACGCGGGAGAAACACGCAGAGGTTTTGAGGCCATGCTACCCGCTGCTTTCCGCAACCTATCAAAAGCAGAGCGTTTTTTACGTGAAGGCGCAGAGACACGTCGTGGTGATCCGATTACAGAGGATATCAACCCGTACAACATAGCTATGCAGGGTCTAGGGTTCGCACCGCAAGGGTACATACAACAGCTTGAGTTCAACAAGAATAACCGCCGTAGACAAGAAGCGATCAATAGCGACCGTTCAAAACTATTACGCCAACGCAACATGGCTATGCGTGAAGGCGATTTTGAAGAAGTTCGTAACATAGACAGAAAGATAGAAGAATTTAACAAAGGGCTTCCAAAAGGTGCAGAGAAGTCTCGAATAACTGCGGACACAAAAAGCAAATCACTGCGAGCGTTCGGTAGAACCACCGACAAGATGCGTGGTGGTATGACTTACACACCATTCATGGAAAGAAGTTTAAAAGAGTACGATCAAGGATTCCAACTCTTCTAAAATAAAGACCCCCTACTATATGTAGGGGGCCAAGTATAATGGAGAACAACTTACAGAAGAAGTCGCTATATATTGTGTATCACACAATCCTCCACACTCGTAAACCTAATTTTTCATTTTCTATACAAATTTGTATATCGAACTCCCAAGATTTCATTTTTGCAACACTTTTTAGCTGCTTCTCACCTTTATCGACGTTGATACATGGCAAAAAGAACGACGACCCCACAGCCATATTGTCCCAGTTTATAGTGATCCGTAGCCCGTCAGGGTTCAGATCATCAAGCTTCATTACCTTTTGATCCATCTTCCCCCTCGTCAAACTCTGCAAACTTTAGTTCAAGTACGTCTTGTGGCGGCATGTTTAGGTCCGTGCCTTTGGTCAGACGTTTCTTAGTTCGCTTTGCTCCCATCTTCTCTTTCAGATCGTCTACTACAGAAGCATAGTTTATCTGTTGATCTACACACCAATCCTTAAAGGGTTTGATCCGAAGAAATAGTAGCTTTGTGTCAGGTTCAAATCGTGCAACAAGCTGCCCTCTTGGAGATGCACTGACGGGTACAAGTTGATCCAATCCATTGTCGTTCCTACCACGAAGATCCTCTGTGCTTTCGATCTTCAAGAGGTTGTTGTAGTTCTCTGACAAGTAGTTGTTCAGTGTTTCTGACACCGATGCGCCGATTTCATTAACGAAGCTGTTTCGGCGAATTAACTCTGCAACAATCCACTTATATACTTTGGCTATGTCATACTTAATAAATCCAAGCTGCTTTGCTATAATCAGACCTGCTAGTACAACAGCGTTTCCATTTGACCAGAAGCGGTTTTCGGGGCCAAGTTTAGCGGCAGTATCCAGCCGTGCCTTCGCTCGCTTGACGATAGCACGTGCCTCTTCTCGGTTATTTATGATCCACTGGATATACTCGACACCAACGTGTCCGTAGTTTGCCTTTACCTTTTCTAGCAGGTCGGCGGTATCCGAATTGTTGCCTATGGAGTGAATCATCTTGGTTACTTTAATCTCGAACAGCCTCTGCATCTCCGCTTTCGGCGTAGCTTTGTCCCTGCTCAATATCTCCCACGCACTTGTGTTACCAGAACTCAGCGCCAGCAGTTTCCACGGCTTGCCACGGATGCGCTCTACGTTACCGTTCGACGACAGTCTATTCTTTTGTCTGCCACCGGATACTTGGTAGACATACTCAGACATCTCTCTGCTTGTGACGTTTGTCATCTCATCAGATACCAAAGGTAAACTGTGCATAATTTCGCCACGGTTCATGCGGGAATTGTGAGTATCATCTTTTTGCAGCATCAATAATTCTGGATCGCCCCAGATAGACATAGCAGCCATCTGCGCTGTCGTTTTACCTACACCCGTACCACCGTAGAGATGCACTGCCATACTGTTCAGACCTGTCAGAGCCATCAGCGGCGAGCCGAAACCAACGCCTACCACGTATTGATGCAGTTCAAATCCATCGCGGTTGTAGAAATCAAAGACTTCAAGGCTGCTTTCTTTTGTACCTTTTGGTTCAAACGTATCCATAAGCCCTGCGGTCTTCGAAGAAGGCGGGTTGTACGTCACGTCACTCGCTTCAATAAGTTTTTCCCCAAGAACAAAAGCGTCCATGTCATCATCGACCCAACCGAATTGGCGGTGTGCTTCGTCAGCAGTTGATGTACGTTGTAGTTCGTCTACCCATCTTGTTGTGTATACCATTAGCTTATCCAGACTTTTTCCCCATGCAGTAACGCCTTCATGCGCCATGCTTTTTCGAAACTCTTCTTTAGAAGTTACGTGTTTAAGCGGCACACTAAACTGCCGCACCCCGTCTTTTGGTAAGTGTAAACGGAATACCAGAGTTTCGCCAAGTTCTTCGTCATGCAGTCGGCGCGTTATGTATATATCGTGGTGGTAAATTAGATCTTCTGTGATGTCCCCCTCTGCGTTGCTGCCACGCAAGAACACACCGCCCCGTGCGCCCCTAAAGTATGGTTTAGGGTACTCAGGTATATCAAACTCTTTCTGCGTTTTCTTGCCTTGCACAGGGGCTGATACGCTAACTACACCCTCGCTTTCTCGGATGCGTTTACCCAACACAATCGGCGATTTTATCTCACCCCAAAGTGGGCAGTCTCGACAGATACCCTCGTTAAGTTCGTCAAAACGTACGCAAGTATACGGACCTTTTATCTCGTCCAGCTTTTTGCGCATTTCTGCTTCGTTATAATCAGGGTGCCTATTCGAAATCTTCTCAGCGGCTTTGTCTGCATCCACGCAAAACTTTGCAATCGAAAGACCCGCTCTCCACAAAGGCTCGCTTACTTCTGCCTGTTTGGTCGCAATAAATTCTATTTGTTTGCACCCACGCCCCGCAAAAGTTTTTTCGACAATCGTCTTAAAAACATTCTCAGAGTTCTCGGCGTAAGCTTCGTACAGCGCATCAGTTCCCAAATCTATCTTGGTAACTGGCATCACAATGCCAAGTTTTTGGACAAACTCGGACAGAACCACAGGCTGCGGCATCTCTACGCCAAGGAACTCAGTGGGTAGCGGTGTATCTTCTTTGTAATTATGGGTGTGCGGCACACGCAATATACGTGATCTGTCTGCCGTAACCGCAGGGTCAGCGCGAAAACCGTTCTCAGAACAGGCTCGCTTCAATCGCTCCGCTGCATCTAGCCATGTGTCCACCGAAACCGCTTCGGTAAGGGGCCAGTAAACATGCACTCCCCTGCCGCTGTTGACCATCAAAGGTTTAGGCAGAGATAGTTGTTTACAGAACTTGCGTAAGTCACTTACCGCTTCTTGTTGCGTGGCATATTCTTTTGACGGGCCAACATCTAAATCTAAGAACAAAGATTTAAATTCGTATGCGTTATCGTGCTTGCGATTGGTTGGTTCTTGGAAGGTTGCTAGAGCAAAATAGGTGTCCATCCCACTACTATCGAATTTCATAGCCGCTCTTTCGACTTCTTCGATAGTTTCGTAAAACTTAGTTACCTTTGTTTCTGTTTCTTTATGCGCTGCAAACACGCAATAGAAACCGTTCTCGCTCAATACTCCCTGTAAAAAATGTTTAACTTCCATGCTGCTGCTCCAAATGTTGTGGTGGGCCAACTTGCAAAACCCACCACAACAGGACTACCGTTAATGATCCGACTAATTTGCAGTTTAGTCGTCGTCCCAGTCATCAACGATAGATGCAAGGTCGTCAGCGGAATCAGAGGGAGCAGCTACCTCTTTCTTTTTGGCGACCTTTTTTGGCTGAGGTTCTGGCTCTGATTTCGGCAGATCATAGATGTCTACCTCGTCGTCCTTAACCTCACCCCCACGTGCCTGCACCCCATCTGTTTGGGATACTGTCAGCGTGATTGCTTGGATAGCTTCATCACTATCCCTAATTGCCACGGCTTGTTCTAACTCTTCTTCTGAAAGAGGACGTGCCGCTTTGAAAAACAGTTTCGGTGTATCGCTGTTTTCGTCAAAAGACATTGTAGTAACCACAGCAATAGATGGTGTCTTGTGCGCCTTGAGATGCTTGGCGTATGCTTGCATACCCATCTTACCGTCCTTGGCCTCACCGAAAATAGAGGTGGCAGGTAGGGACAACTGATAAACATTCTCCATATCTCCCTCTAAACACACCGCAAGACGTTGTGAGAACCTACAGGCTTTGCTGTCACCCTGACCAGAACCTTTAATATTCTGAGGACACTCCATGCAGCGAGATGCTTGCATCTGATCTTTTGGTACATCAGAAGAAGGCTTTTGTGTATCGGGCGACCAACAGGTAGGCGCAGATGGGTTTTCTGCATCGTACGCACCTTTGTAATACGTGCGTGATAGCTTTGCAGCGTTTACAATAACTACGTTCAAGAACCCATCGCTCTTGACGTTTATCTGTTCACCACCGACTAGCTGCCGAAAACGACCACCACGCAAGCTAATTCTACGGTTTTGATTACCGCCCGAACCGCCTGACAGGTTGTCATCGACATCCTGCAAAGACTTAAACAAGTCGCTAGAGACTAGGGAATTACCACCTTCAAAGAGGGTCATGTCTGACATATTGTTCTCCATTAATATTCATTATACAGGGTACTATCTTGCCCCTTTTGTTGTGCGGCTGTCAACGCCGCTTCTACATCATCAAGCCGAAACCGATAAACTTCTCCGACTTTAATGTATGTATCTAATGGGATTGCCCCATTTCTGCACCATTTTCTGATAGTGGATACAGATACTTGAAAGTAATCCGCTACAGCATTTATGTTTGTGTAGGGGGTTTCTACGTCACTCATTTTTTCCTCACAGAAATAACGTACTCAGAGTCCACGTTTAAACCCGCTGGCATCAGGTCTGGGTTCTCCTCAAGAAATTGTCGTACGTTTGTTTGGTTGAGACGCTTCTCAAAGAACTCAGGCAAGTTATGCTCCATTATGAATGAGTGCATAGACTCCCAGTCATTCGTCCAGTAGCGTGATTTAATTGTGCGATAGAACAACCCTGCGGCTGTCTTAACGCTATCTACGTTATGCTCTTTGCAGTGATCTAACAAAGCGCGTCTTATTTTATCTTGCTTATCTGCAAGTTGGTCATCCTTTTCAGCGAACTCCGCTTTCAATTCTGACCGTTTTGTACGTATGTTTACATACGCTTTTACCAACTTCTCGACGGGAACCGTCATCGGTGTTCTCCATTTTATAGTTATATTACTGTTATATAGTGACTTATGTTACTTAGTCAAGTATTTCTTTGTACAGATTTATCATTTCTGTGTGTACGTTGATGCGCTCGTCTAACAGACGGTAAATACGTTTTTCTGCGCTAGATCCCGCAAGCTGTATAACTGTACACTTATGTTTCTGTCCCGATCTGTGGACACGTGCATTTGCTTGCGCGTAAGTTTCAAGAGAAGATGTCGGCCCCCACCATACCACAGTGTTCGCAGCGGTCAGCGTAACCCCATGAGCCGCAGCTTGCGGCTGAATTACTAAGACTTCTGGATGCGGCTCGCTTTGAAAACGGGCAAATATCTCGGTGCGTTTAGGCGCAGAAACATCTCCTCGTATGACAGCAGACGATATGCCGTCACTGGTTAGCTTTTCTACAAGCAGGTCGATAGTGTGCTTGAAAGGCACAAAGATAAGAACTTTTTGGCTGCTTTCATCTATGACTTCTTTGAGTGCTTGGTATCGGCTCTTGATATCAAACTGCACAGTGTCACCATCGTCGGTGTAAATCGCACCCGCACTTATTTGTAG
>Ga0136656_1000264_pt1 | contig 17674 bp, 17 predicted proteins | sample CPBDNA_9_FD_94862 | JGI IMG/M metagenome (GOLD analysis project Ga0136656, IMG submission 94862) | Freshwater to marine salinity gradient microbial communities from Chesapeake Bay, USA - CPBay_Sum_15_0.8_DNA (version 2) | ecosystem: Environmental > Aquatic > Marine > Coastal | place: USA...
CAGCGCAAAATGGCGGCGGCGTCGGCCGAGCCACCACCCAAACCGCCGCCGTTGGGGATGTGTTTTTGGATGTGTACGTGGGCAGTGCGGCCGACCAGGTTCATCGCTCGGGCGACCAAGTTGTCGGTGGTGGTTGGCACGCCCTCTGCGAATGGTCCACTCACGCTGAGGTGCAGTGGACCGGGGCCGACGGTCAGCGTGTCGTGCAGGGCCAGGGTGATCATTTCCGCATCGATCAGGTGGAAGCCATCGTTGCGTACCCCGACCACGTGCAGCGACAGCGTGAGTTTCGCCGGGGCTTCCAGCACTTCCACTCCCATGTCGACGCCCGCTTCGGCCCCTGAATTGGTCATGTTCTTGCCTGCTTGCGCGCAATGACCGCGAGCGTGAGTCGTGACCAATCGTCCAATGTCAACTGTTCCGCCCGCGCCTGCGGATCGACCCCGCTTGCCGTGAAGTCCTCGCCGGTTACTTCACCATCGAGGGCACGTCGCAGCATCTTTCGACGTGTTGCAAAACCTTGGCGTACGAGTGCGAACATTTCGACGAACGGCGCGGCTACCGCGGGAGTTTCGCGGCGAACGATTTCCACCAACGATGATGCAACTCGTGGTCGAGGTAGGAAGACCGCCGACGAAACCTCGCCGACGATGCGGGATGTTGCCCAGTAGTTCACTTTCACGCTCACCGCACCGAATGCATCACTGCCGGGTTGCGCCACGAATCGCTGTGCAACCTCCTTCTGAACCATCACCAACAAGCGTTTCACCTGTGGAACGTCATCGAGCAGATCGGCAACGAGTGGCGTGGCCACGTTGTACGGCAGGTTTGCAACCACCGTCCAACTCGGTGCGGCCGAAAGGAGTGCCACCCAGTCGAGTTGCATCGCATCGTCGTGCACTACCCGAACGTTCGTCAACGCTCGCACGTTCTCGCGCAACACCTGCACGATCCCGGAGTCGATCTCCACGGCGAGTACCTGGGCGTTGGTTTCGGCGAGTGCCATGGTGAGGGCACCGAGTCCGGCGCCGATCTCCACCACGTGATGACTTGCGTCCACACCCGCGAGTGAGGCGATCCGACGAACCGTCTCGGGCTCGACCACGAAGTTCTGGCCGAATGCGCGGCGGGGGGCGAGGCCGTGCTGCTCGAGCAACTCTGCGGTTTGCGAACGAGTGAGTGTCACCAGGTGATGGATACGGGGATCGGCGCGTTCACCAGATCGGAGAGCTCCACGAACAATCGCGTGTGCAGCACCACGGTGATGTTCGCCGGAGTCGAGGGCATCATCACGTTGGAACACGCGATGGAACGGCCGTTGTTGAGGTTTTTCACCACGAGAGTGACCCCATACGGTGCCGACGGGGCATTGCACACGGTGTTCGGCGCCCCGTTGAAACTGCTGAACGTTGCCTGCCCGGTGAGTTTGGCGCTGTCGCCACTGGGGTAGGCGATCGGTGCGGTACCCGTTGGCGCAACACCCGCGGGTCCGGAGAGGAACACCGGTGCGAGGGCCTCGCTGGTCCCCGGCGAGGCGTCGATGCTCAACCCGGCGGCGGCAACGGTGGCCACTTCTGCTTGCGGCTCACCTCGGGTGAAGAACACCACCGCCGGCACCACCACGAGGGTGAGCAGCCCAACGAGCGTGACTCGCCGACGATCCGTTGCGCTGAGGAACATGGGGCAAGAAACGCTAGCGAGAGAGTCGTGGAAACGCCCTGTGGGCATTTTCCACCGTTATGCGTGCGATGTCGGACACCGACTCGTCGCGCACGTTCGCCAAACATTCGCCGACGAGTCGCACGTGCGCCGGCTCATTCTCCTTGCCTCGATGGGGTACCGGTGCAAGCCACGGTGCATCGGTCTCGGTGAGCAGTTTCTCGCTTGGGCAGAACTTTGCGGCGCGACGAATGTCGTCGGCCTTGTTGAACGTGACGATTCCAGAAAACGACAGCCATGCGCCACGCTCCACCGACTGGCGCGCTTCTGCTTCGTCACCCGTGAAGCAGTGGAACACCACACGATCGGGCATTCCTTCTCCGTCGAGAACGTCGAACGTGTCGGGCCATGCGTTTCGCGTGTGGATCACGAGCGTGAGGTCGTGCTGTTTGGCGAGTGTAATCTGCTGGGCGAATGCCTCGCGTTGCACGGTGCGCTCCGAATGGTCGTAGTAGAAGTCCAGCCCGCATTCGCCGATTGCCACGATCTTCTTCTCGTCGATCCCTGCAGAACCAAGCCCAGCGACGAACGGTGTGATCGTGTCGACACCGAGCTTCGCCTCGTGCGGGTGTAGACCAACCGTCGCCCACACGTTTTCGTGTCGCTGGGCGAGTGCGAGGGCCTGCGCGGTAGTGGTGGCATCGGTGCCGATGACGATCACCTTGTCGACGTCGTGTGCATGTGCGTTGGCGATGGACGCGTCGGCACCCCCGGGGGTGCGCTCGTCGTACACGTGACAGTGGGTGTCGATCCAGTTCGCCATCGTTCCTATGTTTTCTTGCGCGGGAAGAGCGGCTCTCCCTTTTCCACCTTGAGACCACCGGGGTAGGCACCCCAGATGGTGTCGGTGCCGATACGGCAGTCTTCGATTCGTCCCGAGAGTCCGATTCGACGCCAGATTTCCTGTGTTGTAGTGGGCAGCGCCGGATTGGCGAGTATCACCACGATGCGCAGTGCTTCGAGTGCATCACCCATGATTTCGTCGACCGCGGTGCCTGGTTCCATCTTCCACGGCTCGTGTTGTTCGAGGTGTGCGTTGGTTGCGCGAATCAGACTCCAGGTTGCCTCCAGTGCGCGACTCGGCTGCACACCGCGCCAGGCGGCATCAGTATCGCGCACCACCTCGGATGCGATTGCGGCGAGCGGTGAGTCGCGTCGTGGGGCGGGTCCGCGTCCTGCGCACTTCTTCTCCACGACGGTTGCCACGCGGGCCGCGAGGTTGCCCAGGTTGTTGGCAAGATCGGAGTTGTAGCGCGCGACGAGCCCCTCGTAGGTGAAGTCGCCGTCGTTGCCGTAGATCGTGTCGGCCAGAACGTAGTAGCGGAAGCCGTCGACTCCGAACTCGTCCACCAGGTCGAGCGGGCTCACCACGTTGCCCGTGGTCTTCGACATCTTCTCGCCGCCAACCATCAGAAACCCGCCTACCGCCCAACCTTTCGGTGGCTGGAGCCCTGCAGACATGAGCATCGCGGGCCAGTAAACGCAGTGAAACCGAATGATGTCCTTGCCGATGAAATGCCAGTCCACCGGCCATCGTTCGGCGAATCGGTTGTCGTCCGTGCCGTATCCGTGGGCAGTGACGTAGTTGGCGAGGGCGTCGAACCAGACGTAGGCGACGTGGTTGGTGTCCCACGGTAGGGGAATGCCCCACTTCAGGGTCTTTCGGCTGACGGAAAAATCGTTGAGTCCACCCTTGATGAATCCGATCACCTCGTTGCGACGGAAGTTGGGCACGATTGCGTTGGGATGCTCGTCGTACCAGTCGAGCAACCGTTGCTCGAAGCGCGACAAACGAAAGAAGTAGTTCTCCTCCTCGACGTACACCGCCTTGGTGGTGTTGTGAATGGGGCAGTTTCCGCCGACCAGTTCTTCGTCCGTGTAGTAGGCCTCGCACGCCACGCAGTAATGGCCGCGGTACACGTCGAGTTCGATGTCTCCTGCGTCGAAGCATGCCTGTAGCAGTTTGTGAACCCCGATCTTGTGACGCTGCTCGGTCGTTCGAATGAAGTCGTCGTAGCGAACATCGAGACGTTTCCATGTGTCGGCGTACAGCGGAGCAATCTCGTCGACGAAGTCACCTGGGGTTTTGCCGGCCGCATCGGCGTACTGCTGCACCTTCAAGCCGTGTTCATCGGTTCCGGTGAGGAGGTGAACGTCATCGCCGCACAACCGATGCCAGCGGCATACGGCATCGGTGACGATGGTGGTGTACGCGTGCCCGAGGTGCGGCTTGGCGGTGACGTAGTAAATCGGTGTCGTTGCCGAGAAGTTTGGCACCACTCCAACCTACGCTCAACCCCGTGACTTTTCGGTTCGATGTCGCCACGCAAGTAGGGACAGTTGGTAACAGCGAGTTTTCCGCCCGTGTGCACGACGGGTGGGATATCGGTGGCAATGCGAACGGTGGATACTTGTTGGCGTTGGTGGCATCGGCGTTGCGCGAAGCCACGGGCCGGCCGTTGCCGGTTGCATTGTCGTGTCATTATCTGGGACCGGTGAACGACGCCGACGTCACCATCGAGACCAGGGTGCTGAAGACGGGCAAAACCTTCACCACGGCTCTGGCCACCATGCGTCAGGGCGACCGCGTGATTGTGTCGGCACTCGGCACATGTGGCGACGCGTTGGCGACCGGAGCGGTGGAACACTCCACGCTGACGATGCCGCACATGCCCGGGTTCGACCAAGCGGTACCACGCGGTTCGACCAGTGCCGGGGTGCCCGGACTCATGAACAATGTCGACGTGCGGCTGCACCCAGACGACACGGGATTTGCCACGGGTACGGCAAAGGGACAAGCCCACGTGCGTGGATGGTGTGCATTTCGCGATGGTCGACCCGTGGACGCTCTCGCACTCACGTTGTTTTGTGACGCGTTGCCGCCAGCGATGTTCAACTTGTCCGGGGCGCCCGGGTGGGTCCCCACGGTGCAGATGACGTTCTATCTCCGTGGCATTCCCGATGGTGCACCGGTGTGTGCCGAGTTCACCACGCGCGAATTGCACAACGGCATGTTCGAGGAGGATGGTTTGCTTTGGAATGCATCGGGGGAGTTGGTGGCGCAATCGCGACAACTCGCATTGCTGCCGCGTTGACTTCCGCCGAACCGGCCACCACGCTGATTCCCGCCGGTTCGGCCCCCGCGGGCGTTAGCCGAGCGTCAGCGTCAATTCGTACACGTGGCGCTTCGACACCCCGAACCGCGCCGACACCCTCGATGCCGCGTCCTTGCGCGACACACCGGCGGAAATTTCGGCACGCAATGCAGTGATGAGTTCGTCGTCGGTTGGTGGCGCGGCGGGTGTCGCACCCGCCAGTACCAACACGAATTCGCCACGCGGGTCACCATCCGCGTATCGCTTGACGGCGTCGTGCAGATTGCCGCGCCACACCTCCTCGTGAATCTTCGTGAGCTCGGCAGCAATTGCAACCGCGCGGTGTGGACCACACATGGTTTCCAGGTCGGTGAGCGTCTTGTGCAGTCGGTGCGGTGCCTCGTACAGGATGGTGGTGCGTTCTTCGCCGGCGACCGCTTCGAGCCGTTCCTTTCGCTCCACTCCGGAACGTGGCAGGAATCCCTCGAAGACGAAGCGCCCCGCCGGTAGGCCGCTGATCGTCACCGCCATGATCGCCGCCGATGGTCCGGGCGTGGCCGAAACGACGCCCCCAGCGTCGATCACTGCGCGAACGATCCGCTCGCCAGGGTCGCTGATACCGGGGGAACCGGCATCGGTGATGAGTGCCACAGCCTTTCCCTTGCTGACGAGATCCACGATCTTTTCTCGGATGTCGTATTCGGTGTGCTCGTTCACGACGAGCAGCGGCTTGTCAGCAACGCCGATGTGCTGCAGCAATTTGCTGGAGTGACGAGTGTCTTCGCAGCAGATGACGTCGGCTTCGCGGAGTGCATCGATGGCGCGTGAGGTGATATCGGCCAGATTGCCGATGGGTGTGGCAATGAGGACGAGTTTGCCGCTCACGCGCGACCACCTTCCGATGGCGCGTCGCATGCGCGTCGAGATGTTGCCGGTGCGCCGCTGACGCGCCGCACTTCCACGATGTCGCCCACGCGCACACCCCAACGATCGAACGAACCGGCGCGCGCTTCCACTACCTTGCGGGCAGCCAGCACGGGCAACGGCAAGCGCATGGGGCGCAGCCGTTGCAATTTCACGATCCGAGACTCGTCATCCAGGTACGCGATGTCAAGTTCGCACTGCATTCCTATGGTATGTACCCACCTGCAGTTCGCAAGTACCAGGGCAAACTCGGGCTGTCGTTGCCCGAGCATTCCGCGTCGCCGTTGTGCCCGAGTCTCGGCCACGGTGGCACTCGCCAACACGCGGCCCTGTGTAACCAGCCACGCATCGGTAGAGGTCATACGTTGAAGCGAATCTCCATCACGTCGCCGTCGGCGACCTCGTAGTCCTTGCCCTCAACTCGCAACTTGCCGACGTCGCGCGCCTTGGACCACGAGCCGATCGCCAGCAATTCGTCGCAATGAATGACGTCCGCACGGATGAATCCACGCTGCAGGTCCGTATGGATCCTTCCTGCACATTCCGGGGCCTTGGCGCCTGCGTGGAAGGTCCATGCTCGCGACTCCTTCTCGCCGGTGGTGAAGAACGTGCGCAATCCGAGCAGGTGATACGCCGAGCGCACCAACCGGGGGAGTGCTCCTTCGCCCAAGCCGAGCGCCTCGAGCATGTCGATCCGATCCTGTCCGACGAGCTGAGCGGCCTCCGCCTCGATTTGCACGCTCATGCCCAGCACCTCGACCTGATGCTCGCTGGCCGATCCCGGCGGAGCCAATTCGGCGGATACGCGGGCCACCTGGTTGGGAATCGTGTCGAGTGCGTCCTCTGCAACGTTCACCACGGCGAGCACGCGACGCGCCGTGAGCAGGAAGTGGGGCGCCAAGAGCGTGCGATCTGCTTCGGAAATACCGGCGCGGTACAACGGGCGACCCTCGGCAAGGAGCACCTGCGCACGTTCCAGCGCCTCGACTTCGTCGGCGATGGAACTATCCATGCGGGCGGCTTTCTTCATCTTGCCGAGTTTGGTTTCCACACTCTCCAGGTCGGCCAACGCCAACTCCAACTCCACCACGCGCAAGTGTTCGAGAGGATCGCTCGGTCCGGGAATGTCGTCGTCCACGAACGCGCGCAGAACGAACACGATGGCATCAACCTCCCGAATGTTGGCGAGGAACTTGTTGCCGAGACCTTCGCCTTTGCTTGCGCCTTCCACCAGGCCACCAATGTCCACCACTTCGATGGTGGCGTTCACCACCTTCTTGCTGTTCGACATCTTTGCCAACGCATCGAGACGCGGGTCGAGCACCTTGGCCACCCCGATGTTGGGATCCTTCGTGGCGAACGGATATGGCGCGGCAAGTGCATTGGATCCGGTCAGTGCGTTGTAGAGCGACGACTTGCCCGCATTGGGAAGTCCGACCAGTCCGAAGCGCTCCATACGACGCAACGACGCTACGCCTGTTCGGTGCGCCCTGCGCCACAGTCTTCCGCGGTGGGGCAGAGCCCGATAATTGTTACTATCTGCGTAGGAGAAATTACCGATGACCAGCTTCGATCTCGACCTTTCCAAGTACTCCCTGGGATGGAGCGATGACGTCGAATATGCCTTCACCCCGGAGAAGGGCCTCAACGACCGGGTGGTGGAGCAGATCTCCTGGTGGAAGGGTGAGCCCGAGTGGATGCGCAAGATGCGGCTGCGTTCCCTCAATACGTTCGACAAGAAGCCGATGGCCGAGTGGTTCGCGGTGAACATGCCGGAACTCGACTTCCAGGACATCTACTACTACTTGAAGCCCGCCACCGAGCAGGTGAGCGAGTGGGACGACCTGCCCGAGCAAATGAAGGTCACCTACGAAAAACTGGGCATCCCCGAGGCCGAGCGCAAGTATCTCGCCGGCGTTACGGCTCAGTACGAGAGCGAAGTGGTGTTCCACCGCAATCGCGAGGATCTCGAACAACAGGGAATCCTGTTCTGCGACATGGACACCGCGCTCCGCGAATACCCGGACCTGGTGAAGCAGTATTTCGGCACGGTCATCACGCCGGGAGACAACAAGTTTTCCGCGCTCAACACTGCGGTGTGGTCGGGTGGATCGTTCATCTACGTTCCACCGGGCGTGGAATGTGAGATGCCGTTGCAGGCGTACTTCCGTATCAACTCCGAGAACGCCGGTCAGTTCGAGCGCACGTTGATCATCGCCGACGAAGGCTCCAAGGTGCACTACATCGAGGGCTGCTCGGCACCCGTATACACCAACGATTCACTGCATTCCGCGGTGGTGGAAATCGTGGTAAAGCCGAGCGCGCACGTTACCTACACCACCATTCAAAACTGGTCGCCCAACGTGTACAACCTTGTCACCAAGCGTGCTCGAGTGGAGGCCGAGGGCCACATGGAGTGGATCGACGGCAACATCGGATCCAAACTCACCATGAAGTACCCGAGCGTGTATCTCGTCGGTCCAAAAGCCACGGGTGAAGTGTTGTCGGTTGCGTACGCGGGTGCGGGCCAGCACCAGGATGCCGGCGCAAAGATGGTGCACGCGGCGCCGGAAACGTCGTCCAAAATCGTTTCCAAGTCCATCAGCAAGGACGGTGGAATCACCACGTATCGCGGTTTGGTTCGCGTGGAGGAAGGCGCCACCGGTTGTAAGAGCCATGTGCAGTGCGATGCGCTTATCCTCGATGAAGACTCCGAGAGTCGCACGCTGCCGTACATGGAAGTCGGTGAGCGTGACGCACAAATCGGTCATGAGGCCACCGTGTCGAAGATCGCGGATGAGCAGTTGTTTTATCTCACCAGTCGCGGACTCACCCCCGAGCAGGCCATGGGCATGGTGGTGAATGGCTTCATCGAGCCCGTCACCCGCACGCTGCCGATGGAATATGCCGTGGAGTGGAGCCGTCTGATCGAATTGCAGATGGAAGGTTCGGTGGGCTGAACCCACTGCAGCCTTTGCGAACTACCGTTCTTCCCGCCATGTCGATGCGCACCGATTGTCGCCACTTCGAGAGTCGCAGCTACAACAACGGCGACACCGTCCGTGGCTGCAAGTTGGGTCTCGCTCCGGAGGCGCCATGGCGCTGTCCAACCGATTGCCCCAAGTTCGACCGTCGCGCTATGGACGTTGGCTGGACCCACGGCACGCTCGTGACCGGGGCAGCCCCGGAGGCGCCATCGAGTCTCGACGACGGCAGCGCCGCAGCCATTCTGAGCGAGGCCGAGTCGATCATCAATGCCATCGCGCCCGACGTGGTGAGCGAATTGGAGCGCGGCAAACCCAAGAAGTTCAAACGAAAAAAGAAGCGCAAGAAGTAGACATCGTGTCCGTGATTGCCGATCTCGTGCTGCCAACTGCTGAGCAGGAACTGTGGCGGTACAGCCGCATCGGCGAACTCGACCTCGGCGCGTACGCGGTTGGAGCCGCCGACACCACCGTGTCGGGTGATCAGTCGATCATCTCGCGCGACATGCGGTTGACGCTCGACGACGTGTCGGCGGAGCCCGCCGACGTGTTCGAGCAACTGCACGCACGGCACACCTCATCCGATGGGCGGCACACCCCAGGCGGTTCCGCGCATGGCAGCACCGTGCGAATCGGCACGAGCCGCGGTCAGACAATCGCCGATCCGATTCTCATCACCCACAATGTGCGCGACTCGAGTGTCGTGTGTTTCCCCTCGTTGGAAATCGACGCAGGGGAGAACAGTGAAGTCGTGGTGGTTGAGCGGTTCGTGTCGGACGACGATTGTCGTTCGCTCGTGGTGCCGATGGTGAAGATTCGTGCCGCACAATCGGCCCGCGTTACCTACGTTGCAATCAACGACTTGGGTATGAACACCTGGCTCATCGGCTACCAGCGCGCACTCGGCGAACGAGATTCCACCGTCTCCACCTCCACCATCGCACTCGGTGGCGATTACGCCCGCACTCGTGCCGGGGTTCGACTTGTCGGTCAAGGTGCATCGGCAAAACAAGTCGCGCTGTATTTCGCCGACGGCACGCAAATGCACGACTTCCGCACGTTGCAGGACCACGCGGCTCCACGCACGCACAGCGATCTGTTGTTCAAGGGTGCGGTGAAGGACCACGCCAAGAGCGTGTACACGGGCCTCATCAAGATTCGTGACAACGCCGACAAGTCGGAGGCATTCCAGACCAACCGCAACCTGACGCTCTCCAGTGGTTCATGGGCCGAAAGCGTGCCGAATCTGGAAATTGAAACCAACGATGTGAAGTGCAGTCACGCAAGTACCGTCGGACCCGTCGACGACGATCAGCGGTTCTACCTGGAAAGCCGGGGTATTCGTCCGGAGATCGCGGAGCGGTTGGTGGTCTTCGGATTCTTTGCCGATGTGATCAATCGCCTGCCGGCTGCTGCACAACCCGACGTATTGCGCGAAAAGGTGGGTCGCAAATTGCTGGGTGATGCCACCAGGGGTGCTACGCCCGAATCGGGGGTGCGAGCATGACCATGCGTCGCGTGTGCTCGCTCGATGAGTTGGTCGATGGTGCCGCCGCAACGTTCGAGGTGGGCAAGCACATCGTGGCAGTGGTGCGAATCGGCGAACAGGTGTATGCCATCGGCGGCCGTTGCAGCCATGCCGATGTGGCGCTGGCCGACGGTGATGTCGATTGCGACACCAAGCAACTGTCGTGCATTCGCCATGGCAGTGCATTCAGTTTGGAAACCGGCGTACCAAGCACCCTTCCTGCCACGCAACCCGTACCCGTGTTCGTCGCCGAGGCTCGTGGCGATGACGTGTTCGTATCCGACCAGCCCACCGTGAACACGCCCACCCCGAGTCCCCGCGTGAAGCGAGTCGAATCATGACCGTGTTGTCCATTCGTGATCTTCACGCCAAGGCCGGAGACACGCAGATTCTTAACGGCATCAGCCTCACCGTTCGGGCCGGTGAAGTTCATGCCGTTATGGGCCCGAACGGTGCCGGCAAGTCCACCCTGTCCGCGGTCATCATGGGCAAACCCGGCTACACGGTGACGAAGGGGAGCATCATGCTGGACGACGTCGACATCGTGTCGCTGCCAACGTGGAAGCGTGCGCTCGCCGGGCTGCACTTGGTGATGCAGTATCCGACCGAGATTCCTGGTGTAGGCATCGACGACCTCCTCGATGAAGCCCTCGCCGAACGTGGGAGCGACCGATCGCGACTTGCCGCACAAATCGGTGCGGAAGCCGAGCGAATCGGGTTGAACGATTCCCTCATCCATCGCTCCGTGAACGTGGACTTCTCTGGTGGCGAGAAGAAGCGCAACGAAACGCTCCAACTCGCCATGCTCGACCCGCGCATCGTGGTGCTTGATGAACTGGACTCCGGCTTGGACATCGACGCATTGCGTGACTGTGCACGGCGCGTGGAAGACCTCACCAACGAACGTCAGTTGGGGGTGCTCGTCATCACGCACTACAGCCGGATCTTTGACGACCTAAAACCCAACTTCGTGCACATTCTCGCAAAGGGCCGCATCGTTGCTAGCGGCGGACCCGAGTTGGCTGAACAACTCGAACGTGACGGTTACGACGCGTTCAACTCGTAGATCCCGAAGAACCATCCCCAGCGACTTCGTCGTGTCGACGTATTTGGACACCACCGATGAGTGCGTTCAGTCCGCACACGAGTGCGGCACACACGATGATGGGACGTGGCGGAAACAGTTCCCCGATGGCACCAGCAACTCCGGTGGCGAGCAACACTCCTCCCATGGTCACTGAAGATGAGGCTGCAAAAACTCGACCCCGCTCCTCATCCTTGGTGTGACGAACCAGGATCGGGGTTCCGAATACGTGCAAACCAGACAAACCAATACCGTTGAGAAAGAATGCGGCGAGTGCCCACCACAACCCTCTAGATAGCCCGTATGCAGCCATTCCGGCAGCGCTGATGAGGGCGGAGACCATCAACAAGCTCGTGTCAGGACCCGTTGGTCGGTACCGACTCAAGACGAACCCCGTGAGAAACATGCTGGCACCGAGAGATCCGAGGACGAGTCCGTAATCGCCAGCAGATCCACCGAGTTCGTTCGTTACGAGAAAGACGCTGAGTACTTCGATGACTCCCGCCGACATGTTGAACGAGGCGAGAAGTATCAAAGACCATCGAAGAACGGGACTACGGAGAAACACCACGAATCCTCTAGTCATGCCTTTTGTGCCTTCGCGGCGTGAAGTAGCAGAGCGTTCCTGTTGCAAGGTTACCCCGATTGCTCCGACGAATAGGAACGTCGCAGCGTCAACGATCATTGCACCGCTGCTGCCAACTCGGTCGACGACGAAGCCCCCGATCCCGGCTCCAGTCACGATTGCGAGTGATCGGCGGGCCTGAATAAATGCATAGGTGCGACTCAGTTCTTCGGCTGGTACGACGTATGCGATGAAACTGTTCCAGGCCGGTCCGATGATTGATCCACCAACAGCGAGGAGGAAGACGAGTGGAAAGATCATCCCCCCGTTTGTGACGGAAAGCAGGATCGCAACTGCAGCCTGCCCGAGCGATACCAAAGCGATCAGTCGTCGAGTTGGAACTCTGTCGACTACCAGACCGCTGACTGGAGCGAGCAAGATTCTTGTCGCTGCGAATACCCCGAGGAGTGCAGAAACGGCTCCAGGTCCGGAATCCTTCAACCGAAAGAGCAGCGCGATGAGCGCAAGTTCATCTCCCATTTCAGAAACGAGTCGGGCGACGGCCAGCAGCCGGATGTCACGGGAAAACCTAAGACGCGAGCGTCGCGAATCTTGCGATTTGATCACCGCACCTCACCGTACACAGCAGATGGTCTAGCGCAAGGCTGGGGGAAAAACTCAAGGGGCGGCTCTTTCGAGCCGCCCCTTGGTCTGACTAAATGTCAGCGAACTGCTTACTTCATGAATCCAATCTTGGTGTAGTCACCAGATGAGAATCCGAATGCACCGAAGTTCGCCAACTTGGCATCAACCTGCCACACATCGGGGCGCTGGTACATGATCATTGAATGACCAACTTCCCAAAGTTTCTTATCGATGGTAGTTGCAAGCACACAGCGCTTTGCTGGGTTGAGCTCCTTGTTGACTCGCTCATAAAGGCTGTCAATTTGCGGTGTACCAATCCCTCCAAAGTTCTGACCACCGTCGGTGGCCATGATTGACTTCGACGAGGAGATTGGCAACGAGGTGCCGAGCCAGGTAAATACGGTCATTTCATAGTTTCCTGGAATGATGTACTTGCCGAAGAAGTCAGCCGAGGGCACCACGTTGATTTCCAACTGGATACCGAGTGGTGCAAGCATCGCCTGCATCAACTGCGCTTCTTGTGCGCTCGTAGGTACACCAGCAGGAATCGTGATTCTCGGCTTCAATTCGACGCCGTTCTTCACGCGCTTGGTACCCGACTTCACCCAACCGGCTGAGTCAAGGAGAGCATCGGCCCTCTGCAAGTTGTATTTGCCGTAGATGCCGGAGTTGTCCTTGTAGCAACTGAGACCCTTCACGAAGATGTGGTTACCCATCGACGTTGCTTTGTTGTCGATTGGTCCAATCAGGGCCTTGGTGATGATGTCGCGGTCAACACCCATCTGGATGGCTTGTCGAACTCGCACATCGGCTGTGACTCCCGCCGTACCGAACGTCATGTGACGATAGTTCGGACCCACGCTCCTTCGCACAGACACACCTTTGAGTGACAAGCCACGCTTGTACTGGTTGGCGTCTGGGCCGGTGTTGGCAGCGTCCACTTCGCCGTTCGCCAAAGCGTCGAGCTGCGCAGCTGCAGGTACAACCTTCCACAACATCTTGTCAAGAACTGGCTTGTCGCCCCACCATGTGGTGCTTGGCACGATCCATGCGGTTCCAGCAGTCTTGTCGGTGCCGCCCCACTTGAATGGTCCGGCCGTCACGTTTGGTGCGTTCTTCCAGGCGGTATTGAATGCCTGTGGAGTTGCGGTCACCGCAGCTGGGAGCAGACCTCCGAAGAGACCTTGCCAGTCGGCGTAGGTGTTCTTGAACTTCACTACTACTTGATTGGCGGTTGCACCTTTGGTCACGCTTGCGATGTCTTCGTAGCCGGTGGTGGAAACCACTTCGTACGCCTCGTTCGAGCCGTTGAGTGCCTTCCAGTAACCGACGAAGTCAGCCAAGCTGATTGCCTTGCCGTCGCTCCACTTAGCTTTCGGGTTGATGGTGTAGACGAGCGTTTGTGGTTTCCTGCTCGTCAGTTTGATGTCGGTGAAGTAGTTCTTGTCGACTTGGAACGCACCTTTTTCGTCGGTGTAAAACGTTCCTGGCAACAGACCATTCATGAGGTACGAGCAACCAGCAAAGTTGCCATCAGAGTGGTTCGTGTTGTAGTTGTCGCAGAGCTGGGTTGTTGCCCAGATGAACGTGCCGCCTCGCTTCGATTTTGAAACAGGCTGTGGATTGATGTCAGGTGCACCTGTGGAGTCTTTGCTGGCTGCCTCTACCGTGCTTGGCGCGAACGCCAGCGTGGAGAGCAGCGCGGCAGAGACCAAACGCACAATGCGCTTCCTCACACCCTTGCTTTTGATTTGGTTTGTCATATTTGTTGTTGTTCCCCTTCGGACCAGAGAGGCCCATGTGATGAGTGAACCGCACCCTCGGAACGCTTGAACGGCGTTAACGTGAGACTAACAATCGGTGAAAAATAGTCCACCTACGGGGTCTAAGATTGGGCGGTCGTGGTCAACTATCTCTTGAGGCGCGTAGTCAACTTCTTGATCATGGTGGCTCTAGCGTCGACCCTCGGCTACGTGTTGGCCTCGCTGGCGTTTGACCCAAGTGCCAACTACCAGGGTGCGAATCCACCGATTCCTCAGTCGACAATCAACGCCAAGTTGGACAATTTGGGCGTGAATCCTGCGAAGCCGCTACTTCGCCGCTACCTCAATTGGGCAGGTGACGTTCTCTCGGGCGACTTCGGCTTGAGCGTCGGAGAACAGCGAGTAAACGAGGAGTTGTCGCGCCGAATTTGGGTCAGTCTTCGACTGTTGGTGCTGGGTTCGATCATTGGTTCACTCGCTGGTGTTGCCTTAGGGGTGGTTTCGGCGGTACGCCAATACGGGCTGACTGATCGGGCTGCGAGTGTGCTCTCCTTTTCGTTGCTGTCGACGCCAGTTTTCTTATTGGCGATTCTGCTGAAATTTGGAGCAATCGAATTGAACAATCGAATCGGAACCACTTTTTTCTTCACCATCGGCGAATACTCAGCCGATTTCTCCGGAAACGGTTGGGAGCTCCTCCTCAACCGGCTCCAGCACTTAATCTTGCCGACGTTGTCGATCGCCTTGGGTGGCATCGCGTTCTATTCCCGGTATCAGCGCAACGCCATGCTCGACGTGCTGGGTAGCGACTTTCTGAGGACCGCACGAGCAAAAGGTCTGTCGAGACGCCAGTCGCTCTTCCGGCATGGACTCCGAGTTGCAATTCTTCCGATGGCCACTTTCTTTGCGTACTCGTTCGGACTCTTGGTTACCGGCGCGCCGTTCACCGAAACAATTTTCGGCTGGAACGGTATGGGAAGTTGGTTTATAACAGCAGTGCAATCCAACGACATAAATTCGGTCTCGGCAGTAATCGTCTTTTCTTCCGTGCTCGTATTGCTCTCGGGTTTGATTGCCGACATTGCCGTAGCAATTCTCGATCCTCGTGTGAGGTTGCGCTGACCATGACGGTGGTGCAGACCGAAGTCGGCGAACAGACGTCAGAACGCCTGACGCGTAGTGCCCTCATTCGCTTGAGGTTTTTCAGGAACCGTTTGGCTGTTGCTGGCGTAGTAATTCTCGCGATGATGTTCCTTTTGGCATTTGTCGGACCGTTTTTCTCCAAGCACCGTTGGGATGAATTGGACTTTCTCGCGTTACTGCAACCACCATCGCAAGAGCATTGGTTCGGTACCTCGCAGATTGGCGGCGATGTCTTTGCACTCACCATTCGGGGTTTGCAGAAGTCCCTCATCATCGGGTTGCTGGTGGCCGTCTTTTCGACGGGTTTGGCCGCGATTGCGGGCGGTTTTGCTGGCTATTTGGGTGGCAAAGTTGACCGAAGTGTGATGTGGTTGATCGACGCACTCTTGGTGCTTCCCTCATTCTTGATCATTGCGGTGATGTCGCCGTTGTACCGCGGGCGAACTTGGTTGGTGTTCGTGGTGCTCCTGGCGGCATTTGGATGGATGGTTACCGCCCGAATCGTGCGGAGCGCCACGATGAGTTTGCGCGAGCGCGACTTCGTGCGAGCAGCTCAATATATGGGCGTGCCTGTGCGCAAGATCGTGTTTCGTCACTTGTTGCCCAATGTCGCCTCAATTCTCATCATCGATGCAACTCTGAATGTGGGAGCAACAATCTTGAGCGAGACGGGTCTTTCTTATCTCGGATTTGGTGTTCAGCCACCTGACGTTTCGCTCGGTAGCCTAATCGCTGAGGGAACTGCCTCCGCGCTGACGTACCCCTGGCTGTTCATGTTTGCTGGTTCCGCTCTCATCCTTACTGTCCTAGCAGTGAGTTTCATCGGTGATGGCTTACGTGATGCGTTCGATCCAGGGTCAAACAAGAGCAAGAAGAAGAGTAAAGCGTCGTGAACACTCCGTCGTCAGCATCCAACCTGATCGAGATTCGTAATCTGTCGGTAACTTTTCCGAGCGAGGCCGGCATCGTTCGCGCAGTTCGTGACGTGTCGCTCGACATTCGCGCGGGTCAAGTGCTCGGCATCGTGGGCGAATCGGGCTCGGGAAAAACGGTGATGTAGTTGTCGATGATTGGTCTGCTCGCCGAGAGTGCATCGATCACCGGTTCCATTTCCTACAACGGTGTCAATCTGCTCGAGCTCAATGACAACGAGATGTCGAAGTATCGCGGCAAGGACATCGCCATGGTGTTTCAGGATCCACTATCAGCCCTGAACCCCGTACACACCATCGGACGCCAAATGGCAGAAGCCCTTCATGTTCACGGGGATTACTCGAGTGAAGCAGCACTCAGGCGCGCCATCGAACTTTTGGAGATCGTCGGCATTCCTCGTCCGGCAGAGCGGGCTCAGTCGTACCCACACGAATTCTCTGGCGGAATGCGTCAGCGTGTGATGATCGCTCTCGCCATCGCAAACCAACCGAAGGTAATCCTCGCCGACGAACCGACGACGGCGCTTGACGTGACCGTACAGGCGCAGATTCTGGATGTTCTGAAAACGGCTCGCGACATGACCGGTGCCGCCGTTGTCCTCGTCACACATGACCTTGGAGTAGTCGCGGGCTTGGCAGATCGAGTGGCCATCATGTACGGCGGCAAGGTGGTGGAGATTGGCAACGTCAATGATGTCTATTCATCTCCGGCAATGCCCTACACCATCGGACTTTTGCGTTCTATCCCACGTATTGACGACGCCGGATCCAGCCGTCTCGCGTCAATCGACGGTGCACCACCTTCGCCAGTGGCGTTGCCTCCCGGTTGTGCTTTTGCACCGAGGTGTCCGGCAGCAGCACCGGAGTGTGATGCGAGTGTCCCCGAACTCGTGTCGATTACGCCGAGTCGGATGACCGCTTGCGTTCGGCAAACCGACATTGCCGGATTACAGTCGTCTGGGAAGTTGTTTGCTGAGATTCCGCGACATGTCGCATTGCAATCCGTCACCGAAGGTGTGGCGCTCGAAGTTCGCGGCCTGAGAAAGACCTTTCCCCTCCTGAAGGGTTCCGTCTTGCGTCGCCGTGTGGGCTCGGTGTTTGCCGTTGACGGAGTTGACCTCACGCTGCGCGAAGGTCGCAGCCTTGCGTTGGTGGGCGAATCCGGTTGCGGCAAGACCACCACGTTGCTTGAGATTCTGAACATGGTTGCGCCTGAGGCAGGCACCATCACGGTGCTCGGCCGCAATGTCGCGGAACTTTCGAGAAAACAACGACTGGAAATGCGAAAGGAC
>Ga0136656_1000267_pt1 | contig 17638 bp, 16 predicted proteins | sample CPBDNA_9_FD_94862 | JGI IMG/M metagenome (GOLD analysis project Ga0136656, IMG submission 94862) | Freshwater to marine salinity gradient microbial communities from Chesapeake Bay, USA - CPBay_Sum_15_0.8_DNA (version 2) | ecosystem: Environmental > Aquatic > Marine > Coastal | place: USA...
TATAATAGGACTAATTACAAGCTCCTCGTTCAGCTTTGCTAAAGAGGGAGTAGATTCTACGCTGTTTATTTTAAAAGACTTATCTACAGTAATATTAATAGGTCTAACTGTTACTGAGTTATTATATCCCAGGGGATCAGAAACTATGCACCTGTACTTTCCATCAAAAGAAAGGGGAACCTGGTTAAATGATATTTCTCCGGTGTCATTTGTAATAAATGGCGCCCAAAATCTAATACCATTTAACCTCTCCTCCTTCTCAAACGCAAAAGAAGGATTAGTTGGTCCTGTGAGAGTTGCCGATACTCTAAAGTCGAACCTCTCTCCTTCGACTATAGATAAGTTAATAGGACCTTCCGTCTGTACATCCAGTTCTATTGGTAAAAATCTAATTTCTACGGGAGATGTAGTAAGAGGAGAATTGTCAGAAATATTATCTACGGCCGTACAACGGTAATAGTTGTTGTTATCTTCTCCTATATCATCAATTGTTATTGTGGTGGAAAGAGCTCCTGGTATTTTCGTCCATCCGCTTAGACCATTTTCAGAAACTTCCCAAAAATAAAATATTTCCGTTCTGCCGGTTGATTTTGCAACGGCCTCAAAAGTTACGCTGTCTCCGCGCAGTACTATTTGATCGACTGGAGATTTAGTAAAAGATATTATTGACTCTATTACAAAAAGTTCTGTTACGTTGGAAACAGTTATGTCAACAGGATCTGTTATTACACATCGATAAAACCCCTCATCTTCCTTTACGGGGCTGTCTATAACAAACGATCTTCTAGAAGCTCCAGGAATATTGATCCAGGTTATTGACTCTGCTTCTCTTTTTTGCCATTGAAATGTAAGGTCTGTGCTTGTAAATACAGACTCTTCGCCCACCTCCACTGATAAAAGTAAAGGCTGACCTTTTAATACTTGGATGGTTTCTGGAAGGTTTTTAGATAAAGAAACGCTCATCTAAATGCCCTCTAATAACGTACTACATATTTCCTGAAAATCGGAGGGTGATTTTCTGCATGCAACGTAGCTCTTCTTCATTACTAAATCCCTCCGATTAGGTACCTATATCAGTTATAGGTGAATGTATCCAGTACGAAAGTAAGCTCTAGGGTAGATACGTTAGTGGACGATCTGTCAGCCTGACCAAAGTTAAGCGACGTGATCTGAGCGTCGGGGATGGTAATTGTTCTATTGCCAATAGGTGAGGGATCTTCGCCACACTCTACAGGAGTTACAGTTAAGGTAATGAAGGAACAATCGTAGGTCTTCCAGAAGTCAACAATGTCGGCGTGCTTTTCGGGGTCGAAAGGAGCAGAAACTGTTACTTCAGCAAGAGTACGAGGGCCCTTGAGCTGGAAAATACGACCTCTTACGCCATCAGCATACTGGGTGGTTCCAGAGGTGTCTCTGATGCCAGAGAAGGTTGTGAAGTAATGCTGGAAGGGCGAGGCCTGGATCCAGTATTGTGCTTGAGTAATCGGCTTATATGCTAACATAGTAAGTTACGTTATATGCAATATTTCTATATATTATTTAAACTAAATAGATTATTGGAAGTATGGATCAAACCATCTCCAGTACCCCTTAGACTCTACGTCTAAGCAAACTGCCTCTCTATGTACACAGTATCTATTTAGCCTAAATACTCCTTGATAAAGCTTTACAAGATCAGAGGAGTCTTGCTCAGACAAGCTCTCTTGATATATTAAACCCTTTATTCTTTGTAAATCTGTTTCCAGCTTGGACTTAAATAGCTGGGCTTCAGGCGGCACTCTTCTGAGCCCTCTAATTTCCTCAAATAATCTTTCGATAACAAATACGATCTCTCCTGGCGAAGTAAACTCGTCTATTTGCAATCTGGATATTTGCATTTCATTGCCCGTGGAATCTGTTACGATTCTTTGGAACCCTACGTCATCAAGGTCGCCTTTAAAGTTAGAAGAGATAGATTGAGAAATTCGCTCTTTCAAAGATCCTTCATCAAAGTCAAACATCTTCATGAGGTCAGCGCCGAAGTCCATATCCTCGGCCATAGGAGCCTCTTCCTCCTCTGCTCCGCCCTCCACAGGAGGCATCAATCCTCCCATCATTTCTCCACCAGGGGCCTCCAGCTTGGTCAAAGAGGGTATATTAAGCTTCTCTCTGAGCCAATCAACGTCTTCGACCTGGTAGCCAAGAGCACCAAGCTGAGAAAGAACCTGAACCATGCGAACTGGATCTTCTCGTTGCTTAAGATCTTCAAAATTACGTATAAGCCTCGGAGGATTTTTGCCAGGATAGTTAAGTTCTACAATCCATCTAATTAAAGTCGAGTTAATTGTCTCATCAAGTTCTTCAGAAAACGTTTTTGCCTTGCGCATACGCACAGAGTCTGCAATTTGATCTCGAGCAAATGAGCCAACGCTTCCCGTCTCTTGGCCAACAGTTGTTTCGCCGTTAATTACAAAGCTAATTTGTTGATCGATATAGCTAATAAGTTGGTTGTAAAGTTCTGGCCTACCGTTACTTTCAAGCCAGTTAATATCCATTTCGTCCGGGATAACAACCGCTGTTTCCTGCCCCAGTCTCTGAAGAGCAGTAAATAAAGAATTAACTTCTTCTTCTGGTGTGCCAAGGCTGAACTTACCAATTGCTGTAGGAGTAGTATGCTTATCTGCGTACTGAAGCCAGAAGTTCATTAAAGTTCTTCTGAATTCTACAAGAGGGTAAAGTTGACGTCCAAGACCGGAGCCATGAACGTCCATAAAATTGCTATATGACCAATGGCGATGAAGAATCATCGAGCGAAGAGGAATGCCCATGCCCTCTACAGGAGAGCCCATCGTAATTAGCCTGGGGCTTACAGTCCCGTCTTCGTTAAGCTTAAATAAGAACCTTCTAGGGTCTCTGATTTTTATCTCAGAGGGCACGATGTATTTGCCTTGTCTCATCCAGCAAATTTCGCCGATTGACATGCCGAGTATCAAAGACTCACACATACCTCTGATAAAAGTATCAAAGCCTGAGTTTGTTGCTACAAGTTGCTCTTTGCCGTAGGACTGCCTTGTATTGCTTCCCATACGGTTAATTACTTGGCGAACAAATTCTGCAACTTCTTCGTCTTCGTCTGAGTTAGAAGAAGGAGATACTTCCCAGGGCCTTTGAACGATCTCACCGATAAGTTTCTCCCAAGCTGCAAGAATTTGGCTATCGTTAAATAGCCTCATGTATTTTTCTACAGCACGGGGACCGCCACCGCCTTCTTCTAAGAGAATATCGTCTCTACGTGGAAGTATCGTACCGCTTGATAAATAGGCACCTCCTGAATAGGAGTAGGGATCAGATTTATATCCTGCTAAGTTTCCTTGGGAAACACCTAAGGAAAAATAGCGGTCAAAGAACCCAGCCTTAATATGCCTTTGGGGATTTTCAGAGGTCATTAAAACAACACATTATTCTTCAGTATCTTTAAACTCAATTGGTTTATCTACCTTTTCAAGGTCTACCATAACTGTTTCAAGATTCATAAGCCTTTCTTGAAGCTCTTCTCTTGAAATATTTCCAGATTCCCAATCCTCAATAAGCTTCTCGGCTCCTTCTACAATTACGTTGTATCCGGTTGTTAAGATGTTAACTCCTTCTTCCATTGTTCTTGCTCCTTGCGAATAGATAGATAAAAAGTTTTGTAAGTTTCACGCCAGATACTTTCGTATTTTCTGACGTATTTGAAGTAACTAGTTTCCCATACTGACGGAGTATATAGCTTTTTATACTCGTCCGGTACATTTTTAGAAAAGTTTTTAAGTTCTAGAGCTAAAATTGCGCTCATAAAATCCCCTCTTTTTGCGACCATTTGGTCTTTTAGAAGATTTAAATCTAATTTAGGAAACTCTGTTTTTATTTTTTCAAACAGAGGAGATTTAAACAAGTCTGCTTTTTCCTCCTCTTTTTCTTTTTTCAGAGTTTCTTCATATGCATTATCCAGGGCGCTCCCTATAAATGAAGAGTTGAACTCTACTTTAGACCCCTCGTTAATTTCTTCCCAAAAATTCTTAAAAGCTTCATATGTTCTTACAATTGTAACATTAGCGTAAGACTGAAGCTTTTGTTTGATTTCTCTTTTTGCCCCTTCAGCATAATGCATGTCTTTGCCATCAGGCCAATAGGCCTGTCTTTGTGCCAGTGAATTAGACCATAGATAAGTCGTAAGAAGCTTTTTTGTTCTAGAGTCAGAGATGTCTTTTTTAGGAAGATCGTCAATGTCTTTGATTGCCTTCTTCCACTCGTAAAAAATATCTAGTGCTTTTGCCTCTGCCGCTTGCCATACCGGGGTTTTAGACAGTTTACCGATGTGAGTTTCATCGAGTTCTCCGTATCCAGTTAGGTCGTTTATTAGTATATCATTTTCAGATAGGGTTTCTGAAGTGATTACCTTAGGCTTGCTTGAAGCTTTTGCATTAGCATTAAATTCAGCGATCCATTTCTCATGAGCTAATTGTTGCTCAAACTTCCATTTATCGTGTGCTAGAATTTTATCCAGAGCAGAATCGGAAACATTAGACAGGGTCAGGAATTCTTGAATTTGCATCCGATTCGAGCTTACGTAGTTCTAAGTCTATATAGCTCATTATATCACGATAATTCCAACAGTCAACCACCGACTCAAAGATTTCCGGCGAAAATCTATCAATGTCCATACCGAAGGTCAGCAGCCTGTTCAAATCGTTCCAGCAATTCTTACCGGGCTCGTCAAACATAAACAACTTTTTATCGATGTTTGTTTCCTGCTTCTCCAGTGCGTTAATTAGCGTAAAGAACTGAGCAAGGATGGAAGAATCCCAGCCCGCAAAAATAACAAACTTTGCTGATTTAATGATAGGGTCCGTAAGGCTCTGCCTTACTTTTAAATCGATATTGTCTTTCTCAGTTAAAATTTGCTCTAAATGAACAACCATTTTGTTAATGTCAGATGTAGAATCTACAGACTTAGACTTAAGGATAACAATAGAAACTTTGGATGACATAAGTAATTTTAAAACTACAAAGCTTTAAACTTAAAGTTTAAAGTTTAGGAAAAGACCACTCGTATGTTAAATCCCGCAACGAAAAGGCAGCTGGAAGAAATTAAAGCGCGGCTTATTCTGTATATAGAAGCGTCTATCGCTAACTACGAGGTGGAGAATGGTAGATTTGAAGTAAGCAAAAATAGAGAGGTATACAAAGCATCGCTGTTCGATATTTATAATTCTATTTTTGATAGGATTATTAAAGAAAACTCTATTACAATTTTACCTTTAACTGCTAAGATAACAGCAGCGCTTATTTCTTTCGTATTTGACTTAGAGCTTTTTTTAACCCTATTTGCTTCCTCTGCTGAGGCAATTAAATCGAGCTATATCCAGATTGGACCTAAAAACGAATCAATTGAGCAGTATTTAGACTCCTACGTTTCTGAGGTAATTAAGTCTCAAGAAGGACTGTCGTACTACCTTCAAGGGCTTACGTCTCAGCAACAAGTTCAGCTTATAGAAGAATACGCGCCTTCTGATGCAATTCTAGAAACTTCCGTTTCTTCTAAAAAAGTAGATATTGCAACAAGAACCATCTACCCTCTTTTTGGTGGTGATATATACTGGGAAATTCAAAAAGAAAGATACGACGACCCAAATTACCCTACTCAAAAGTTTACGATTTTTAAAAACAAGCTATTTGTCCTAAACGTAGGAGTTACAAGGCCCGATACAACAGATTTTGAACCCGAACAATGGGCAGAGTTTAATTCAAAATTCTTATCTAAGAAAAACCTATTTAATAATAAATTAAAAGAAAATACAGAGAAATACGTAAGCGAGGCATTTAATAACTCAGGAGCTATAAATGGAGTTATCTCTGACTCTGATATTAAGTTTTTGGAAACCGATTTAATATACGACGAAAAAGACTTAGATATTTCTTTTGCGGGAAGGGGTAAAACAATTGCCAAAAATATACTACAGCTTAAAGAATCAGTTAAGTACTTTGGAAATAGCGAGGCGAGTCCTGTAGGTAGCATTGACTATGTCTCTTCTTTTGTTGAGTATCTTTACTCCTGCAACTACGCAAGAATAATAAATAACGGCAACTATAGCATAGAAGGAATAAACATATTTGGTCAGTTCAATACAATCTTTGCTTTTGATTTTGACGTAAATAAGATCTCCGGCCTCAAGTTTCTTGACGTATTTAAGTCTTTAAAGTCTTTTAGACAAAATACTTCAATTAACAAAAACATACCCTTTGAAGAAAACAACAACAAGGTATATGTCCTCAAGTACAATCCTGTATATAATAAATACGCTCAGGGTTTGGTGGACAGATTTGTATCTTTTTCTAATAACCCGTACGTAAAGCCCTCAGAATCTACTGAAAACCCCGATGATTATGTGGTAGATATAATTCTTTTTGGTCTTGAGAGAATAAATTCCATATCTAATTTTTTAGGAGACACAATTAATTCTATTGCAGACGGCTTAGAACCTAACGGAACTTTACAGGGTTATGAAGGCCTGGGGCCAGTGGCTATTCAAATAAAAGAACTTTCTTCTTTGTTTGTAAGTACTCCTAAAATTACTGAGGCTATTTCGCAAAACAAAAAAGTATTACCAGGATTTAACGGAGCAACAAGGTCCTTATTAGACGCCTACGAAAGGCTTAAAGCGTCTGCTCCTGATGTACCCTTGAGCGGGGAATCTTTAAGTTTTATTTCTGTATGGGCAAAGGTGCTTCAAAAGGGACTTGAGGCAATTGTGGGAGATATTAAAGCTATCGGATTCGCTCCTGGTAGTTTTATACCTAACATTTCATTTAAAGCTGCTTCTCAAGAGCAAGACACTTTAATCGAGCAACTAAGATCGCTTAATTTCCAAGAAAGCGAAATTAATCAGTTCCTCTCTGTAGAATCTTTTGAAGAGTTGGTTACAAAATTTGCTCCTGTGTCCGATAGTATTGACCAAACTTCCTTCTTCAAGGGATATGAGCTTTCTCAGCTAATTTATGAATTTGGTGGAGAGAGCGCTATAGATGCTTATATTAATTATCTGTATTCTCCTGACGATACAGGACTAATTAATCTTTTAAAAATATCTCTTAAAAATCAAAACGACGCGTCTATATATAACCAAAATCGTTTTGGAAAACTCGTTGGTTTGCTTATTAACTTAACTTTTGCTGTTAATCCTGGGCAACTAGAAGTATTCAAAGAGTTCCTCTCTGGAAACTTTTTAAGCTTGTTTGAATCTATATCTTTTCTGCTAGAAAACAATGAAGTTAATATACTTAAAGACAAAGAATCGATTAATCTTTTAGGACCTGTTGCTAGTTCTTTAATATACGGTAATTCTATTTTTGATTTAAATAGCTACAACATAGACTACGAGGTTGTTAATAAAAACGCGCCAGTTGCTCTGCAGCAAATGACAAACCTTATCGATAAAAACTTAGGAAACGCGTCCACTGCGGTGCTTCAAGGACTATACGATAAGAGCATCGGTTTAACTTCTTCTGAGTTAGTTTCAATACTAAGTCCTCAATCACAAACAACCGAGCTAGGACAAATACTTTCTGGCTCTGAAGGAGGCAAATTAACTAAGCTCATTAACTATGCTTATTTGTCTGGTCTTATTCATAAGCTCTCTTATTACTCTAACTCATATCAAGTTCCTAACTTTTACGTAAATCCTAACCCGAGCGTTAATTTAGTGGTTCTTGTGGACGTAATAGAAAGACTAATTTTCTCTATTGATCTTACAATAACAAATTTTATTAACACTTTGGAGGCTTCGACTCCTGGACAAAGAGATTCCTTGTACTCCTTTAAAAATATTCAAAATCTCTATAATAAGACTGTAGAGGACGCAGCTTTTATAGTAAAGAATTTAATTCCTATTAACGGAAACATAGAGGAAATAAACGCGCCTACCCCTTCTCCAGAGTCCGTTATTGTTGGTTCTCCGGGCATTGGCAACTCTCCTAGGCCGGAGTCAATTACCAAAGTTAATTCTATAACCCCAGAGCAAGCTAATCAGCTATCTCCGACTTTAAAAACAAATTTTTCCTTTATTGCTAATAGAAAAAGTTCACAATATACAGAGTCCCAAGTTCTTGAAAAGTTTATCTCTCTTATAAAAGAAAATAAAGATTTTGCCGGTGTTAGCCCAATAAACAATATAGTCGTATCGAGCCCTAACTACGACAGCTTGGTAAAGAATACTAGCAAGCTATCTTCTAGTCAAGACAACTTAGAGTCTAATAGAAACTTAGAGTCTAATAGAAACGTTCCTATTACTAATGTTCTCTCTGATGTAAACTTATTCAAAAAACAAGAAGCGGAAGACTTTATTAAAAGAGTTTTAAGCCAAGGCTTAATTGAGTCTTTTGATCCTGTAAAGTCCTGTGAGTTTTTTGGAGGAGCCAAATGCGCAGAAAGATTTAGCTCTATAGAAAACTCGTGCGGAGACCCAACAAACAGAGCTATATACTCTGAGAGGGACACCTCGCCTGATACAACAAGGGCTAATGGTAGTGTGTTCATAGACAGACCTTTTGGCTCTACAAGCTCGGATAAGGTGTCTAAGTTCTTCATTCCAGACGGAGAAAACAACAAGCCAACTTATTTTAATGTATTTAAAGATAAAAATGTAAGCATTACGGACAAAGGCGAGCCGGTATTTGAAGAAGTACTTAGTTCCCCCCTGGTATTTACAAGAGGTAATAAGCCCATATCCGAAGACGTAACTTTTGTAGAAAACTCTCCTGTTTCAGGAAGTGGAACAGATCCGGTCTTGCTTGGTGTTCCTGTTTCTCAGCCAAGTGATAAAGAAAACACAAATAAAAACCCTGAGCTGGAAAAGTACTATTCTTCTTACTACAACTCGGAGTTCGGACTTATTGAAGCAATTAAAGCAAACTGGGAAAGAGGAGACGCTTTTAGTTGCTCTTTATTAGAAGATCCTTACGCATATCAAGCCTGTATGAACCTATTAAAGTGTAAAAGATTTGAAAGAAAGGCGGGAGAAGTTTCTCTGAGTTTTTGCCCGAGAACTCTCGCAGGAGGCCTCTTTAAATGAAAATAGCAACTAACTTTCTTCTTGCAGCGGAAGACACTCCGCTTTTATCTTTTGATAAAGTACAAAATCAAAGTTTCAATTACGTAGAGTTTCAGAACAAAGATTTAGTTACAAATGACGCAGCTTTGCTCTATAAAGAAAAATCCAATTCTTGCGGGCTTTCTATACATAAAAGTAAACCTGGTACTATAAAGTCATTAAAACTGACCAACCAAAATATACTTACTTGGGATGATCTTTGGCTGGATTCCGACACCGGCTTTAGTGTAGATCCTCAAATTGAAGAGATTAACTTGCAAAGAAACTCTTTGCTATACGCTAATTTTAATTTAAAAAGAAAGTTTTTAAAGTATATAAATCTTGAAGGAAACATCTATTTGAAGAGTTTTACGGGATCTCATCTACCTGGTTTAGAAGTTTTAAATTTTGAGGATTGTTTTAATCTGGAAGTTGTTAGTCTGGGAATATCTAAAAACATTAGGAGTTTGAGTTTAAAGAACTGTAGGTTAACTGAAGAAGGACTAGAGGAAACTTTGTGCTCCTTTACTCCTACTAAAACCGCTAGTTCAAATATTTTGCCCGGAACCCTTCCGCTATTCAGAAAGCAGTATAATACTTCTCTGGATCTTAGAGGAAATGACATTAACTGGGGTAATAGTAGAATAGCCTCAAAGATAAGGTTATTGCTAACAAATAACTGGCTGGTACTATGGGACAATCCACCTCCCACTAGTGTGGTTCCTATGCAAATGTACGCTTTCTTCCCAAGAAATTTAAGCGACACCGATATAAAAAATTATTATGGCCGACCTTCGATCTAAATTTATTGAAGATTATGCCGGGGGATTATTAAATATCTCCAGGCAAGAACTAGCTAGTACAGGAGAAGTCTTATCTCAAGACGGCTTGTTGTCAGATAGCACTTTATTTGTCGAAGACGGATCTGGTGTTAAAAGCGGACTAAAGCTTGGTGTATCCACTGTAGAAGTTGTTGATCCTACTACGGATGAGGGTGCTGTTAACGTAAGATACGCGAACAGAACCTACGCAAGTACAAGAGACCTGAAAATCTTCTCTACAGCTATCGCCTCTGCTCAGGCGGCACTTGCGGATGCTTCATCTTCTTCTATTACAAACTTAGAAAACGCTTTTCAGCTTTTAGAAGATACTACCGATACGCTAATTTCAAGATTTGATCAAAGAGAGGCAGAGGTTGATGCTCAGCTCGCCAGGATTGCAGATATAGATACTTTGTCTGCTCAGGTTTCGGCCCTGGAGTCTACTACATCTACCTTAAGTTTAGAGCTTGCAGCATTCACTGCATCTACAACGGAAAATATTCAAAAGAACACAAATGCTTTTGTCCAAATTGGAGCTCTTCAAACTGTTGCCTACGAGTCAACGGGTGGAGTTAGCGATCTGACCCCAACAACGGGTAGCTTAACTGACGTAAGAAGAGTTGCAGGAGACTACACAATTTCTGGGCTTTCAACAGAAACAGGTCAAGGACTTGATATAACTGTTACTATCGATGCCACCGGAACCGCCTCTGCAGTTGTAATTGACGCGTTAGGATCGGGATTTAAAATCGGTCAAAAAGTTAGTGTACCCGACACTGCTTTAGGAAACAACGGAGGAATTCCTCTTTCCATTGAGATAACAAACGTAAACGACTTCTTAATTACAACAGAACAATTAAAAGAAGAAGTTAAAAAGTTATTCAATAAAGTAAACGAAATTCTTACAGTATTCCAGAATATTTAAAAAAATACTTCTTCTAATACAGCTTTTTCTAGTCGGACTGCGTAAATCGGTCCGACTTTTTTTAATATTGCAAGTACCACACCTTTTTCTCTATCTTCTTCCGTGGGAAATAGCCCCTCAGTAATGCCATCTAAAACTTTTTTGCCTCCAAGCATTCTTCCGACTTCTTCTTCTCCAAATACCCAGGATACATCAGACTGATCTTTTGTGGCAACATACAAACCAATTGGCTTATCGTATTTCAAGGCCCACTTAAATTCACTAACAAGCTCTTTGTCAAAATTATAAATGTTTTTAAAAATGTTTTTAATTTTTTCTCTTGCTTCAGGCTCTTCAAACATGATTCATATTTTCTCCACTTCTACACCGAGTTTTCTAAGAACATCAATGCCATCTTTAATTCTGTACTCATTTCTGTAGTAAACTTTTTTTACCCCAGACTGAGCAATCATTTTAGCGCAATCTGGGCATGGACTGTGTGTACAAAATAACTCGGCCCCATCAATAGACTCTGAAGACTTTGCCATTTTAACTAAAGCGTTTTGCTCTGCATGAAGAACAAAAGGGTTTGTACTGCCGTCCTCTCGCTCGCAACAATTAGTATGAAATCCTGAAGGAGTGCCGTTCCAGCCATGAGCCAATATACTTCCATTTTTAACTACTATAGCTCCTACTTTAAGGTTTTTGCAGTTAGAGACCTGGGAAAACAACTCGGCTGTTTTCATATAGGCCTCTTTTATTTCAGGCTTCATAGATACGGAGCATTTATATCTATATTATATCATCTAAATCTTTTTATGTCTAACTTTTCCGACCCCTTGTCCATATAAAAAGTTTCTATATGCTCCCCACTCTCTAAGGTCTTCCTCCTGCAAAAATACTTTGCCGGTAATAGGAATGCTTTTCTTCTTCTTAGGGGCGGGAGGTAATTTTGCCTCAGCTTCTTCTACTTCTTCAACGCTAGGCTCTGTAAAGAAAGTTTCTAATTCTTCCTGAGGAATTTTTTCCACTTCTTTCTCAGGGGTCTTTACGCTTTCTACAGAAGTTTCCACGGTTTCCTCTAGAGATGGATCTACGGCTTTAGCCGTTGTTTTTCTTGTTCTGCGTACGGTCATATTCTCTTCCTCCTGCAAGAAGTACATCCGGCCCAGCCCTGAACTCTGGACGGACCTGGATAAGCTGTGCCTGGAATATTAGTGCTTGGAGACTCAAAAAGACCCGGGGCCTCAGCCGAGGGTTGTTTTTGTGTGTTTTCAGCCCATTTTTGCCAGCCCCACATATCTTCGGATCCGTATACGTGAGGATTTTGTGGTGTATTTTTTGCCATGTTAGCCCTTGTGTTTCTTTGGGGTCCTGGATTAACTCTATTAGAAGACCTTAGGTATCTATCTTGAGCGAGAGCCTGTCGGACATACGCCTGGTTTTGAGTAGACTGGTCCCTAAAATCAGCCTTCTGACGTAGCTGATTCCAAGACTCAATGGGTGTTTGTGAAGAATCTAAAGCCATTATTTCACTTCATATTTCCCCTTTAAACAAAAATGCTCAATTAAGGTTTAAAGAAGTATACGTATAAACGATCACAAACTCATGGCAACTTCCAAAATGTCTAGGCAAGTATCAGAACCCAATTTCGCTGACATTTCCTCAGACTCTTTTTTTGATTTTGGTGAACCCGAAGTCTTACCTATTGAAATAGTACCAGGTAAGTTTCTCTATCTTAAAGAGCCTTGCGCAGAAGATCTTATTCATATCGCGGAGATTAACTCTAACGATAAGCTTTCAGAGATCGAAGCCACTTTGCAAACTATTTGCGTTCTCCATGCTCCTCAAGAAGGGCAAAAAAGACTTTCTATGAGAGATGCAAAAAAACTCACTGCTAGGCAGCTAAAGAAAATTGGCGAAGGCATGGGGCAGCTATTAGGCACAGATGAGTGATAAGTACACCATAACCAGAGAATATAACTATTTAATTACTATATTAGATAGAAGGGGAAATAGACTCCAATTCAGAGATATCACCGGAAAGGACTTAGAATTTTTAGAGAGATACTTTTCAGAAGGAGAGAAACAAATTGTGTATGAAGATCTTGTTGGTATTATAGAACACGTATCAACTAGACCAGAATTAATAAGGAAACTGGTTCCTAGAGTTGTAAAAGAAATATTTGATATTTTGTCAAAGGAAATTTTTTGCAACTTTATGCCTAAATTTAAGTTTTTAGAAGTGTGCTATTACTTGCAAAATAATTCTTTTGTGGCTTTAGATTTTTTTGAATCTCAACCTATGACTAAAGTGATGGCAATGATTCAAATTCACCAGAGCGAAATTGAAAATATAAATAAATCTAGATCACAATCTTCATGACAGACGAATTAAGGCTAAAGCTCATTTTAATATTATGCTCCGTATCTGTTAGCCAAGACGCTATTAGACTAAAAGAGTTTGTAAAAATTTGCTCTCATTACGTTACGGATTCTGATTTTAATAAAATTATGAGAAAGGCTCTTAAAATTCTAGAACTGCAAAAATGCGGTAGAGAAAGCTGCCCCGACTGGCTAATGAACAATCTCTTCCAATTATACAAAACCAACCCAGAAGATTAAAGCTTATAAATAGGTATTTGTTTAAAGGCTTTCTGAAAGGCCTCTTACTTTGTTAAAGATTTAATTTATGGCTAATCCTGTAAACATTAACGTAGGCGCTCTACAGCGCCCTGGTGTGTTTGTTACTCAGTCTTCCACTGGTGGATTACCCCAACCCATTGCATCTCATGCAATTGGTTACATCTTTGGTTCTACTCCCGTGGATCCTTATGATGAGAATCCCGTAGACTCGTACGCATCACTCCCTCCGTATAAACCAACCCAGATTGGTTCTGTAACTGACTTCATTGAGAAAGCAGGTGGTTCACCTACTGCTGGAAGCAATGGGCAGTCTATCGTTTCTTTTGATGCTGTAAATGCATTTTTCGATAACGTCGGTGTCAATGGTATCCTTTACTACACCCGCGTAACTCCTACTCCCGAGGTTAACGTAGTTGTTACCAAGGGCGCAGGTTGGAACTTGTTCACAATTAAGCTTGGTGATCGCTATTTCGGAGACAAGAGTCTCGGATTTAACGACAATGATGGCATTGCTATCAGAGGTATCACCACCACGGCACTTGACGTAAACGACAACGCTTTTGATATTGTTGGATATCTCCAGCAAACTGATCCCGATTTCAGTACCTATTATCGCATTGAACAAACCGACGAAGAGGCTAAAGTTGCTACCTTTAGAATTTATTCTAAAGACGTTCGCATAATTCCTGAAATCCAAGTATTCAAAGGCTACCAGATTGCTGATACTGCTTTTGCAACTCCTACCGATGCCGGTACTATTAACAGCTACGTTCCTACCAAGGAAATCATATTCCGTGCCGTATCAAGAGACATTAGCAACAACGAACCCATTCTTCCTATCTCCGGCGCTGCTGTTGGAGCCTATATCGAAGAAGTTAGTAAAATCTCTCCTGTTACTGAGTCTGATGCAGACTTCATTCACGTAACTAGCGTAGAGTCACTGTCCATTGCTGGTACTTCTGCTGATCCTCTCGCTGCTGGTGATGCTTTCGTAATCGAAGGTATTGATCCTGGCGAAGCTGCTTATGTCGGAACCGGTGTTGATCCTCAGACGGGATTGACTTTCGGAGAAACCTACTACGTATCTGCTATTGACGAAGCAGACAACAAGTTCAAAGTTTGCCCCACCGAAACCGACGCTCTTGCATCTGCAGGCGCTGGTCAGAACCACATTGTTCTTACCGTAACAGGTACAGTTTCTGGTGTAAGAGTTCGCAGACTTAAGTATGACCTCGAAGGCGGTAATCCTGCTGAAGCAAATCCTGCTGTTAAAGCTGCAAACGCTTTACCTTATCTTTCTGATGCTCTTGAAGGTTTTGTTATTAACGCTGGCGTTTATAACAGCACTTCCGATATTGCTAACGGCAAGGTAATTGCGGTTTCTCTTGATAACCGAGTTGGTAAGCCTAGCCAAATTTCTTGGCCTGATGCCGAAGCAAGATACTTCCGCTGGGACTCTGCTACTAGCAGTTTTGTAAGAGGCTTCGATGGATCTGACGCAGATTCCACTCCTAACGGACTCATTACTTCTGTTGGCGGAAACGTAACTAGAAGTGGATATGTTCCTGATAGTGTCCAAGTCTTCTACGTAAACATTGCTGGTGAAAACAGAGCTGTTATTGCTAACGGCGCTACTCCCGCAGAACTTAGCGCATCTATCAAAGAGAGCATAGATGAGATTCTTAGAGATAAGGAACTCGATGCTTTCTACCACGTAGATGTTGTAGATGTTGACTACACACAAGACGGTCTGAGTGCTAATCAGTATGCCCCTAATAACGGTATTAAGATCAGCGATCAGCTTAGCTTGGCTGGTGTACCTCAACTCCGTGCTTCTTCCACCGATGCATCACTTACCGGAAGCCTGGTTTATGCCGGAACTGGTAACATCATTTCTGGAACTCTTACCGCTATTTCTGGTACCGCGGAGATCACTGTTGAAGCTAATGGCGACGGTAAAGTAACCGGAACTGCAACTAGTTTCCTTTCTGAAATCTTCCCTGGTCAGAATCTTCTTATTGGTACTGTTGGCAACGAGAAGTCCTACGAAGTCGTAGAAGTTCTTAGCGACACAATTGCTACCATTAAGCCCTCTGGTCAACCCATCGGTGCTGTTGCTGCTGGCGCAGCGATTCAGGGTATTAGCACGAACTTCACCGAAGAGCTTAACCTCGGAGACTTTGTTGTTATTGCTGGTGTAAGATACCAAGTTTCTCAACAACCTACTCGCGACGATCAGTTCGAAGTTGTTTCTGCTCCTACCTCAGCCTTCCAAAGTAACACTATCGGTTACCTTGACAGTTCTGAAGCCAATGGTTTCTACCGTCATGATTACCTCTTGAAGCTTAAGGTTACTTCAAAGAATGGTATTCCTTCACCCATCGTTCCTGGTCTTGACCGCTACGGTAAGAAGGACATTAACGTCAAGAGAGTTAACTCTCCTGATGAAGCCGCTGACTTCAATGCTTATAAGCTCTCTGCTAAGTCACGAGCTCAGGACTTTGTTTACGCAATTGAGCAAGGTATGGGATCTGGCGACTATCGCCCTGGTTTCCTTTTTGCTCCTGAAGCATACTCGTCCTTCGTAACCACTTCTAGTGGACTTACCAAGACTCAGGCAAGGGTCGAAAGAGTCAAGGTTACTCAGGCGCTTCTTAAGGCTGCCGAAGGTAAACTTGGTGAAGTAGAAGGTATCTCTGGTACTCAGCATATTGCCCTTATCGACTGTGGTGGTGACGAAAACTCCTTGAGCGAAGTTCAAGACGAGTTGGCTTACATCAAGACAGTTGCTGCTGCTCCTTTCGGTCACTCTGCTTTCTACGGTCCTTACATCAAGAACTCTAACGATCGTTTCGTGCCTCCTAGCGGATTTATCGCTGGTATTGCATGTTCTAGATACGTTAACGAGGGCTTCCAGCAAGCACCTGCTGGCGCAAGGTACCCACTTAGAGGAGCAATTGGCCTCCGCTTTGATATCACCGCTCAACAGCAAGAAGTTACTTACCCCTTAGGCCTCAACCCAGTCAGAAGCCTTCCCAACAGAGGTATCGTAGCATGGGGTGCTAGAACTACTAGCCCGAACGCCCTATTCAAGTTTGTTAACACAAGAGCAATCCTTAACGTCCTTCTCGACGTTATGTCAAGAAGCTTCGATGATATTCTATTTGAGCAGATCGATTCTGCTGGTACTCTTTACTCTAGAGCCAAGTCTATTGCCTCCCAGGTAATGGGTCAACTCTATCGTCAGGGTGCACTGTTCGGTGCAAGACCAGAACAGGCCTACTTGGTTGTTTGTTCTGACGCTAATAACAGCTTAGCGGACCTGGAGAGAGGAACTTTAAGACTTGACGTTTATGTCGCGACTTCGCCGACCCTTGAGCGTCTCGTTATCACTGTGGTTAGAACACCTGCTGGTCAGGTTGCTCAGGTACAGGATTCCTTCTCTAGAAACGTTGATAGATTCGATTATCTTCTTAACGCTACCACCATCCAGTAATGAAAATGCCCGATAATAAAGAAGTTTTAAACGCTAAAGAACCTTTAACTTCTCAGCAAGAGAAGAAATCTATAGACATAGAAATGTTCAGAGCTGGTCCCCAGATCAGCTCTACTGGGCAAAAACTAATGTTTACAGAAGAGGACTTGGACCAGGTTGTAGGTACTTATGCTCCCGGCAATCACGAAGCTCCTTTGATTATTGGGCACGATCAATCAGATGGTACGCCCGCGTTAGGGTGGGTAAAAAATCTTTGGAGAAAAGGCAAAGCTTTATGGGGTAACGTAGAACTTACCCCTAAGGCTGAGAAGCTTATCCGTGATGGAGTGTTTAAAAAAGTAAGTAGTTCTTTCTACTTGCCCGAGGCGGAGACTAATCCCCACCCCGGCAAATTGGCACTCCGCCATCTCGGACTCGTTTCGATCCCAGCTGTTAAAGGCCTAACCGCATTTTCCGAAGGTGAACTTAACGAAGAAAAAATCGTAAATTTAAACCCCGAAGAGGGGGAAACCACTATTTCGTTTAAAGAAGCCTTAGAAACAAACCAATCTACTATGACTAGAAAAAAGAAGCTCATTGACAAAGTCAAGGAGGTCTCGGTAGATCAAACTGTTGATCATGCCGAAGGTTCCATGACCGTTAACATTAATATTGGCGGAGGCA
>Ga0136656_1000268_pt1 | contig 17633 bp, 17 predicted proteins | sample CPBDNA_9_FD_94862 | JGI IMG/M metagenome (GOLD analysis project Ga0136656, IMG submission 94862) | Freshwater to marine salinity gradient microbial communities from Chesapeake Bay, USA - CPBay_Sum_15_0.8_DNA (version 2) | ecosystem: Environmental > Aquatic > Marine > Coastal | place: USA...
AGACGGCGCCCGTGCCCGCCTTGCGCGACATCACGCCCGTAATCGCGCTCTCGGGGGCCTCGAACTCGGGCGGCTCTTCGCCGCGCTCACGGGCCTCTTCCGTCAAGCGGCGCTGGCGCTCGATCTCCGCGCCACGAGCTCGGGCCTGCTCTTCGGTCATCACGGGCTGCTGGGCGAAGGCCTCGACGGCTTCCTCTACGGCCGTGGGCGGTCGGATTTCCCCGCTCGGGTCGTAGTACAGCCGCTCGACGAGGGGCTCACCCGTCGGGGTCGGGCCGGCGACCTCGGCCTGACGGATGCGGGTCGGGCGGAAGATGGGGGCCACCAAGGGGGGCGTCGCGAGACGGAGGGGCTCACCTTGCCCGACGCGCGTGACGAACTCGCGGATCTGCTCCTGCCGTGCCATCTCGGCCGCACGACGCTTCCGGTACTCCGCCTGAACGGCCTCCTGCTGCTCCGCAGGGGACAGGCGCGGGTCCGCAGCCATCGACTGGGCACGCTCCAGCGCGGTCGCCTCCGCTGCCTCACGGCCAGCCATCACCACATCAAGCCGGGGCTCGAACTCGGGGTAGCCGAGGGGACGCCGCGCCAGCTCGGGAGCAGGCGCGGGAGACGGAGCTTCAGCGATGAACGCGAGCGCCTCTTCGTCGCTCACGTCGTCGCCGAACTCGTAGACCTCGCCCTCGAAGTCGAACCGCTTGGGCATCTGCTACTCCACGAAGACGAGGTTGCCGTTCGCGTCTCGCGCGACCTTCCGCACACGGGGAGCGGCGGCGGGCGGGCCGGCGATCGGCGCCGTGGCCTGAATGACCGTCTCACCCATGTCGAGGCGGGGCATCCGCGCCTCGACGCGCTCACGCTCTTCGGCCGTGGCTGGGCCGTAGAGCCGCGCCGCGCTCGGCAGAGGGCCAGGAGCCGGGGGAGCCATCACCGGAGCAGCAGCGGCCGGCTGAGGCGCGGCGGCTGGGGCCGGGGCGGCAGGCCGGCGGACTCGGACCTCCCGACGCGGGGCCGGGGCGCGCGCTGCTTCGGGAGCCGGCGCGGGAGCGGGGGGCGTGGCCTGGCCGAACAGGTACGGGGACTCGTCGTAAGCCCCCTCCTGAACGCGGCCGAGCTCCGCGCTGATGCCCAGCTGGCCCGCGCGCTCCGCTGAGGCTGCCGCCTCGCGACGCTCCGCGCCGAGTCGAGCAAGCTCTTCGGACCCGCCGTAGGGAGCCAGCCGCCGCTCTTCGGCACGGGCCGCGGCGTAGCCACGGAGCGCGCTCATCGCGGTCTGCCGCGCCTCTTCGGGGGACTGCCCCGCCGCGCGGGCGCGAGCGTAGACCTGCCGGGCCTCCGGTGCCGCCTGCTCGATGTCCTCTTGCCGCCGGGCCTCCTGGCCGAGCCGGTCCTTCTCGGCCTTGAGGCGGTCGAGCATCTGGTACTCGCGGTTCAAGAAGTCCTTCTGCTTCCGCTTGAACTCCGCATCCTTGCGACTCTGCTCGGCCTGGAGCTCGAGCTGGGTCTTCGGCTTGGCCCCCTCGAGGCGCTGCCGGTCGAGAGCTAGGGCGAACCCGATGGCGTCCTCCAGCTCTTCCCCCTTGAGGGTCTTGCCGAGCTGCTTCTCCAGGTCGGAGACCCTCCACTCAGTGCCCGAGGCCTCGTACTGCTCGAGCAGCTTCGCGATGCCGCTCTGGGTCTTCGTCGCCGGGACGAGGGCCTCCCCCTGCACCTGCTCGATGAGCCGATCTGCTGCCGGCGCGTACTTGTAGAGCGCGGTGCCGTAGTACTCGACGTAGGGGTCGTCCGGGTCGATGCCCCGCTCCTTGAGCAGTCGACGAGTGCGCTCAAGGGCCGGGTCGTCGTACTGCGGGCGGATGCGGTTCACCTGGGCCTGCGCGTCGGCGACCTTGCGCGCCTGGTCGAGGTACCGCTCTGAGAAGAACTTCCGGTCAGCCTTCTCGTAGCCGCCCGTGGCCTTCGCCTCGGCGTAGACGGCCTGGGCCTCGGTGAAGGCCTTGTTGAGGTCCGCCGGGTCCGCAGCCGGGAACCGGGCGGCCAGCTCTTCGACCGTGGCCGTGCCGTCGTCGAGAAGGCTGACGTAGGCCCGAAAGGCGTCCTCCTTCGTGGGGAACACGCCGGGGACCGACGACGGCGTCTGGCGGCGCTGCTGAATCACGCCGTAGCCCTCGGCACCGCCCGCGATGTCGCCGAACTCCACGATCTCGACCGCGCGACCGACGCGCGCAAGCTCCGCCTCCTGCTCACGGGTCAGGGCACGAGCGCCAGGGACGCCGGACGGAGTCGGGGCGCGCTGACGCTGGCCGATGGTGGCGCGGAAGTCTGCGATGACCTTGGGGTTCGCGCCCTTCCGCTGCGCCTCGCGGACAACGGACTCAACGGCCTCGGCCGTCATCCGGTTCGTCTCGGCAGCATCACCGCGTGCGATCTGGTCGAGGGCCACGCCGATGGTCGCCCCCGTCGCGGCGTCGAGCGCCTCGGCGGCGAAGCCGGGCGTGCGGGTCGCGGCACGCAGCTCGGCCCCAGCGACAGCGCGAGCACGAGCCGCCTCGCGGACGGAGGCGTCGGTGTACCGGAGCAGCTCGAGGGCCGCCTGGTCCGCCGAGTCCACCTTCGAGAGATCCACGTCGAGCGCGTTGAGCTCGGAGCGCATCTGCTCAAGGTACGACCGCTCGGCCTGGTACCGCTGCTGCTCGTCTGCGATGTCGGTCGTGATGCGCTTGAGCGCGGAGGCGTGCCGGTACCGGGCGGCGTAGGCGTCGCGGAAGCGGTCGGAACGAGTAGCCATCATCAGCCTCGGGAACGGTAGGCCCCGGCAGTGCCGGTGGCGCGGAGGGCGCGGAGCAGCTCTTCGGTCGTCGGAGCGGCCTCGAGCTCGGCGAGCTGCATCTCCCGCTGGAACGCCATCTGGGCTTGCTGCTGGGGCAGCTCGGCGGCGGCGCCTGCCACGTCGGCCAGGCCGCCGGTCAAGGCCTGCACCGTGGTTGCGCGGCGCTGGGCGCGGGCGTCACGGAGCGCCTCGATCTCGGCCTCCTGCACCGCTCGGGCCTGCACGTCGGCCTCCGTCATCGCGGAGCGGATCGCCTCGGTGGCTTCCTGGCCCGTGGTGGCCGCTGCCTGCTCTCGAAGGAAGATGTCCCGGCCCGACACCGCAGGACCGCGCATCGCGGCTTCACGGGCGCTCTGAGCCTCCTGCTGACGGAGCATCGCCCCACGCTGCGCCGCGCCGAGCCCCTCGACACGGGCGAGCTCCTGCTCAGTCGCCCCGAGGGTGCCCTCTTCCTTCATCTTCTCCAGCTCGGCGAGCCGCTCCTTGTCCTCCTTCGTGAAGAGCTGCCGGGCCGCGATAGCGCCGCCCGCGCCACGGGTGAGGGCGCCGGCCGCCTTCGCGCCCGCCGAGATGCCCAGGAGTGCGCCGATTCCGAGTGCCATCGCAGGCTCCGTCAGTCGTAGGTGGTCTCGATCGCGACGCCCCAGTTCAGGACGCTCACGCGCTCGATGTAGGAGAGGGTTCCGAGGCCGACAGTGTACCGAGCAGGCCCGGTGGTGGTGTCGAGGTACACGCCGTTGTGCGCCCCGTACCCCAGGTAGGTGTACGGCTGGTCCGCCCCGTAGGCGTTCGTCGTGCCGTTCTCCCAGCCGTTGTAGTTGTTCACGACCTCTTGGCCCGAATTTGCCCGCGTGAACCCGGTGTTGCCGATGTAGGGCGCGAACCAGACGTACCGCTCGTCCGTGCCGGGGCCGCGTGATCCGTCGTCAGGGCCGGCCTCGACCTCCACGAACCAGTGGAAGAGCACCGTGGCCGCGCCTCGAATGTCGACCTGGAACGCTGTGCCGGGGACCTGCTCCCACCTCTGCGCACCCGTGTAGCGCCGGCCGGTCAGGGCGCTCGTCGAGAAGGTGACGCGCACTGTCGAGCCGCCGCTCCACTGGCCGCCTTGATGGCCCGACACGCCGTGCTGCACGCCCGTGATGCTGTTGAAGCCGGGCTGCTGGACGTGCCGACGGTCCACGAACTGGCCCGCGAGCAGGTCAGCGCCGCTGACGCCCTCGTGCAGGTACACGCGGAGCGCGTCGGTGTTGCCCTGCACGTCGGCTGCGGTCAGTGCCGTGCCGTCCGCGAAGGTGTTGGGCTTGGTGTAGGCCATGGGTCACGCGATCCGCTGGTGGAGGGCCGAGAGCCGGCCCTGGGACACGTCGAGGGAGCAGGTCCCCCCGAGTGCTGTGAAGTCGAGGAGCTGGTTCACGGAGGCCGAGAAGCCCGCGTGGTAGATGCCGCTGATCACCACGCGGAGCCCGTAGATGGTCACGGAACCAGACGAGGGGCTGTAGAAGTAGTGGCCCGTGACGCCCATCCACTTCAAGTCCTTCTGCGTCGGGGCGCTGCTCATCACTCCGTCGTTCGCGTGGCCCTCGGGGCTGTACTCCAGGTAGGCCGGGATGACGCTCGACGCCGCGAGCTGCGTGATGCTCGTGGGACCGGACTGGAAGTCGTTCTGACCCGGCACCGCCGCCCAGCCCGTCGCGAGCGTCGGGTCGGTGATGTTCCACTGGAGATGCGCGACCCAGCATGCCAGGCAGTCGTTCAGGTCCGTCGAGCCCCCGGAGCCGTTGTCGATGGCGAGCGCGCCGTACTCGGGCGCGGCGTAGGGACGCCCCGTCACGTTCGGCTCTGCCCCGAAGTTCCAGTACACCCGGAGCACCTCCCCCGGGCCCATCGTCCAGCCAGCCAGCCCGCTCAGGCTCAGGCGGCCGTTGCCGGCTCCCCCGATCTCGGTGAGGGTCGGAGGGCTAGCGGCCATGCAGGCGATGTTCTGGGGCGTGCTGTGAGTCCAGGAGCCAGTGCCGATGAGCTCCGAGTCCGAGTTGAGGGTGATGACCCCGTTCGACTGAATCTGCGGCAGGTCCACGGACCCGATGCCGTGGTTCGCCACGTCGAGGGCTCCCGCCTGGGAGTAGTCGTCGAACCTGTTGTTGAGGTCCGTGGCGTCGATGGTGTCCCCGGCATTGATGCGCGGGCGGTTGATGCGGCTCATGAGGTCACCTGTAGCGAGCGATGGCGAGGGCCTTGCAGCCGAAGAGGTGCGCCTGCATCAAAGGCTTCACGGGGGCGCCCTGGGACACGATCGCGTCGTCCTGGCCCGCCTGGGTGAAGCGGAAGTCGAAGTCAACGGGGAGGTCCCCGGCCGGGTACAGCCCGGTCCCGAAGGTGCGGAAGTTGCTCATCGAGCGCGCCGCGCCGATGTTCTCGACCATCGTGATGCCACCAACGCGGATCCGCAGTCCGAGGTACTTCGGGTTCGGTGGGTGGTCGTTGTTCGCGGTCTGCGAGAAGGCCAGGAACACCGCCGCGATGCCGCTCCACTCGATGAACAGGTGCCCGCCCCGGAAGCCGGTGAGCGTGAGCGTGTGAGCCGTGGCCCAGCCGCCGTTGTAGTTCTGGTACTGCAAGGCGCGGAACTGGTAGCCGATGGTGTCGGCCGCTTCGGAGCGGAAGTTCGTCTGCTCGCCCTGCGTGTTTCCCGAGCCCCAAAGCGGGTTGTCGGTGTTCGTGAGCCACACCTGCCGCAGCGTGTTGTCCGAGATGTTCGAGGCGCTGTACTGCCCGTCTGGGGTCTGGGTGCGGTCGAGCGTCGTGATGGCGGACTGCGAGACCCGGAGCTCGGCGTTGAGCTGGTTGGAGTCCGCGAGCTGCGACGATCGCGCCTGGTGTTCGGTCCAGTACTTCATCTCAAACCCGCTTGCCTGCGATGGTGCTCGTCCCGGGCATCTTGTACTCGACCTCGGCCCCGACCACGACGAAGTCGTCAGTGCTCACGAGCTCCCACTTGAACCAGGCGCACGACTGCTGTGCCACCGGGATTCGGAGCGGCACGAGGCGCGGATCGTCCCACTCGTCCGTGCCGAGGACCGCCGTGTCGTAGACGGGTTGGTCCGCCGAGTCCGGGGGCTGGCCGAGGAACTCGCGGTTCGCGCCGCCGGTCCGCTCGAAGTCCTTGTAGGCGTAGGTCTTGACCGTGACCGAGCCAGCCGTGAGCAGCCAGAGGGTGACGTACTGCACCCGCTTCTGGAGCTGCGCATCGCCGAGGTTCATCCACGCCGACTGAAGCTTCGAGGTCGGCGGGCCGTTCTCGACGTAGGTCTTGACCTCCTCGCCTTCGAGGAATCCGCCCATCGCGCGACGAGCCGAGAGCACGAAGAGCCCGGCCTCAGAGTCGGCCCCGGCCTCCGTTCCGGTGTTGTGGCCGAAGATGAGGTTCCCGTTGAAGGTCCGGTCGAGCGAGCCGACAGGGAAGCCGGTGCGCGTGCTCCAACCCTCCTTCTCCGTGTGGAACACGACGCCCAGGTTCGGCCGGTCGTTGCCATCGGCCGGGAAGTAGCAGTGGTAGGCCCGCTCCTTCGCGCTGTACCGACCGACGGACCTCGCCGAGCAGTCGGGCGTGAGTCGCTGGAGCGTGCGCTTGATGGGCTCAGACAGGCGGATGACGGTCATCTCAGATCCGCCGTCGAAGCCGCCCGTGAGCGCGTAGATGCCGTCGTCGGCCAGGAACACGACCCCGAGGCCGGGGACCTGGTCCACGGTGTTCGGCGCGCACGGCGTCACCTGCGAGGACACCGTCGTTGCCGTGAAGCCTGCGGTGTAGTCGCCCCGGACGATGTCTACACCGTTCTCGCGGAGCACGACGAGCACGTTGTAGTGGGCGAAGAGCCGGATGATGGCCCCGCCCGGTGCCGCGAGCCGAAGGTAGTCCTGCGCGCCGAACTGGTGCATCCGGCCGGGCTTCGAGAAGAAGACCGTGTAGGGGTCGTTCGCGCCGCCGTCGAGGAACAGGCAGTCGCCGAACACCGCCGACGACCGCGCCGTCCGAGCCGGGAAGGGCTGGGAGTCGTTCAGCGAGGGGGCCTGGGCCCCGACGGCCGAAGAGCGGTACGGGTCGAACCAGAGCTCATCGACGTTGTTGTTCACCGAGTCGAGGAAGTAGTAGTCGAGGTCGCCGTAGGTCCCGCTGTCGAAGCTCTGGTTCTGGGTCCGGTAGATGCGCCGCGCGACCGTGCCTGGAGGCCCGATGGGCAGCCTCATCCCCGTGCAGTAGCGGAAGCCGAGCACGCCCGCCTCGAGCTGCCACTTCACGAAGCCCTCACCAGACAACGGGCTTTCACTGCCGTCGGCCTTGACGAAGCTGACCTTGTAATTGAACTCGGCCTCCTGCCCGGCAGTCGAGCCCGTGTTGTTCGCGAAGCCGAGACCGTACTCACCGGGGCGCGAGATGCCGCCAGGAGTAGAGGGCCACCACAGGTTGAGGTAGTCGCCCGTGGCGGTCGGGGAACTCGGGGCCGTTCCGCTGGTCGCGCCGCTGACCGTCGTGACGCCCATCAAGTCGGGCGCGGAGGGGGCCTGGGAGAAGCCCAGGGGCTCGACGAGTTGCGCCGCGAGGGACGACGCCGACAGGACAGAGGCGCGGGGAAGCGGCCAGCATCGGACGACGACAGGCGCGTCGCGCCCGTTCGTGACGAGCACGCCGTCTGACAACACCGTGTAGACGGACCCGTACTCGTTGGGCGCTGGGATGGTGCGACCGCCCTGGAGGGCGAAGAGGGTGCCCGCCGTGCCGACCTCGTAGAACAAGTAGAGCGTGCCGCCCGACTCGAAGAGCACGGTGTAGCGCGAGCCTGAGGGCTGCTGCTCGTACACGAAGAGCGAGTAGATGGGGCCGAGGTTGTGGAAGGGCTGGAACTTGACCGCGGCGTTCGGCCGGTACTTCTCGTAGCCTACCCGAGTGGACCACCCGAGCGTGTTGGGGTCGACCGTCACGTTCTCAAGGACGCTCATCGCGTCCTTGGGCTGCGGCAGGAACTCGACTACCGCGCCGAGCTCGGGGGTCTGGTCAGTGATGCCCTGCACGGTGGCCTCTCAGGGGGTGTACGACAGCGGGCCGAACGGGTTCGGGTAGATCGGCGGGATGCCCTCGCCTCGGATGATGCGGCGCGGGGGCTTGCCGAGGAACCGGGCCTCGAGCTCCTGCATCATCTTCACCCGCTTCCTCTCGTAGACTGCCGACAGGGTCGGGTTGTCGTGCTTGAGCGTCACCTGCTCCAGCGCCGCGAAGGCGATGACCTGGGCGTAGGCCTGGGGCACGAGCGGAACGTCCTGGTCCTCCTGCATCGGGCGCGGAGCGACGAGCCGCCGGATGGTGAAGCGCGTGTCGGCCGAGACGTGCGGGTAGAGCTGGAACGACTGGTAGACGCCCGACGAGCCGGTGAAGCGGATCGAGGCGGCCTGGAACGCCTGGGAGGCCAGCGTGGCGACCGACGTGTCGCCCTGGATGGTGACGCCGCCCGTGGGCGCGATGGTGTCCACGAACTGGCCCGGCGGGCTGTTGATGGCGTGCCTCACCCGGACCGGGGCCTTCATGCCGAGCTGCGGGCAGGTGAAGTAGTACCGGCGGTAGAGGCCCGTCGAGGACGGCAGCGTCTCGGGCGTGAAGGCCAGCTCTTCGTTGTCCTGAAGCGTGAAGGTCGTGGCGGCCGACAGGGCGCTCTCACGGCCGCCAGACACGCCAGCGCGGTACTCGATCGGGGTGTTCGGCCCGGGGCCGTACACGTTGACCATGTACACCGTCACGGTGCGAACCCCGCGACCAGCGCCGGGGGTGATGACGGACACGCCGGTCGGGAGCCGCGGCGCGGGGATGCGGATGCCCTGCGACGGAACGTAGGCCTCGGGCCGGCCGAGCAGGTCGCGGTCGAGGCTGGCCCGGTCGCGGTCGAACTTGCTCAAGTGGTACTGCGGCGTCGGGAGCCCGGTCTCCAGGTCGCTCACGTTCATCAACGTCGCGGTGTCGGAGGGGAGGTAGACCTCCCGCATCTTGACGGTGACGGTGTAGGTGCCGGTGACGCCCTCGAAGTCGCGGTCGAGGAAGAGCTGGTTCGCCGAGCTGACGTAGCGGACCTGGTAGTCGGCGACCGCGCCAGCGGAGTCGGTGATGCGGACCTCCGCCCCCTCCCACTGAGAGCCAGGGAGGACGGGGTCGGTGCTCACCGGGAAGCCCGCGCCGGCCACGGTGGCGGAACCGTTGTTGACCGAGAAGGACGCCGTGTCGTCCGTCGGGATGATGAGGTCCATCTCCCGCTGGCAGAAGTCGAAGGCCCGGTCGGTCAGGAGCCGGACCTGCGCATCGTTGAGCAGCGCATCGAGCTGCGTGTCGTAGGTCTCGTTCGTGGGGTCGTAGTCGAGCAGGTTGCCCACGAAGGCCCGAAGGTCGGCGAGGTTCACGACGCACTCCTTGATGCAGGGAGGCCCCTCCCCCTACGCCGATCGCAACCGGACGCTGAGAGAGGGGCCTGTAGTGCTCCCAGGGGGGGGAGCGGTGGGGACTCAGAAGGACTTTCGGACCACCACGCGGGCCGTGACCGTGCCCGCAGCCGGGGCGATGGTCTCGGCGAGGACACCGCACACCGGCTGGGCGGAGCCAGCAGCGGCGAGGTCGGCCACGCCGGCCGTGTTCGTGATCTGGAGCAGCGCGCCGATGGCGTTGCCCGCACCGCCGTTGTCCGACACCTTCGCGTCGCACACACCGCTGATGCAGACCTTGACCGCCTGCCCGGCCGCCGTGGTCGCGCTCAGAGCGACGCCCATCGGGGTGCGGACGGGGCTGCTGTTGCCGTCGGCCTTGAAGACCCCGAGGGTCACGTCGCCGTCGTCGGTCGCGGCGTAGTCGAAGGCCACCCAGTCACCGATACCGATGGCCTCCTTGGACAGGAAGATCTCGGTCTGGCGACGGTTGCCGGTAGCAGCGCCCTCGCCACTGGCGAGGAACTGGATGAGGGTCGAGTCAGCCATGGGATCAGGCCTCCGCGTCGATGATGATGGAGTGGGAAGCGAGGTGACCGGTCACGAGCTGCATCCGGCAGAACACCATCGCGGCCTCGGTGGCGGTGCCCGGGACGGGCATCATCTCACCGACGTTGAAGAAGCCGTCGGTGTCGACGTAGAGCTGGAACTGGTCGGACGAGAGCAGGTAGGCGGAGACCGCCTTCGCACCCATGCCCGAGGCCCCGGACGCCGTGAAGCCCATGTTCGGATCGACGTAGATCCGAGCGCCCCGGTAGGTCGCCACCATCGTCTGGTTGAGGCCGTCGCGGTCGCCGACGCTGATGTACTGGATCCGCTGGTCCATCAGGGCCAGGAAGGCCGCGTAGAAGCTCGGGGACACGAGCATGATGTCCGGGGTCGTGCCGCTCGGGTTGTAGAGCTGGGTCTGGATGAAGGCCTCGTCGATGTGCGACAGGGCCAGCGAGCCGCCAGCGTCGACGAACTGGTTGAACCAGTTCTGCGCCTGGTACGTGCTCTTGCTCAGGCCGCCGACGGAGTTCGTCTGCGACGCCTGGGCGACGCCCTCCAGCCAGCCGGTCGTGTTCGGCGCGACGACGCTGGTGCCGTTGCCGTTGAGGGTCTGGAGCGTGGTGATCTTGCTCGAGTCGCCGACGAGGACCTGCTTGCTGACCTCCTTCTTGAGGGACAGCATCACGTTCTTCATCTTGGACTCAAGGATGTTGACCACCGCGAGGTCGCCCTTGTTCGCGGCCTTCTCGACGGCGGACAGCACGATCGGCTGGGTGAAGTTCGAGTACTCGAACTTGGCCGTCTGGAAGGGGTCCGTCACGGCCATCGAGACGGGCTCGAAGCCGTTCGACAGCTCGGTGATGGAGCTGTGGTCACCGAAGATGACGGGCTGCTCGACGCGGGAGCCGCCGGACACCTTGATGAGGTTGCCGTGCTCCTCGATGGCGCGGACGAGCGGGTGAGCGAGGAAGCTGTTGTCGACGAGCTTGTCGCGGAGGAGCTGGAGCGTGGTCGAGAGGACCGACTGGGGGGGCATTGAGGCCTCCGTTGGAAGGAAGTTGCTGTGTGAAAGCGTGTTCCCAGCGACGGGGAGTGCCGTGGCCGCCCCTCCAGTGGTCGCCCGCCGTTGCGGGGTAGACGTAGCGGTTCGCGCCTTGCCGGGATTCTACTTGGGCTATTTGGGTCTCGCAAGGTCAGCCGTTGTGCATCGCCTTGGCCAGAGCGAGTAGGTCGGCGTTGCTCATCCGCCGAACCTCGGTTCGAGAGGGCTGGGCCGCCAGGCCTTTGCGGCCGAGGCCGGTGGCGCGGGCTGCCTGCTTCTGCGCCTGCCTGGTCGCCTTGCTCTTCGTCTGCGCCTCGACGGCTGCGGCCTGCTTCCGCCGCCCCATGACAGCCCAGTAGGCCGTCTCCAGGTCGAGGGCCGCGTTCGCCTCGAGGGCCTGCTGGACCTCGGAGCGGAGCGCGGTGTCGGTCTCGAACTCGGGGTGCTCGGAGAGGAACTGATTGTAGGCCTGCTCCGCCTGCTGAACCTCGTACTCCTGCTTCATCGGCTCGAGCATCGCGTTCAAGCGAACCTGCACCTCGTGCTCGATGCGCGCCTTGATGGAGTCCTCGTTCCAGGGGTCGTACTCGGGCAGCTCGGAGCGCATCTGCTCCAGCTCGGCTTTGCCCTTGAGCAGCGCCGCCCGCTCGGCCTGGGCCTCCTTGCGCATGGAGGCCGCCTCTTGGGTCTTGCGCGTGTAGTCCGCCTGCATCTGCTTCATGAGCTTTGCGGCGCGCGGGTCGATGGCCTCGATGCGGGTCATCGCGTCCCGCCACGAGAGCTTGCCCTCGGGCGCGGCGGCGTCGCCCTCGTCGGGCGGGGAATCGTCGGTCGGCTCTGCCGCCTCGGCCTCCACGGCCTCAGAGGCGTCGGAGGGCTCGTCGAACCCGAGGGGGCCAGTGGCGGCGAGGACTGCTTCTGCGGTTGACTGAGGGGTGGTCACGGGGACTCCCTATGGCTGGGCGAGTTGGATGGGCGTCCCGACGGTCCGGTACCACGAGGGGTTGTAGCCGGGAGCGATGCGGAACTTGATCGGCTTGCCGAAGAAGCTGGTGCCCAGGGTGATGACCGAGGCGTTCTGTACTCGGTCGAGGAGGAAGGTGCGCCAGCCGGGCAGGTCGCCCGTGGCGCTGGCCGAGCGGGGGTCGACGTACAGGTGCACGTAGGTGCGGCCGGTCCGGTTGTCGGTCCACATCGCGTGGGGGTTGCCCTCACGCTGACCTCGAGCGCCTGGCGTCGTCGGCTTCTGCCACTTGTCGACGTAGTAGTACGACACCGGCAGCCGGTTCGCGATGGCGTACCGAATGTTGTCGGTGCTGTTGCCGCCGCCGATGTCGAAGTCGAGGCGCTGCCCTCCACGCCCGGCCTTGGGGAGCACGGTCGCGGGAGGCTTTCGCCCGATCCCGAAGATGCCCAGGAGCCGGGAGCGGAGGGTACGGGCCATCAGCGCATCCGCGCCGCGAAGTCAAACTCTTCGGCTTCCTCGGTCATCTCATCCTCGTCGGGGAGCTCCGTGTCGGGCTCGGCGTCGGGGATCTCTTCGTCGAGGAACGCCTGGAAGTCGGCGTCGGCCGCCAAGCGCTTGATCGCCGCGGTCAGCGCGGTGAGCTCGCGGTCGCCCTTGATGTCCTCGAGCTTGACCGGCATCGGCTGGCCGTACTCGTCGGCGGCGGCGCTGATCATCGCCAGGAACCGGACCATCTCGGGGTCCATCGCCTCGACGGACCCGACGTACTCACCGGCCCCGAGGTCGAGGCCCATGAGCGAGGCCACTTCCGCGATGGCCGTGGCGAGCGCGGTCATCACCCGCTTGTTGTACGGCTTCTCGGGCGGCGGCACGACGGCAGTGAGGGTCTCACCGACGACGGCGTCCTCCTGCTCTGCGAGGTCGGCGAACTCGGGGGGCAGCGGTGGAGCGCTGGCTCCGTAGTCGAGGGGCATCTCAGGCTCCAGGGAAGGGGAGGGCGGGAATGCCCGCCTCGGGGGGAAGCTCACCAGGTACCGGCGCGACCTCCGGTTCCGCGATGGGCTCTGGCTCGAGGACCTCGGCCAGAGTGCGGGGGAGGTCGTAGGTGCGAACCAGCTCGTCGAGGATGGCCTTCGGGTCCGCGCCGAGCTGGACGAGCACGGGGGCGAGCCGCTCCAGGCTGTTGCGCTTGACCTCATCGGCCATCGGGGTGCTTCCCGCATCGACGGCCCAGTACCCGAAGTCGCCCGTGAGGTCGTCGGCGGAGAGCATCGTCGGGCCGATCGGGTTCGGCAGGCTGAGGGGCTCGGCCTCGTCGCCGAGCAGAACGCTGAGGATGATGTTGTAGACCCGCGCGACCTCGGTGATGACCGCGTCGCGGGTTCGGGCCATCCGCCCGACCTCGCTGGACGTGTAGTCGGCGAGAAGACGCTGCTCCGTCGCAGTGGCCTTGGTGACCTCCCCTCGCGTGAAGGGGGCCATCAGGCCAGCGTCGTTGATGTCGCTGGTCACCGTCTCGGCGTAGAGCTGAATGTCCGCCGGGATGGGGGCGTTCGGCACCGGGGTGATGTTGCCCTCAAGCGGCGTGCCTGGCGGGAGGTCGACCTCGATGAACTCACCGTCGAGGCCCTGCCCGATCTTGCTCGTCCCCACGTCGTCGAGGAAGCCGGCCCGGACCAGCCACTGCCGAGCCATCCGGCGAACGCCCTGGCTCTGGTAGGTGCGGAGGACGTTCAGCTCGCGGAACTGGTCGTAGGACCGGTCCAGCAGCGAGTAGCCCCGAAGCGGCGTGTCGGGGTCGCGGGACAGGTAGACGGGGATGATGGGCACGACCGGACGGCCTGACGAGGTCTTGTACGGGATGCCCGTGGTCTCGTGCTCGAGCTCGGCCTCGGGGGTCTCGGCCTCGGCATCCGCCTCTTCGTCGAGCGCCCCGACCTGCACCTTCACGCCCTCGAAGATGAAGCTCTTGCCGCTGTCGTAGTCCGGGCTCCACACCAAGAGCTTGTCGTCCCGCAGGTCGTAGACCTCGACGACGCGACACCACAGGTCGGTCGTGTCGACGCCCGTGTCGCGGGCCTGGGTCATCTGCCCCTGCTGGTCGGTGCGGTCGATCCACTTGGAGTACGGCCGCCCGTTAATGGCGCTCTCTTCGACGCCGTACCGTTCCGAGGCCTCGTAGACGGGGACCAGGTACGAGTGCCCGATGAAGCGCTGCTGATTCCAAGCGCCGGCCGTGGCATCGACGACGACCTCCCACGGAGCCAGGGCGGAGCAGGCCACGCGCTGGAGCGGGTCCACGTTCTCGACGGGGGCCAGCTTGATAAAGCTGCACGGGTAGATGAGCGCCAGCCGGGTCGCGTCTTCGAGCTGCTCGCGCACGGTCAAGAGGTACTGGTTCGCCGTGGCCTCTGCGACCTCCGGGTTCCCGCGCGCCCGAATGTCGGCCTCCACCTGCACCGACGGGTTCTTCGCGAAGAGCGAGCCCAGGTAGCTCTCGACGACGGCGTAGGCCTTGGGGACCTCGGTGCGGAGCACCAGGTCGTGCACGCGGTTGTTGTTGCGCCAGAAGTCGGTCAGGTACAGCGCCCGTAGCTCCTTCATGCGAGGGCGGAGCCCGTCCCAGTAGGCATCGTGGCTCTCCACGATCTCTTGGACTTCGCTGGGAGTGAGCATGCTGTCCTCGTCAGAAGGGGAGGCCTGCCGCCCGAATACGTCGAGCTCGCGCCTTGGTCAAGAGCTGGTCGACCCTGACTCCCTTCGACGCAACGGCGGCGGTTCGCCACGACGAAGGTACATCACGCAGGCAGCGGTACGCGAGTGCGAGCGCGACAGCGGCGTCGTCATGGCCGCCCTTCGGGGCCTCGGGGGCCACCTTGCCCGATGGGATGGTGAGCGACCGCAGCTCGAGCCAGGTCACGCGGTCGAGCATCTGGATGACCTTGAGCGCCTCGCGGAGCGTGTCGAAGGCGTCCAGCTTTGAGGGGAGCGTCGTGACCCAAGGCTTCCCCTTGGGGTCTCGCCACTGCTGCGTGTAGCGCGTGTAGCCGAGCTCCAGGCCGAAGGCGTGGCCGTGGTTGTTCGACTCGTAGAGCATCAAGGCCTGGTTGTAGCGGCTGGCGACCTGCACCGCGCGGTGCGCCCACTGAGCCGGCGTGACGCGGTTGCTCCGCTCGACGTAGACCGGCTGCATGGTCCCGACCGAGACGACAGCGAGGGCGGAGTAGTCGCCACCGACGCCGCCGCCGACATCGACGCCCATCACGTAGCGGTCACCTGGTAGCGGGGCCTCGATCTCGCGCCCGGCGTTGTCGCCGATGGCCGCGTGGTCGAGGACGGTGATGTCCTGCATGACCTCGTCGTCGTAGTACCCGCCCTCGCGGTCGAGGAAGCAGTCGTCGAGGCAGGCGGGGTACTCGCGCCGGAACTTGTGCTGACTGCTCAACGCGTCGATCTTCCGCCGACGCCAGTGGAGCTGGCCGAGCGCCAGGCCGTAGTCAGACTGGAGCTGCCGCTCTTCGTCGCTGAGGCTGGCCTCGAAGTCGGCCGGCACGTTCTCATCGGGGTCCCGGTAGAGCGGATGCTCCCACCACCACATGGTGATGAGATGCCACTCGCCCTGGCCCGAGGCCGCGTCAGTGATGAGCTTCGAGAAGAAGTCGCCCGGGGCGTTCGCGGTGCTCTCGATGATGAGCAAGCCCTCACCGACGGCCGCGTCCACCTGGGCGAGGGTCTCTTCGAGGTCGGGCGCGAAGGCCGCCTCGGAGATGACGGCCGCCGCCGGGGTGAAGGACCGGAGGCCCGTCGTCGAGCGGCTCGTGAAGGCCTGCAACGACGCCCCGGTGTCCTCGTAGACGATGCGGTTGCGGGCCTGGGTCTTGATGGGCCTGCGGAGCAGGGCGGGCGGGTCCTTGAGCCATCGGCGGGAGTCGTCAAGCAGCATCGTCGCGCTGTCGTCGCGCATCGAGATGATGGCGTGCATCGCCTCGTGCGGGGTCTTGTACGCGAGGTTGTGCATCACCATCTTCGCGCCGGTCGTGGCCGTGGTCTGCCTGGCCTTGATGATGGCGATGCGGTTGTGCCCTGCCTCGACGGCCGCGAAGATTCGCTCCTGCATCGGCATCGGCGTGAAGGGGACCGGCCGCTTGGTCTCCTTCTCCTGCACGCGGTGCATGCGCGCGAACGGGTCCAGGGCCTCGATGAGCTGGGCCACCTGGGGCCTCATCGACGCGGGCACACTGGCGGGTACGAACGTCAGGAGTCGCCCATCACGCTACCGAGGATGGCGCGGAGCTCGGCGACCCCTCCGTCGCCACCATCCTCAGACGCGGAGGCCTCGCCCATGGCCCTCACGGCGTCGAGGACGTAGCGGGCAGCCAGGAGCCGGGTCTGCGGCGAGCCCTCGCCCAGCAGCTCGCGCATGGTGCGCAGAGCATCGCGAGCCATGCCGCGGAGCTCGAGGTTCACTTCCTCGAGGGGGGGGGCCTGCTCGGTCCGGTAGGCCACGACCAGCGCGTCGAGGTCCCATCGGTCGAGGCTGCGCTGAGACACCAGCCCCTCGTCTACACAGTCCCGCGGAGTCTTTCCATCGGACAAGGCGCGAGCGACTGCCCGCTTGGTCTCGTTGAGTCTCACTTTGGCGTGTCCCTGTCGGGGTGCGTGAGGTCTGGCCAGTGTAGCCCACTCTCAGGAGGCCGGGGTCCGCACCGCGAGCAGGTCGCCGCGGTGCTCGACGACGCGGTCGCCCGGGCGGCACGCGGCGACCAGCTCCTCCGCGAGGGTGCGCAGGGTCGGGTCGGCGGCGAGCTCCTCCTCCCACACGATCGTGGTGGACCCGCTGGTGATGCGCTCGATGACGAGCGCCGTGCGCTCGAAGGCGGCGAGGGTGTCGGTGGTCATGCTGTTCTCCTGTTGGCCCGTCCGTGGACCATGCTTTCTCACTGCCTCTCCCGCATGCGCCGCCGGTACCGGGCGACGCTCTTGCGGAGCGAGTCCGCCGGGTCCTCACCTACCCACCCGACCAGCGCCGCGGCCTCGTCCCAGGTCGCCCCGTCCTCGCGTGCTCTGGAGGCGCGGCGTAGCTGCTGCTCCCGCGCGTAGTCGGGGGACACGTCGCGGCCTGGTCGACCCGCAGGGCCGAGGGGTAGGCCGTGGCGGCGGCAGGCCTGGCGCATCGCGTCGGCCTGCCGCCCGTGCCTCGCCTCGAGGACCGACCACGGCACGCGGTCCTGCCTCGCTCGGCTGATGGCCCTCAGCTCGGGGAGGGTGTACCCGGCGCTCATCGCATCCACGAGGGGCGGGGCATGTTGCCGCTGGTCGCTGGCGGATGGCCGAGGGGCCAGTGGGTCCACGCCGGCCTCGGGCCGCTGCGTTCGTCCTCGATGTGCAGGCCGAGGACACCGTCGGCCGTACTGCCCTCGGGCAGCCGCTGGCGCATGCACCGCACCTCCAGCTCGGTGACTGACAGGCGGGGGATGCCGTCAGGCATCTCGGCGGCGTGTAGCCGCTGGCCCTGAGGACAGGTGCACGTGGCCTGCATGGTCACGAGCTGCCGAGCGCCGCGCCGCTGTCGAAGGACCCAGCACGACAGTTGACCGCGCCCTGCGCAGTAGCGGCAGCGCTGACTCGCAGCCGCGATGGTGGCGACGGCTCGCCCCGATGACTCGAGCTGCATCGACTGCCACGTCGTTCGAAGCTCGGCGGGCGTCGGGCGGTACGTGCTGACGAGCATCTGGCGCTCGACTAGTGCGTCGGCCTGCTGTCCTGCCTCGCGGAGGACT
>Ga0136656_1000269_pt1 | contig 17599 bp, 27 predicted proteins | sample CPBDNA_9_FD_94862 | JGI IMG/M metagenome (GOLD analysis project Ga0136656, IMG submission 94862) | Freshwater to marine salinity gradient microbial communities from Chesapeake Bay, USA - CPBay_Sum_15_0.8_DNA (version 2) | ecosystem: Environmental > Aquatic > Marine > Coastal | place: USA...
GGATAACTGCGGGTACCCAACACCAGTCTTAATCCTAGTAGTACAGACACTACCAGGCCCGATACCAACTTTAACAATGTCTGCTCCTTTTAATAAAAGTTCTTCTGTAATATCTGCTGTTACAACATTTCCTGCAATGATAACCACTTCAGGATGTCTATCTCTGAACCTTGCAACGTAATCTAAGAATCGTTCGCTATATCCATTAGCAACATCAATGCACACATATTTTATAGAACGTGATAGTTTTAGTGTGGCTTCTATACGTTCATCATCAATATCAGTTATACCAGTACTCACTGCTGTGCATTTTACCATGTCTGGCTTGTTTACATGATTACCTATCCAATCCCAAATGTCTCCAGGTTGATAATTTTTACTGAGACAAGTAAACATACCTTTCTTACACAATTCTTCTGCCATTTTAAAAGTACCAACACCATCCATGTTAGCGGCCATTATTGGTATGCCATTATAATCTTGTTGGCTATTTCTAAATTTAAAAGTTCTGTGTAAATCAACTTCTTTGCGACTGCCCATTGTACTACGTTTAGGACGTAAAAGTACATCTGAGTAATCAAGTTTTATATCTTGTTCTATACGCATAGTATAACAATTCCTACATAAGTTAAAAAGTGTGCAAATTGATCAGTTCCGTGTGCTACCCAAAATTGTTGATCTGCTGGTGTTAGTTTTTTATTTTTCCATATATTGCTTTTTAAATAATCTATATGATAATGTATAACAGAATCTAAAATGCCAAGCATTAAACTGAACACAAATGGTATTCCAAATAACACTAACACTACTAAAGTTAAAATACCGTGCAAACCCGAATGGGCTAGTCCGCCAGGGGCACCATAAGTGCCTTTGTCTTTGATCATCCAACTATATTGGAAAAAGTAATCTGCTAACGTGTGTTTGATCATTAGCAGGGTTATAAGTACTAACATTACCTAACCCCAGAATTTAAATCTATTTGGGATTTTATCTTTTAAAGGTTTCCAAATTGCTTCTTCAATTGGTGCTAAGTATGCTGGTCTCGGTGTGAGCCAACCAATTAAAATTCCTATCAAAATGTATGTCATAAATCCTCCTCTTTTACAAAAACTCCATCAACCATTCTGCCAGTGCGATCTTTAATATCATTGTACGCAACTTCTAAACAGTCAGTTAAACTGAGATTGTTACGTTCTGCAATGTTGATCAACACAACCATCATGTCGCCAATGTCGTCTTTAATGTCGCGTTCTTTACAAATGTTGTCTGATAGTTCGCCTGCTTCTTGAATAAGTTTAGCAAACTGTGTTTTGTCATCTGACCCTAAAATAAGGTTTCTATCATAATGCCACTGCTTTACCATTTCGCATAGCACAAGTAGTCTTTCGCCTTCCACTGTCATTGTTTATTTCCTATTACAATTTCCAAGTTAAAGTATCGTCTATATCTTCGATATTATTTGATTCTGATCCTTTGGGATAATCTCTTGAAAAATTTCCATCCACATAATACATATATGCTCTGCCTTGTGTGGTTTCGGTTTTTTCTCTGTTGTAAAAATCCGGATAACCTTCGATCATGTCTAACTCGCTTAAAGTTTCATCGTCGACTTCCCAAACTTCTCCGCTAATGTATTTTGTACCATTTTTAACTACGCCTGGGAAACTTCCTAAATCAAGCATGTCATAATCCGGATAAACAGTCTTTGCTTTACCCACAATGGTTGCACCAGGAAATTGATCCAACCCTCTTACTTTTCCACCACTTTTAAGTGACCCATATACAAAAACTAAATTTGTCATTTGCTTTCCTTTAACCTTTCTTCTAGTTTTTTCACTCTTTTGTTTAGACTTGCTATAAGTATACTAGTATCTTGATCTGTAACAATAGTGTCTAATGCTACACGATCATTTCTTAGAGAATCTAATTCTGTTTGCATAGAACTTATGGTCGTTTCTTTTTCTTTCAGTAACTTTATCAGTTCTGCTTTAGTCATTTGTGTTTTAGATTTTTTCATGTATATATTGTATAGTAAATTGTATGGAAAGTCAAGTGTTTTTTTAAAATTGTTCTAGTGTACATCCGCTTTTTTCTAGGAAATCATATCCACTACCTTTATCTGCTTTATAAGAGTTTCTATAAATTACATGTTGTATACCGCTTTGATGTATCAATTTTGCACAATCCAAACATGGTTCGTGTGTGCAAAAAAGTACAGCATCTTTACAACTTTCTGAACTTTGTGCTACTTTGGCAATAGCATTAGTTTCTGCATGTAGTACTTCTGGCTTAGACTTTAATCTACTCCATGTACTGCCATGTGGGGATTCATGAAATGTTGCACCCATTTTTTCATACTCTGATCTCATGTGTGGTACATCATTCCAAGTAATAGTTTCTTCGCATTCATTAGTCCAACCAGAAGGCATACCATTATAACCAATGCTTATAATTCTATTGTCTTTTACTATGATACAACCGACTTGTGCTCTTTTTGCACTGCTGAGTTTTGAAAAGTGTTCTGCACATTCCATGTATGCTTTTTTAAATTTATCTTTCATTCTTACTTACACTGATTGCGGCACTACGTCCACCAAAACCAAAACTGGTTTTAAAGAAACTGTTGTATTCTTTTTCTACTATGCTATTAGGTAAATTAAAATGTCCATCTTGTGTGAAGGGTTTTTCAAGTCCTGCATTTGCTGGTACAAAATCATTTATCATTGCTTCTGCACCTAATACAACTTCTGCAAGTCCACTAGCACCCATCAAATGGCCCACTTGTCCTTTATTGCTGTACAAGTGACTTCCTTCTGCAAAGTAATCTTTCAACACGTTATACTCTACAGGATCACCAAATGGTGTGCTAGTAGCATGAGCATTTAATACTGTGTATTCACTAGGACTTTTTCCTGTTTGTTTTAGCACACTGTCTATTGCTATTCTAGCACCAGTACCTTCTAAGTCTGGTTGTGTAGCATGAGCACCGTCGTTAGCAATAGCAACACCATCAACTACCCAACGTATGTTAGCACCCCTTGCTTCTGCAAGTTCTAAAGGTTCAACAACCAAATACACCGAACCTTCTCCCATAACAAAACCATCTCTGCTTTCGTCCCATGGTACACTTCTACCTGTTGGTGAAATAGCACCTAACAGTTGAAAGTATATTGTACTCATCGAACTGGTCATAAAATCAGTACCACCCACAATAGCACAAGTATATCCTTCTGTTTGCATGTACTTTTTGGCAATGTCTAATGCTTGTACACCACTAACACATGTACCACTAGTACCCATGCTTATTCCGTGCCATTTGTAATGACTGCTGATATGGTTACTAACATATTCGTGACTACTGCTCAACAATATTTGTGGGTGAACTTTACTGCGTTGATTGTGTAGTATCTGTCCATACCTTGCAAGGTTTGGTGCACCACCTCTAATAGTTCCTACAAAAACTGGTGTGTTATCAGGAAAGTCTAATCCACTTTGTTTAACAGCCTCATCTACTGCCATCATGCTGGTAACAACGGTAGGATCAATCCACTTTTTGTCTTTTTGTTTTATGAGATGATCTGTGTCTACATCATCATAGTTACAGTGAAATGCTTTTTCTACTTTGAGAATCCAATCACTGAAGTGGCCCTGTGGTCTATAATCTTGTAATGGAACTTTTAATTCTTTTAAATTTAATACATTTTCTTGAATGTTATTTCCTAAAGGAGAAACTATTCCGACACCTGTTATGGCTAATTTCATGTGTATACCCTATGCTGTTCGTTTAATTACTACACCTTTCCATGGTCCTTCGCCTGTTGGACTATGACTTAGACAATATTCTGCTTCATACATTTTTCCAACGTTTTTCATAATTCCATACATTTGCCAAAGAGGCTCATTTACTCTTGCGTAATGAATATCAAACACTGCTATTATCCCACCAATTTTGGTTCTATTAAATGCTGTACATAAATTAGCAAGTAATCCTGCCCGTTCATGCAACTCATAACCTAAACTAATAGGAAATGGGAAAACTGCTGTGAAGTCAACTTTGAAGTCATCGTTGGTTTCACTGATTTTATCTCCGTTGTAATTTGTCATATTCGATGTTAAATAACTAGCATCGTACAGTGCTGATGCTAGATCTTCATCTGAACGTTCTACAGGGTCTTTGGTAAGATCTATATAATGTCTTGTACCATCAGGATATACCGCTGTTGTGCCTTCAATTTCTCCTGCTTCATTATAACTTAACTCGTTTGGTATTTGAGGATTTTGATAGGCTAAAGGATTGTAATTTACATTTTCCCAAAAATCATCGCAATATAAAAAAGTGTTTACAAAAGTATCTTGAGTAATTATCTTACAAGAAGTATTACAATTATCAAATATAAATCTTGCTGTTTTTCCTGTACCTGCTAACTGTTCTTTGATTAGAATAGTTTGGTCGGGAGTCATTTGATCAATTATGCTTTTGAGTACAGCACCCTGTTCCATAGTGATAGTACCGTCCATCAAATCATCCCATACAAATTGGGTGGTATCTATACTTCTAATTTCTGTTTCAGTGGGTAAAATAAACGCCATAAAAAAACTCCTGCTATTTAACACTATTTATTGTTAAAAATGCAAGAGTTTTTAAATTTATGATAATCTTTTAATGACTACTGTATCGTGTGGACCTTCGTTACCGGTATCATGTGGTGCATGTGCAATCCAAGAAATGTCATATGTTCTTCCCACACTAGTTTGGGCATTTAAACATGTCCAAATTGGAGTGTTTACTTTGCCTAACATTGCATTAAAAACTACCATTGTACCATTTACTGATAAATCATTAAACGTTGAGCAAATCATAGTTAGAATTGCATTTTGATCCCATTCTGCAGGTCCTAAAGTAATAGGATTTGTATAATACAGTACTAATTCTGCATCAAATGAATCAGAGTCGGTACCGTATGATGTTCCTGCTGAATTTACAATACCAGCACAGTTGTAGTCATCGTTTAAAGTTAAACCTGCTAATTGTGCAGAACTTCGTGCAACCGGAGATGCAGTTAAATCAATAGTTGCATCAGTTGATGATTTTCTATTTGGATTGTCAGGAATAATTAAACTAGTGTAATTGTCATCATCGTCTACTACAGGTGTCGGCACAGGCAAAGCATTTTTAAAAACTTTTGCGTTATTGCCAACTAGTGTAAAAAAGTTATCACAATTAAGTAAAGTGTTAGTAAAAAAATCTGTAGTTACAATATTAGGTAATACTGAACAATGATCTATGATAAACTTTTCAGTTTTTCCAGTTCCTGAAAGTGGTGATCTTATATGAACAGTTTCTGAAGCGTCCATTTGGTCGACCAAATTTTTAATGATACAACACTGTTCGTCTGTAATAAATCCTGGATCATCGCTGGATAATGTGTAGCCACTTATGTCTACATTTGCAAGTCCTAACGTTGATGGTAGCACAAAGTCTGTCATTATTTACTCCTGAATATTAAACTTCAACATTATTTATCATTTATAGTAAGTATTTCCTTGATTGTAGGAAATTTAATAGCAATGTCTTGTATGTCTTGTATGCTGTATTCTCCCACTAATTCGCCTAAACGCATTCTACCCAGTCTATACATAGGTTGTTTATAGTCAATGTATTGTGCCAATCCATTAGATTCACACCAACTGTAAAACTCTTGCATTTTAAAGTCATCTACATCAGGCGTTGGCTTCATTTCCGGGCCTGTCATAAAGTTTGCGGCAATGCCAGCATTGAGATTTAACTGCTGTCTAAGTTCGCCACTGGCAACTAATTCACTGTCATCTGTCCAGAAACAAGCACCCAAATCCTTGCCTACAGTAGCATAATCCATTTCTAGTACACCCCAAAGAGCATGTGGTTTGCGTTCTAAATGATCCTCGTCGGTCATTTCAATGTCTAGTTCAGTGGGTTTAGGGCCTTCTTGTTTTGCAACTATAAATACTTGATCTATTTCTACAGGGCCGGCTTCAAGCATGTGTACAAGAATATTTACTCTTTCAAGCAGTTCTTGTGTTCGATTGATTCCAGTACCGTGTTTTTCTGTGTACAGTTGAAATATTTCATGAAGTGTGTTTAGTTTTTTGACTTGTTCGTGTGGAGGGACTTTTAAATCTAATTTTAAGTCTTGATCAATCTCGCACCCATCACATTCTGCATTCACTTCGTCGATGACCCAATTCATCTCTTCTGCTAGTTTTAATGTGGTTTGCTCAGTTTTCTTTTGTCGTACATCTATACGCCCAAACAAAGTACTAGAGGGTTTTGTGTATTCTAAAAGATTAAAAACCTTATTGGCTGAGAGCGTATCATACAACTCCCACTCCAGCCAATCGGTCTTTGTTTTAGATTCATTTTCAAGAATTAGACGAATTTTGTTCATTTTCTTTTAAACGAGCAAGTTCTTCCCTACGTAGGTCTCTGATACCTTCTAGGTAAAAAAGCATAGAGTCAGCATCGCTAACAGAAAAAGGATCTCCAGCATAATTATCTTCTTTGCCTTCTTCTACAAAAATCATTTCAACTCTGCCGTTATCAACCACCATGCTGTAACGTTGACTTCTGTATCCAAAATCAACTGCTTCTTTTTTAACTAACATACCCATCTGTCTAGTAAAAGAACCGTTGCCATCAGCAATTGGTTTAACATTGGTTATTCCTAAACTGCTGAACCATGCATTCATAACAAAACTGTCATTTACACTTAAACAATAAACTTCATGAATATCTTGCTCTAGAATTTTTTCATATTTTGCTTCGTATCCAGGTAAATGTGTGCTGGAACATGTGGGTGTAAAAGCACCCGGTAGTGCAAATACAACTACTCTTTTGTCTCTGAAAATATCTTCTGATGTTTCTTTCACCCAGTCGTAGTTTTTTTCACCTGCGGGTATTGCTCTTTTGTTCCATGTTACCATGGGTATAGTCATTTCTATTGCCATATAATCTCCGAGATTGGTTTTTTTGTATTAGTTATCATTGAACATATCAAATCTAACAAAATTCTTGTAACTTTCCAGTGCGTCGTCTGTGCTAGAATGCTTTAGTTGATCAACCAGATGAGAAACAATGTACTTGCTTTGATTGTCCATAAAGTTTTTTGTTCTCAAATTTGACAGCATTGAAAATATTATTTTTTTATTATGATTTATTTTATTTTCGCAAGCAAGCCATTTTTCATGCATTTCTTGCAAGGGAATTTTTGATACTTTTTCCATTTGATCAGCAATAAATTTAAGACGATCGCCATCATTTTCAATATCGTCATAACTTTCATCTACACCTAGTTCATCAGCAAGTGTATAAAAGCCTAGTTTCTTAAATGCTTTGAGAAATCCTGACTGTGCAAAAACCACTAATGCTTGTCCGTATACCATAGGCTTTAAAACTTTTTCAGTAAAAAATAAATTTTTATTTTTCAGCTCACTAGTACTTTCGCATGTTAGCCAGATATATGCATTATTATCCTGAGGAATAAACTTTGATTCAATATCACCAATATATGCGTAATCACCTTCTAGGGTCTTGCCCACTCTCATTTCTTCGACAAATGATTTAACTTTTAACTCTGTGATAGAATCTAAATCAGGGTAATTAAAACTTTTTAGAACAGTCTGAAAAAATATAGGTGTGTAATGGTTTCTCACTTCCCCTTCACTTGGGGTAGCAGTATCACGGTTTACATCTAATCCAAATAATCTTAGAGGTGGGCAAACACTTATAATATTATCATATGCCTTTATTCTTCGTTCCCACAAAAGCCATGATAATGCTAGTCGATTAGATGTTTCTCTTCTGTTTAAAAAAATAAATGTATTTTGTTTTGGTGTTTTGTCTAACGGTTGAATCGCATAAGTGTTATCACTGTAATGTTCGCATAGTTTTTCTATGTGCGATGTATCCATGTGTCCTAGCATCCACCAAGACACAATGTATTTTAAAGGTACTTCACCATTTTCTTTTGCAAAATTATTCACAATTTCCTGTCCCGCAAAATTGTGTCCCATTACAATAACTCTGTGTTCTGGAATATCGTAAATAGCCATCAGCGAATACAATGTTTCTAGTACATTTGTAATATCTGGACTTTCATCGCAAAAACTTATGACCAAGTCTTTATCAATTTCATTAAAATGCTCAAAGTAACTGATAATAAATTCTAATTGTTGATCACGCAGACTCCAATCTGTAAATAAGTTACCTGCTGAATCAAAGTTAGCATAGCCATTTGTAGGTATAAAAAATTCAACTGCAATAATTTTTTTATCTGATCTTTTTCTAGCAAAATATTCTTGAGTGTACCCCCTAAGTCTAAATACCGGATCATTTGATTGTATGAGAGGATGGGTATGATTTGGTAAGTTGCTTTTTACTTGCCATACAGAAAATTGATCAATATCATCACTGCGTAAATCTATGACTAGATTATTATGAACAGTTTGTAATGCTCTAACGTCTAACATTAAATCAAATAATCCCTTAATAGTGTATTTACAAATAACACTATGCCTACACCATTTAATAGTATAAGTGCCCTATCTTTCCATAAAAATCCAACCCACATCCAGCCTATAACACCAACCAGGCTGAGCATTAAGTCATATACCTGTAGACCTTGTACTCCTCTAATACTCATACTGCAAAGAATAAACACACTGCTTATCCATTTGATATACCAACTTAGATCTTGCTTTGGGGTAACACTTTTTTGAATTTTTTTAGAATGTTTGATTTCGCCAACAGAAAACTCTTTGCCTTTGTCAGTTTCAATAATTACATCATCTAGTTTTGTACTATATGATGGTACCTTTCTGGTCATTACAATATTCCTATTTGATATTTGCCCTCATCACTTATCATTGTATCAGGATTCCAAGGAGGGTCAAATGTTAAAGTTACTTTTACTTGGTTTATCCCTTGTACTGCTCTTGTTGCAAATTCTATTTCCATAGGCAATATTTCTGCCGCCGGGCAATTAGGTGATGTGAGAGTCATGATTACTTGGCAATCAAACTCTTGATTTATTTCAACATTATATATTAAACCTAAATCATAAACATTTAAATTGATTTCAGGATCATATACTTTTTTTAAATTGTTTATTACTTGATCAACTAACTGATCTTGTAACCCATCTTTTCCAATGCTGTCCATAATCCCTCTACTAATTTGACACAGTCATGTTCATCGTTGTAAGGACCTGAACTTACTCTCAGAACACCCGTACCTTCTTGATTGTATCTTCTGCTTGCTGGAGTTGCACACAAATTTCCAGTCCTCACACACACTTTGTCAAAATTTAATAAACCTGCTATATCACTAGGATTTATTCCTGGTAAAACAAAACTGTAAACACTTCTAGGCTCTACTGGTCCTATCAGTTTCATATGTTTTATATCAAATAAACCTTTATCAAAAAGCATGTTAAAAAATTCTGCTTCACATTCTTGTATATCTTTATATGTAATTTCTTGTATCCATTTTGCCGCGGCACCAATACTGTGTACTCCAGCAACATTTGGTGTACCTGCTTCTATTCTTCTAAAATCAGGTTGTAGTTCATAATGATCAAAATCTGTGAAACTTAAAGTCCCACCGCCTACATATGATGTTGTGATCGATGAAAAACCTCCTCGATGAAATAAAATTCCTGTACCAGTAGAACCATACATTTTATGACTGCTAAACACTAACCAGTCAATATTATTTTGTGATACACTCACTGGCTTATGACCAATGGTTTGACAAACATCTAATATAACTTCGCAATCATGTTCTTTTGCAATACGAACCATTTGTTGCCAGGGTAAACACATACCTGTAAAATTACTTTGTGTTAAAAATGACACAATGCTATTTGGGTTTTGTTTAACAATATCAGTAAAATCTTCTATACTAACATCTCCATTATCACTAGCAGGTACCACAACCAATGTGCCATCTTTTTGTTTTCTGCCTGTTTTTAACCAAGGCATGATATTGCTATGATGTTCTAACTCTGTGATAATTACTGGTCTTGGATCGTTAGCAAAATGCTCTGCAATAATATTAAGTCCGTGAGTTGTTCCTGAAGTAAATGCAATTTCAACCTCATCTGCTTCTATAAGTTCTGCAATATATTTTCTTGTTTGTTCGTATATATCTGATGCTGTACTACTAGTATCAAAATCTCCCCTATGAACATTTGCACGATAATTATAATGATAATCGCTGACTGCTTTTATAGCACTGTCAACTGTTTGACTACTAGCGGCTGTATCGAGATATACCAGATCTGTGTACGCCAAACTCGGAAAGCAGTTCCTAATTTGTTTAATAGATTTTGTTTTGTTGTAAACATTTAGCATAAAAAACTTTCCACCAGCACATCCTTTGCATTGTCAACTCCGCGTGATTGTAAATAGTAAAGTTGCTCAGCATTGATATTACTTACTGTACATCCGTGTTGGCATTGTATTTCTTTGGTTTTAATATCTAATATTGGTCTGGTATGCATTTTAGTATTTTTACTCAGCATTAGATTGTTGTTATTCATTGAGCCATCAAAATTTACACTGAATGGTCCAACATCGTATCTACCTATAAAACTAGTATCAGCATATTCATTGCCAATATTTTTAATATCTATTCTACTATAATTATCAACATCATTGCTTTTTTGATAAACATATTGATGAAAATTATTACCTTTAAAAATTTTATTTCTACCTTTTATTTTAACGTTTGTGTGGTAAGTTGAATCTATGTAAAAATTTTCCTGAGTATAGATACTGCCAGTATTTTTTGTATCTATGATAAGTTTACTCTTTGGGTGACAAATAAAGGTACTATCAAAAATATTCCACCCACCGTAATCATTGCTTTTTCTTTCTAAAACTAATTCGCTGTTTTCTCTCAGTATATAAATGTTATTATTCATTTGCCCACTGAGAGTTTTAACATCTTCTTTTAGACACACTTTTGTATTGTGTTGAACATCAAATATTGTAGTGTTACATGATAAAAACGGCTCGTCACCAACATTTCGATATTCTGCAGTAATTGGGTTTTTATAAAATCTATCTTTAGAGCCTGCAGGGAAAACTACTATATTTAAAAATGGGCTGAGTGCATATGTTAAATTACTAAAATTGTTTGTGTGTTTAATATACTTAACATATTCTAACTGCCTACTTTTGTTAGTGTGTATCTTGTCCAAAATTTGAATATTAAATGGCTTTCTAGTACCTAAATTATTGCTAACTAAAATTTCACCATCACATAGAACAAGTGTGTTGTTTTTGACTGCTAAGTAGTCAAACTTGTCAAACGACAATTCTCTGTCTTTACGACTAAGTATATCTAATCCATATAATTTTGCAAGATTTGCATGATTAAATTGTTCTTGATACTTGTGTGGTAAGCCAGTGTTTCTAAGGTGCTTTAAATTTTCCAAAAATGGTTTGTTAAAAGCATCGAAATATGATGCTGATTTTGAGTTCTCAACGTCGACAATAAGATCATCGGTTAGGAAATTAAAAATATCTCCTAACTTGTAATAAGTTTCATAAGCAGTAGAATTTTCTAATGTGAATGTTTCTTGGAATAGGTTTTTATACATCTTCAAACCCACTACTAAAAATTTTATCTGCAAGTGATTTATCGCCTACTGTTACATTATCTTTTTTAAGCAACACAACTGAATCTGGGTTCAATCCTTGTATCAATTTTTCATAGTGAGTAACAACAACTAATGTATTATTATTATTTTTCCAATTGTTTAATTGTGTTATTAAAGATTTTATACCGTCAACATCAAGTCCACTATCAGGTTCATCTAACATAGCAAACTTAGTGTTTAACATCAGCATTTGGATCAATTCGTTTTTCTTTTTCTCACCACCACTTGCATCTGTATTCAAATTTCTTTTATCCCAGTCGGTTGGCAATCCTAATGAAACACTTAATTCTTTAAACTTATCCAATGACGACTTGATATCAACTGCTTTTAGTTTTTTTGATTGTTTAATAAATTGAAAGTTACTTAATCCAGGAATGCTAGTAGGTGATTGGAAACCTACAAAGATGCCTAATTTTGCTCTCTCATCAGTAGTGAGATCGTTTATTTCACTACCATTATATTCTATACTACCACCAATTTCTAAATCGGGCCGGCCCATGATGCCATGCAATAATGTACTTTTACCTACACCATTTGAGCCCATGATCACATATGTTTTGCCTTCTTCAAAAGTAAGGTTTATATTTTCAAGTACATTTTTAATTTCAAAATCTATCAGTTTTAACATAGGGCTATTATACACGATAATTTACAAAAAGTCAATTATCCTACTGCTCCTTCTAATGTAACACCAAGTAGACTGTTTGCTTCTGCCGCAAACTCTAGAGGTAACTTTTGAAATACATCTTTACAAAATCCGTTGACCACACAATTAAGTGCATCATCTTCGCTGAGACCTCTACTTTGTAAATAGTACATCTGTTCTTCGCTAATTTTTCCAGCACTTGCTTCATGCTCTAAAATAGCACTATCGTTCTGACATGTAACATAAGGTATTGTGAGTGCTCTACTGTCTTGTAACATCAAACTATCGCATTTGGTATAGTTTCTAGCATTATGAGCACCAGGATTTACTTTGACCATTCCTCTATAAGTATTTGTGCTGTCACCAAAACTGATACCTTTGGATATAATGGTGCTTTTGGTATTCTTACCCAAGTGAATCATTTTAGTGCCTGTGTCTGCTTGTTGTTTGCCTTTGGTAACTGCAACACTGAAGAACTCACCTACACTGCCATCACCTTTAAGAATACAACTAGGATATTTCCATGTTACTGCCGAACCTGTTTCAACCTGTGTCCAACTTACTTTTGAATTCTTACCTTTACACATTGCACGTTTTGTAACAAAATTGTATACACCACCTACACCATTTTCATCTCCTGGATACCAATTTTGTACTGTACTGTATTTAATCTCCGCATTATCCAGGGTCACTAGCTCTACTACAGCCGCGTGTAACGTGTTTTCGTCATATGCTGGTGCTGTACACCCCTCTAGATAACTAACGTAACTGTCCTCATCTGCTATAATTAAAGTGCGTTCAAATTGCCCTGTATTACGAGCATTGATTCTAAAGTAAGTGTTAAGTTCCATTGGGCAACGCACACCCTTTGGAATATAACAAAATGTGCCATCAGTAAAGACAGCACTATTCAAGCAGGCAAAATAATTATCTTTTGGTGGTACTACCGAACCTAGATATTTTTTAACAAGTTCAGGATAATCTTGAACTGCTTCGCTAATGCTACAAAATATTATTCCGTGCTTTTCTAACTCTGCTTTGAATGTTGTAGCAACACTGACACTGTCAAATACTGCGTCAACGGCTACTGTGGGAATAATTTTTGTGTCTTTTTCAATACCGAGTAGTGCGTCACGTTCGTGCAATGGCACACCTAACTTTTCAAATGTATCAAATATTTCTTGTGGTATTTCGTCTTTGTTTAATTTCTTTGGTGCAGAATAGTAACTTAGTGCTTGATAGTCCGGTTGTTTATAATCCAATTCACTCCAATTAGGTTCTGCCATTTCTTTCCAATAATTAAAGGATTTAAGTCTAAAATCTTTTAGCCATTGAGGTTCGTTTTTTATTTTGCTTAACTGAGAAATAATAGATTCATTTAACCCAGGAGGAAGACTAACAGAGTCAGTGTCTGTTATAAATCCTTCTTTGTAGTTTTGCTTATTAAGATGATCTATACTCATTCTACTTGTTCAATCTTTAACTGTAAAGGGTGTCCGGCGGCTCTACTTATAGTAACTGCTTCAGTACATTTTTGTTCCGCAATTTCTAAGTTGTAGGTTCCTGCAACTGCACTACCTTTGTTATGAACAAGTAAAGTGATATCTTTTGCTGTTTCTAAATTTTTATTAAAAATCTCTACTAGTATACGGATTACAAAATCCATTGGAGTAAAGTCGTCGTTGATCACAATCACATTATATCGTGAGGGATATTTAAGTTCTGTGCGTACCTGTGTTTTAATTTGTTCGCGTGACATATTATTTACTGTGTGGTGGTAGTTTAGCCTCAACAAACCATTCATGGATTCTTTTAACAGGATTATACTTTTTAAATCTTAGTTTTCTGTTTTCAGAAATCATTGTTTTGGTTTTTTCAGCAGTGTAATGATAGGTATGACTGTCCCTGGTTTCACCTTCAGGAATCAAATATACCTTAGTTCTTTTTTTAGTTGTTTTACTTGCCATAGTTACTCATATAAATGGGGAGAACAGTTCTCCCTGTCTCCCCAATATTTACCACGGCTTTTACTTGATTGAAATCTTTTGTGGTTTCATTGCATCAGGAATATTTTTGACCAATGAAATTCTCAAAATACCGTCTTCAAGTTTTGCTGATTGTACTTCTACATACTCGGCAAGTTTAAAAGATCTTACAAAATTTCTCTCAGCAATGCCTTTGTGTAAAAACTCTCTGTCATCACTGTCAAGTACTTCTGACTTTCCAGTAATTTTTAGATTACCATCTTCAAGTTCAATGTCAATGTCTGCTTTTTTAAATCCTGCTACTGCAAGAGTGATTTCATAGACATCGCTTTTGTCTTTGCTGATGTTATAGGGAGGATACCCTGAAGTATTCACAAATGAAGGCTCATTGAAGAACTCATTTACTAATTGATCAAAGCCAATTGATGCTTTAAATAGTGGGGAAAGTGTATCGGTCGTGATACGATATTGTTGTTTTGCTACCATAATAATCTCCTTAGTTAAGCAAGTTATAAAAATTTAAACTTTTTGTACCCTTACGGCGTAAAAAAAGTTCGTTCATAGTAGGGCATTCGTTAGTGTGTGTCCTGTCCTACTATGTCCTTCCCTGACTTCGCTTTCTACTTATACCTGTTGCCATTTATAAGTCTGTACTTGGCAGGGCCAAAATGTATTTCTACACGTGGTCGATTAGGCCCGTGCTCTTTTGAAGACCTATATTGCAAAGCCCGAGCACTTTTGAAGATCTAATCTTCCTAAACTCCATGTTACTATCCAGTCTGTTCACTCCTTAGTAGACGTCCTTCACTTACGATCTGGTTGCCCTTAATTTGTGTACATTCCTTCGTTTGCACTTAGGAGGCATTCTAACGTCAAGCAGTAGGTCCCTTTCACTTACGATCTAGTTTCCCTTGCTTGTTTTAAAATGCAAGTTTATTTATGAAACTTATATAATATTATAGTGTTTTTTGGCAAAAAATCAACCTTTTTTTGCAAAAAAGTGTTAAATATGTGTATGATCTTCCACAAACACAGTCATACTGGGTATGTAGGCGAAAAAAATCTTACAATACTTAAAGAAATACAATCTCTATTACCACATTGGGATATTGTGGATATAACCTATCAATATTTAATAACTGAACACTATAGTCGAATGGATATCAATAATCACAGGATCTATGGTGTTTGTCCGGATAATGATAATAATTTTGTATTGTTGGTAAATTATTGTGATCCTGCCTCCTATTTAAAAAATAATCAGCATATTATTGATCTGCGTTGGCAAAATTTACCGGTACTATCTGACCATAATTGCAAATGGAATTTTTGGGCATGGTTATATGCAAACAGCAAAGAGCAATTTAACTTAAAACCTATCCCATTACAATTAGATGATAACTTCTTTCATTATGTGTTTTTTAATAATAAACTATCAACACATAGATTGCATGCAGTACAAAATTTAATGAATAATGATTTTTTGTTTTCAAAAGGTATTGTCACAGCAAGTGATAAAGACATATATCTCACCTTTGAAGAAAATACTGTATCTAGTAACTTACAAGAAAATGGAGGAGGAGGCCAGAGATTTAATACTAAGTCGGTCAATCAAGACGCTGGGTTAGGTAATGAAAACATTATTAGAAATACGTTTTGTTATATAGTAGGAGAAACAACAAACAACGATAATTTTTTAAGTGAGAAATCATTTAAGCCAATCATAGCAAAAAGACCTTTTTTACACTTGAACACACAAAAATTAGACAGATTGAAAGATTTAGGTTTTAAAACATTTGATATACTTTGGGACGAAAAACGTGATTGGTTTGAAATACTGTTGGATCTATGTACATTAGATGCACATCAATTGACTGTGATGTATGAAGCAGTACAAGATGTTTTAGATTATAATTATGATTACTTCTTTGGGGATTTTCAAACTATCAACAAAAAATATTTAACTGATTTTATTGCTGATCTTTAAGTGCTTCTTCGATGTATGGCCCTAGATTAGTTATAGGCAAGTTGTTAAATTTTAATTTGAACATCATTAAATCTTCGGCAGTCCATGCTTTGGTATGCATATTTGCTTTTGCTACCACATTTATAAAAAGTTGTTCTCCCCCAAAGGATTTAGCAACATGTTCGTCCCATGGGCTACCCCAATTTAGTTCATACTGATAATCGCCTTCCATCTCATCAAACCACTTAGTGAACGGTCGTAGTGCATTATGCACTCCTGCTTCAGTGATCCACTCATAATCAGCATCATCATTTACAGGCGCACAAATCAGCAGAACTGAATCTATAGTTTCTTGATGAATATTTTTTTTGAGAAAGTTTTTAATTTCTTCAGACATTACCGTCCCAGTTCAAATCGGTAACTTGGGCTTGTTTTGTTTTTTGATCTTTGTTACCAAAGATACGTTCCCAACCTTCTTCGTAGGCTGTTTTGTTATCGCCTTTTCTAGGTAATGACCCTTTGCCGCCGTGCCATTTTCCTTTGCTGGAGTTTTCTGTTTTTTTATCTGAGTCTGACATTAGTATCTCGCAATTCTTTGTAGTTCTCTGTCTAATTGCGGGTCGTTTAGATATCCAACAACATCAGGATAATCACCATTATAAATGAGTTCTCCTTCTCTGTCAAGCAATGCTAATTCCCACAATCCTTTTTTGCCACCGTAACTAAAATCATGTTTTACTACACTAGCACCAAATCCATTTTTAAATTTATAAACACGGCCAATTCCATTATGGAATTCTTCTTCGAAATATTCTACTAGCCTAGGATCGTTCTTGTGCATATTTACCTCTTTCTGTTTCTAATGAACTCCAATTCTTTTTCCCAATTGTTCTTATTTGTCTGTGCTTCTCCACTACCTTGTTGTGCAAGTATAACACGACCCCCGTCCATGTCAATACGAATACTGTCTGTAGTAACAGTTTCTCCATGTCTTCCAATAAAAACACCTGTAAGCTCTCCTTTAGTATCTTCAGGGTGTAACCCATTTATGAGTTCAATAAGTTCTTCTTTTGTCATCCTATATTGTTGGTTGTGTTAGTTGGTGAATCAAAATAACGCATATTGCGTAAATCTTGTTGTGCATTTAAACTAACATAAATGCCAACAATCATTATAAACATTACAAAAAGTAATATGAACATGTCAAACGGATTCCTCATCGTCTCATCCTTGCAATATCTTTTGCATGCTGGTCATCTATAACAGGAACAGCATTGCTTTTGTGCATAGTAGCAATACC
>Ga0136656_1000270_pt1 | contig 17577 bp, 18 predicted proteins | sample CPBDNA_9_FD_94862 | JGI IMG/M metagenome (GOLD analysis project Ga0136656, IMG submission 94862) | Freshwater to marine salinity gradient microbial communities from Chesapeake Bay, USA - CPBay_Sum_15_0.8_DNA (version 2) | ecosystem: Environmental > Aquatic > Marine > Coastal | place: USA...
CATTTCAATACTCTAATGTATTGAGGATATCTCTAGATATTTCATTTTTTTCTAATTCTTCAGATTCAAATATAAGATGTTGTTGATCGATTATCGAAACTTTGTTAGTATCACTTCCAAATTTATTTTTTAATATATTGTTGATTACTAAATAATCTACCTTTTTTGAATTAATTTTATTAAAACTTAATTCATCATTCACTTGTGCTGAAAATGCAATACATTTAATTTCTGGATGAGAGGATTTAATAGTAGCAATGATGTCTTCGTTAGGCTCAAATTCAATAGAAATATTACCATTGCTTCTACTTATTTTTCCAGATGATTTATTTACAGTAAAATCAGATACAGCAGCTGTCATAAATATTGCTTCTGTGCTGTTAATATTTTCTAAAATTTTATTTTTTAAATCATTAGAACTATGAAATGATACATTATCTAATCCAGGTATAGGATCTATAGAAGCTGCATGTATATAAACTATTTCATAACCTCTTGCGCTTAGTTCAACCGCTAACGCTCTACCTTGTTTTCCTGAAGATTTATTTGTTATAACTTTTACATCGTCAATTTCTTCATAGGTAGGCCCTGAAGTAACGATAATTTTACCGTTTAGCTTATTTAGTATTCTCAATAATTCATCCGGTTCTATAAGCCTGCCTAATCCCTTGTCGCCAATATCCAAATTCCCATGCCTTGGACCTACAATATAATGATTTTTTGATAGATTTAAAATATTAGATTGAATTTGGGAATTCATGTACATCTCCTCATGCATTGCTGGACATATATATATTGGTTTTGAAAACATTAATAGTGTGGATGTTAGTAAATCATCTGCAATTCCAAATGAAATTTTAGATATTAAATTTGCTGATGCAGGATAAATAATAATTTCATCAGCCCATCTAGCTAGCTCTATATGTGGCGATCCTGTTAATTCACTCCAATCTGAATATATAGTATTAGATTTTATGAATTGATCAGATAGATAATTTAATCCACTGTAAGTAGAGAGGAGTTTAAATTCATATTTTTCTGAATTCTGGTTAACGAACAATTCAGCTTTAGAGCATGCAACACTACCTGATAATCCAAGTAGTATTTTCTTTTTCATTAATCTTGGTCTGAAACTTCGACCTTTCCTGCTGCTATTTCTTCAAATGCAACAGTTAGAGGTTTTCTACTTAAACTTTGTACTTGAGGTGGTGTGTACGCACCAATACCTTCGCCAAGTTGATTAAAATATGAGTTAATATCTCTTGCTCTACGTGCAGCAGTTATAACTAATGCAAATCTACTAGGTGTTTCTTTTAGTAATTCTTCAATAGGTGGTTTTATCATGATTCCTCCAATTCATATATTATATCAAGTATTTGATTAACGGAAGTCTTTATATCTTCATTGTCGACATGATATTGGTACAGTTCTTTTTTTTCTCGTTGTAGATTAGCTAACTGCATACGTTTTTTAATAAAAGTTGCATCGTGACCCCTATTTTTAAGTCTATTAATAAGCTCATAATCATCTATATCAATAAATATTCCTATAAAATTGTTATTATCCTCTAACAGTTTCGTGGCTCCGTTAACTTCAAGATCTAAAATTATTATTGAGGATTCGTTTGAGAGCTCTTCCTTACTGGTTCCATAATAAAAATCACCATACTGCTCATATTCGATCATTTGATTGCTCTTAATTAAATTTTTGAACTCATCCTCTGTAATAAAATAATAATCTTTACCATCAATTTCGTTTTCTCTACGTGGTCTTGTAGTGTGCGAAACTGAAAAGTAAAAATCTAAATGATTCGACAGTTCATTAATAATTGTATTTTTACCGACTCCTGAGGGACCTGTAATTATATATATCATTTATCGCTTAACATATTCGATAATTGCTTCTATTTGTTTGTTATTTAATTCAATTAATTTAGTATTTTCAGTTAAATTAATTGTATCTAGAAATTTTGCAGTAGCCACCTTACCAATCTCACCCGTACTTGTAAGAAATTTGTGAACCCTTATTGATTGTAAATTAATATCTTTTGAAGCAATTACAATATCATTTGTTGATATTTCACTCGGAGAGAACGATTTTAAAAAGTGATCTCTTTTTAATTTAATATTTTGTATTTCTTTATGTAAATTCATGATTTTTACTTATATTATCTAGGATAGCATTAACAAACTTTGCACCGTCCGATGAAGCATGTTTATCTGTCAATTTAGTCCATTCAGAAACTATTACTTTAAAAGGAGTTAGGTTTAACATTATTTCAGATATACCAAGAATAAGAGATGTCTTTTCAGCTTTTCCAATCCTTTCAACACTCCAATTAAGAGAATTTTCTTCTAAGACATTAAAAATTGTGTCAATATTAGCTTTAGTATTTTGTAATAATTGCTCTGCTCTCAAAACTTGATTCTCAGATAGGTCATTATCAACTAATTCTACAGTAGCGATTTCATCTACTGAAAATAATGAAACAAGACAGAAATGTCTAAAATCATTTTTCATGCCCGAGTTATGTAAGTTTTGGTTTTAGTATCAATTTTTATAAATTCATTTTCTTCTATGAACATAGGTACCTGCAATGTAAATCCTGTTTCACACGTAACTTCTTTTGTAGATGAGTTAACCGAATCACCTTTTACCGCAGGTTCTGATTTTGTAACTTGTAAAGTTACTGTTGTTGGAAGAATAATATCTATTGGATTATTATCATGCATTGCAATAGTTACTTCTTCATTTGGCTTTAATAACATTTCTTGTCCATCAAGAACAGATTTGTCTATTGAAATTTGTTCAAATGATTCATTATTCATAAAATAATATTCATTTGAGTCGCTATAGAGGAATTGAAATGATTGTTTATCTATGAATGCTTGTTGTACATCTTCATCTGCTCTGAAAGTTTTTTCTATATTGCCACCATTTGATAAATTTTTAAGTTTAGTTTTTACAAATGCTTTACCTTTTCCTGGTTTTACATGCTGATATTCAAGTATTTGATATAACATATTATCAACAATTATTGATTGACCAGGTCTCATATCATTAGTTGATACCATTATGGAATTACCCCTTCTTCTTTTGCTTTATTTTTTAAATTTATGAATTCTTCATAATTATTTGTAAAAGTCATTTTTCCATTTACATCTGTTAATAGATAGTATATAAAATCATTTTCAGGTGTGTTGAAAATTGCTTGCATAGCTCTCTCACCAAATCCAGATATTGGTGTTGGTGGCAAACCTGTATATTTATAAATGTTGTAAGGACTATCAACTTGCAAATCTATTAATAAAACTTGTGATTTTCTTTTTTGTAGAGCGTAAAGAATTGCTGCATCAATTTGTAATAACATTTCTTCTTCAAGTCTATTTTTAATAACAGATGATACTAATGGCCTATCCTCTTCTAATTTTGCTTCAGCTTCTATAAGACTTGCAATAGTAAAAAATTCATTTGCATTATTAATCCATTCTGGCATGGAACTTGTTGATAGTAGTGAATCGTACCTTGCTTCAAGTTCATCTACTAAAATTTGGAGAATATCTTCTCCATTAGCTTCTATATCAATTTGATAGGTATTTGGAAAAAGTAACCCTTCCCAATTTTGTAATACTTGAGATTGTTGTTCTGTTAAATGTTTACTTACAACTTGTCCAGAGGTTAATGAATTTTCAAGTTGAATAACTTCATAACCTGTTTGTGCTGATAAAATTTCTAGAGTCTCAGAAATCCATAAACCTTCAGGGATAGTTATTGTGTATGTCTTTAATGGAGGACCTTTTAACAATAACCCTGTTAAATCTTCATAAGATAAATTATTAGGAAGTTCGTAGGTGCCAGCACGTAGTTTATCAGTCAAATTTTCATTTCTTAAATATAATTCAAAAGCTAATTTTGATGTAATCACTCCAGTTGCATCAAGAATACTCGAAATTTCAGCAGCTGCAGATCCTTGAGGTATGTTTACAGTAATAATCTCTACATTAGTTTCTGAAATAGGATTGATATTATCGCTGCTTTTAATAGAATCAGCAGAACTCGTAACAATGTTATAAAAAGTGAATATTGAAACTATGGTGACAAATAATTGAATGTATACTCGATTTTTTAAATAAAATTTATTCATTTTGAGACAAATAGCTTTCCAATATTTCCAACGCTGAAAGATCATCAATTCTGTCACTTTTAATGTTATTAAAAAGTTTTGAAGATAATCTTTCGTCTATTTTATGAACCTCTAAATTTAATGTATCTAACTCGTTAATAAACTGATCAACTAAGTTTGTCATACGATTTTCAGAATTATTTAAGCCTATAGGATATCCAACAACAATTAATTGAATCTGATACTCATTAACATACTTCTTTACGACAGAAATTGGTTCATCATTTTTTGAATCAACAACATTTACTGGTACAGGTATTCTAGTTTTTTCAGTTCTTACAGCAATACCAAGATACCTTTCGCCAAAATCAATGGATAAAATATTGTTCAAAATTACTTTTCTTTAAGAATTAGCTCTTTAGCCAATTTCAATGCATCAGCTGTTTTATAATTATTAGGACCTCCACCTATTGATAGATTAGGATCTTTGGATGCCCCACCACCGTATAATTTTGATACTTCTGTAACTAAAGTTGAAATATTTAATGATACATTATTTTTTGTTGCTCCTACTATAGAATTTTTTCCATTGATAGAGGAATATATTAAAGTTATATCGACATTAGATTCATTGATTATTTGTAGTGCTAAATTACGAAGTTCATTTGCAGTATCTAGAGATACTTCATCAATATAAACTTTGTAATTATTTATTTCTTCTATGTGTTCATCAATATTACTCACAAGATTTGATATTTCTTGTTCTCTAACTTTTTTAAATTTTTCTTCATAAGTTTCTAATGTTTCTAATTGTGATTTAAGTTTATTTTGAATATCGTCAACACTTACCTTTAAAATATTCGATACAGATTTATATGATTTGTATGCTTCAGATAAAAATTCGTAAGCTAGTTTACCTGAAAGCATCTCTACCCTTCTAAGGTTTGATCCAATTGAAGATTCCTGTAACAGCACAATAAGGCCGACATCATGTGAATTATGAACATGTGTTCCACCACATAATTCTTTTGAAAAATCACCAATATTTACAACTCGTACGTCATCATCATATTTATCACCAAAAAAAGCTAACGCACCTTCACTTTTAGCTTCATCAATATTCATAATATTGGTATTAACTTCATAGTCCTCAAATACTGCACTATTAGATAGGGTAAATATTTCATCTAACTCCTCCTGAGAAACCTTTTCAGTATGGCTGAAATCAAATCTAAATTTACCAGGTGTAACATTTGAACCAGCTTGAGCAACGTGGTCACCAAGAATATTACGCAATGCTGAATGGACTATATGTGCTCCTGTATGACTTTTAGAAACACCAGATCTAAAACTTTTGTTAACGGATAGTTCCACTTCATGATCCACCTTGAAAATATCTGAATCAACGATTAGACCAGTTGCACCATTGCTTGCTTGAAAAACATCTATTACTTCAATGGAATTATTATCTATTTTTATTACACCTTTGTCTGATATTTGTCCCCCAGCCTCGTAATAAAATGGGTTTTGTTCGGTAAAGATTATAAATTTATCATCATAAGTTTCAATATGATATATTTTTGATTTAGATTCTGTTTTTTCATAACCAACAAATTCATTCAACTCAACTTCTATATCCATATTCTCATTTCCTAATGATTTTTCAGATTTAGATTTTTCCTTGTGATCATCATATAACTTATAAAAGTCTTCGTCATTAATATCAATGTTATTTTCTGTAGATATTTCTTTAGTAAGCTCGTAAGGGAATCCAAAAGTTTCAAATAAATAAAATGCATCTTTAGGAGTTATTGATTTATTGGAAGATATTAGATTGTTAATTTCGAGTAATCCTTTATTAAGTGTTTTTTGAAATATCTCTTCTTCTTTTTTAAATAACTTTAAAATTTTATCTTTATTGTCTAGGAGTTCTGGATATGAAGATGCATACATATCAATTACTATTTCTATCAAGAAAGTAAGGCTTGAATTTGATGAAACTAATTGATTGTAAGCTCTAATAGCTCGTCTTATCAATCTTCTTAGTACATAACCTCTTCCTTCATTAGTTGGTACTACACCATCAGAGATCATGAACGTTGATGATTTAATATGATCAATAATTATTTTTTCATACTTACTATTATTTACAGTTATTTTTGTTAATAATGCATCATGTAATGGTTTGAATAAATCAGTATCAAATAAATTATCTTTGTCTTGCATTATCATTGCGATTCTTTCAAGTCCCATACCGGTATCTATATTTTTTTTGGGTAGTTCATCTATAACTTGAAATGGTTTGTCTTGAATAGATTCCATAAATACCAAATTCCAAATTTCAATGAATCTATCTTCACCACCACCAATAGGGCCGCCATCTTTGCCATATTTCGAACCTCTATCAATGAATATCTCCGAACATGGTCCACACGGTCCAGGTATGTTCATATGCCAGAAATTATCCTCATTTCCTCTTTGGATACGTTCTTCTGGTACACCAATGACGTTTTTCCAGATATCGTATGCTTCATAGTCATCTTTATAGACAGTGAACCACAATTTATCTTTATCTACTTTAAGAACCTCTGTTATGTATTCGTAAGAATATTTAATTGATTCTTCTTTGAAATACTCACCTACACTAAAGTTGCCTAACATTTCAAAAAAAGATAAATGCCTATCAGTCTCTCCAATGATGTCTATATCAATAGTTCTTATACATTTTTGTGAAGAAACCATATTTGGAGTGTTTGTTTTTTTATTACCCAAAAAATAATCTTTTAAAGGAACCATTCCTGCAGCCGTAAATAAAAGTGAATTGTCATGAGGAATCAGTGAAGATGAAGGAATTATACTGTGACCTTTTGACTCAAAAAAACTTAAAAAGCTTTCTCGTATTTTATTACTATTCATCTTTATTTATATATTTAAGATTATATTCTTGAAGAACTTCTTCTTCAATACTAGCTGGAGCGTTTGTAAGAGGGTCTAACCCTGATTGTGTTTTAGGAAATGGTATAACGTCTCTTATAGATGGTTGATTTAATACTTCAGCGATAAGTCTATCTATACCAATAGCGAACCCAGCATGAACAGGTGTTCCGTATGAAAGAGCTTCTATAAACCACCCAAATCTTTCTGAGATTTCCTCTTTACTTAAACCCCACTTTTCAAGAACTAAAGTTTGTATTTCAGGATTATTAATTCTTTGAGAGCCAGAGCCAAGTTCTACACCATTTAATACGAGGTCATAATGAAGTGCTGTTGCATTAGTGGGATCATCTTTGAATATTTCATTGCTTTTAGGTGAAGTAAAAGGATGGTGAGATGGTTGTAATTCTCCATCTTCAACCTCAAAAAATGGAAAATCTTCAATCCAAACGAAGGAATAAATATCTTTATTTAAGGGTTGAAATACCGTTCTTCTAATTACGTCTAAGTAGTTTGCAATTTCTTTAATAATTCCTGCTTGAAATAATAAAGTACCTGATCCGTATGCAAGCAATATTGACTGTTCATTGTCACTCAATAATTTTGCTAACGGTCCACTAATAGTTGTGTCTTCAATTTTAAACCAACCTAAACCATTAGAACCTAAATCTCTAATTTCAGTGTCTAAATCATCTATTTGTTTTCGAGTTAATAATTCTTTTGTGTGCAAAGCTTTAATAGTGCCTTGTGAAGACAATATATCCTTTAGAAAGTTTATAGAAGTATCGGTAAAAATATGTGTAATGTCAAAAATTGTTTCTTCAATTCTCAAATCTGGTTTATCAGTTCCATATAAATTAATTGCATCTTCGTATGTTAATGTATTGAACGGTGTTTTAATTTTGCAGTCATAAGCATCGCTAAATACAAATTTTACAATCTCTTCAACTTTTGATTTAACGAATTCAGGATTTGCATCAGAAAATTCCAAATCTAATTGGGTAAATTCTGGTTGCCTGTCTTTTCTAGAATCTTCATCTCTGTAACATTTAGCTATTTGATAATAATTAGGGAAACCTGACATCATAAATAACTGTTTATACATTTGTGGCGATTGTGGTAGTGCATAAAAACTACTAGGAGATTTACGTGAAGGAACTAGAAAATCTTTTGCCCCTTCTGGAGTAGACTTAATAAGAGTTGGTGTATCAATTTCAAATATATCTAATTGATTCATAATTGATCTAATACTTTTAAAAGTGTTCGATCGTGTCATGATGTTAACTTTCATAGGTTGTCGTCTTAAATCTAAATACCTATACTTCAGTCGTATATTTTCATCAGTTTCTATTGAATCTTCAATCTGAAATGGAAGTGTTTTACTTTGATTAATAATTTTGAGGTCTATTACTTCTATTTCATAGTCGCCAAATAAAAGTTTATCATTTATTAGATTTTCATTTCTTTTTTTGAATGATCCGTTAATTGAAATATAGAATTCGTTTTTCAATTTTGTATCTACGTCACTACTTTTATCGAAAACGAGTTGTATTAATCCTGTAAAATCGCGTAAATCAACAAATGTTAAACCACCGTGGTCTCGAATACTGTCAACCCATCCAGTAAGTTCAACTACTTCCTGTCCGTCTTTTAATTTTTCTAAGTCCTTAATGTTCAATTAATACCTCTATATCAAAAGCTTTTGTCTCGTTAGTTATTAAGTTCTTAATTGTATCTTCATCCGCATTTATTAAATATTCAGCATTTAACTTTTTAGCTTCTTTAAATTGCGAGTTTTCTTTAGAAATTCTAGAAGGTTTATTGTAATTGATATTATTTTCATCTAAAATTTTCGAATATTTAATTAGATTATCAATATTCGTGCCAAGAAGATAATACTTAGACGATATCTTAATTTCAGAAAGTAAATTAATTATCCTTTCTATACCGAATGCAACACCTACACCATTAAATTCACCTATGGAGAGTAGTTTGGCTAGGTAATCATATCTACCACCTCCACCAACTACAACATTTTCATTTGTATGAAACTCGAAAGTTAAGTCATTGTAGTAGTCCAAACCTCTGACTAATGAGTAGTCTATCTCATAATCAATTTGAGAATTTTCAAGTAAGTTTAGGAGTTTATCAAAACTTTCTTTCGAAGAATTGTTTATATATTCGTTAATTTTTGGTGCATTATTGATAATTTCTTTATCCTCGGAGTTATTTGAATCAAGAATTCTCAATGTATTGTTTTCAATTTTTTCTAAACTCTCAGTTGATAATTTTTCTTTATTTTTGGAAAAATAATCATATAGTACTTTTACATATGACTCTCTATCTTCTGTGCTTCCTATAGTGTTTATTTTTAATCTTGTTCCGGGTAATAAGTTATTAATAAAATTCAAAGAATCATTAATAATTTGAAAATCAGAATAAATATCAATTAAACCAATTATTTCAGCACCAGCTTGATTAAATTCTCGATATCTATTCTTTTGAGGATTTTCATATCTAAACATAGATCCAAAATAAGAATATTTACTTGTATTATCTTTATTAAATTCCGCATGATACCTTACAACACTTGATGTACCTTCTGGTCTTAAAACTAAATCCCTACCACCTTTATCTTTAAGTTCATACATCTGTTTAGTAACTATTTCAGAAGATTCTCCAATAGATTTATCAAATAATTCTTTATATTCAAGTAAAGGTGTTTGGATATATTTGTATCCGTTATCAGTAAATTTATCAATAAAACTATTTTTAACATGTAAAAACTTCGCAGAATCTTCATTTGCGATGTTTCTTGTACCTTTTACCTGTTCAATCATCTATTAACATCTTAATAAATTCGTTATTTTCTTTTATCGTTTTTACCTTATCTGATGCGCCATGACCCGGTAAAATATCGAATTCTTCATTAAAATTTAAAAATGTATTGTTGATGGAAAACCTCATTTCATCCATAGAGCCAGTGAATAGATCGGTTCTCCCAATACCATCTTTAAATACAAAATCCCCTGTAAATATCAAACCTTCTTCAGGAAACTCATACGAAACACTACCTTTGGTATGGCCTGGATTTTTATGGACTTTAACAATTTCGTTTGGTAGATCTGAAATTGAAAATAAATCGCCTGTGTACTCTCCTACTTCAAATGAACTTCCTAATAGTGATCTAATTTGATCTTGTGGATTTCTAGCTAAAAATTCATCATCTAAATTAATATATGCTTTACCTTCAAAGCTTGATAGACCTAACGAGTGATCATAATGACCGTGTGTTATTAAGGCACCAGCAACAGTTAAATTTTTATTGTTAATAAATTCAATAACATTTTCTAAATCCGGTGGTAGATCTACTATAAAACATTTTTCATCGTTAAATGGTTTTACTATATATGAATTAGATGTTGTGAAGCTTGTAAATGTATGTATTACAGAACTCATTTTCTGCCTGGGTATATGCGAGAAGCATCAAAAACGTTCTCAATGTTCTTAGCATCATTTATAATTGCATCTAATTGATCGTTGTCACTTATTTCAACTTGAAATATTAGATTAACAATTCGCTTACTACTTGTTACAGATTTAGCTACTAATATATTTCCACCATTATCAGATATAGCTATTGTTGCGTCTCTAAGTAGATAAGGTCTATCAATAGCTTCAATTTCTAACCATACAATAATTCCTGTATTTCCTGTGTATCCCCAACTTACATCAATTATTCGTTCACCTTTTCTAGAATCTATTTGTACATTTAAACAATCAGATCTATGTATTGCTATACCATTAGAAATAGTTACAAAGCCAAGGATGTCATCACCAGGTACTGGCACACAACATTTACCCATTCGGACTTTTATGTCATCGTATCCTTCAACAATTACTAAATCTGATTTTGAATCATGTTTAATTTCAGGAGAATATAGATCTTCATCAACTGATATTTCACCGGGAAATACAATTTTATTTATCCGATTACTTATTGAATTAATTCCTGTGTTACCATTTCCAAGATTTTGGTATAGTGTTTCTAAATTTGGTAATTTTAAATCTTTTAATAGTTCGTCCATTAATTGATCTTTTGAAGTAGCTTCTAATATTTCAGGATTTTCATCTAACCAAGAATTCAATGTAGTCTTACCTTTTTGAATATCTTCATTTTTCATTTGTTTTTGATACCATTGCTTAATTTTTGACCTAGCTCTTGTAGTCTTTACAATATTTAACCAATCTCTACTTGGTCCTTTGTCTTTATCTTTACTAGTAAGTATTTCAATTGTGTCTCCAGATTTTAAAAGATTGCTTAAATTTACTAATTTCCCATTTACTTTTGCTCCTATTAATTTTTCACCCAGTTGTGTATGAATTGCAAAAGCAAAATCTACTGGCGTTGATCCTTGAGGTAAAGCAATAACATCTCCTTCTGGTGTTAAGCAAAATACCTCATTTTCATATAAATCAAGTTTCATGTGTTGTAAGAATTCATTTGGATCAGGATATTCATTTGAAATTTCTGATAAAGTATTAGTCCAAGATGTAAGGTCATTTGATGGCTTTTCTTTATATTTCCAATGAGCGGCTACACCGTATTCTGCTCTGTAGTGCATATCATGTGTTCTTATTTGTATTTCCATCTTTGTACCATCACTAGTTAACACTGTTGTGTGTAAGCTTTGGTAGAGATTAAATTTTGGCATTGAAATAAAATCTTTAAATCTTCCAAGTACAGGTTGAAAGTTAGCATGTATTAGACCAAGAATTGTATAACAGTTTTTAACATCATCTGTCACTATTCTTATTCCAATAAGATCATTGATTTCATTAAAAGTAAGTCCTTGGTTAACAATTTTCTTATATATCGAATAATTGTGTTTCGGTCTTCCATATACTTCAGCAGATATAGAATTATCGTTCAAAAGAGTTCTGATAATTTCAATAGAATTTCCAATTTGTGAATCACGATCTGGATTTGTTTCTGTAATCATATCTTGTATTTCTTTATCTTGATTTGCATGTAAGATCTTGAATGATTTATCTTCAAGAACATGCTTTATTGATTGAAAACCTAATCTGTGAGCCAGTGGAGCATAAACATACAATGTTTCATTAGCAATCTTTTCCTGTTTCCAATCTTGGTGATATTCTATTGTTTGAATATTGTGTAACCTGTCGGCTAATTTGAGAATTAATACACGTATATCTTTTGACATAGCGATAACCATTTTTCTTATAGCATCCGCTTTTGCTTCTTCGTTAGTGCTGTATTTTATCTTATCTAATTTTGTTACTCCATCTACAATATCAGCAACTTCTTCTCCAAATTCTTTTTTTATATCATCATATGATATTTCAGTATCTTCTATTAGATCATGTAGTAATGCTGCTGCAATCGTTTCTTTATCAAAATTTAATTCACACAAATATATTGCAACATGTAATGGGTGTGTTATATAAGGCTCTCCAGATTTTCTATTTTGACCATTGTGACCATCGTATGCATATTGAAATGCTCTATTTATATAAGATTGATCCTTAGGTTTAAAATATCCTAGTAGTTTGTCGTATAGTTTATTTACTTCTTTTGATGGGATGGTAGTTGCCATAAGTTAATGGTACTAAATTTATTTGGTTTTAATTATTTTTGATAAAAATGGAACAGTAACAAATATGGAACTATAAGTACCTGAGGCTATACCTATTAACAAAGGTATTGCAAAATCCGCAAGATTACCTTCAATTCCTAAATAATTACCAATGACAATAATTGAAATTATAGGAATAGCAGACGTTAATGATGTGTTGATACTTCTCATCAGCACCTCATTAAATGTTTTATTAAGAACATCTTTATTTAAATTATTTAATTTAAATACTTTTTGAGAATCACTTAATTTATCAAACAATATAACTGTGTCGTAAAGCGAGTAACCGAGAATTGTTAATAGCGCTATTACTGTTGAAGGTGTTATTTCAAGACCTATCAGCACATAAATTGAGAAAGTTAACAATAAATCATGTAGTAATGCAATTAATGCAATAAGAGAGTATCTATATTCATATCTTAACGAAATAAGTAAAGCGATTATTGTAAGGAATATAACTAACGCCCTTACTCCTTTCTCAGTAATATCTTGACCAAAGGTTGGGCCGACTCTTTGAAAATCTATTTCTCCAGTTGGTATATCAAATTTATTACCTAAATAATTTAGAAATTCAGTCTCATTTTCTTGGGAGGATTCAACAGCTCTAAAAATTAATGTGTTAGAGTTTTCAAATGTTTGATAACGAGAGACTTCTAAGATAGAGTTTCCTAAAACCTCTGTAATATCATTATCAGAATATTCAGTATCTAGTTGATATGTTGTTCCACCAGTAAAATCAACAGATAAATTTAATGAGAAAACACCAAATATAGAAGCTATTAGAATTGCAACAAATATTAACATTTCAATAACGAATATTTTATAGAATCTCGGGCCTATATCTTTGAAGTCAATTTGTGTAGTGCCTAAAAATAATTTTTTAAACATTTTCAAAATCCTTTCTATTCAAAGGAAAGTAGAATCTTGGGTTATCAGTTATATATCCAACAACAGGAACTGCAGTTGATATGAATATTCTTGTATAAAACAAATCAAACACTGTTGCTAATCCAAGAGTTAAAGCAAAACCTCTAATAGGTCCTACAGCTAGTAAGTAAAGAATGATAGCTGCAATTATTGAAACAAAATCAGCAACTAATATTGTATTCCAAGCCTCTTTAACTGCTTTTTCAGTAGCAAAGTTAAAAGAACGACCAATTTTTAATTCGTCCTTTAACTTTTCAAAAATAACTATATATGAGTCAGCTGTAAGTCCTATTGAAACAATAACACCTGCAATGCCAGCAAGTGTTAGTGTGTATCCTTGCCATTCACCTAGAAGTGAAATAACTGAGTAAAATAAAGCACCAAAAGATGCTAAACCAACAATTGCTATTAAACCAGATAGACGATAATAAAGTAATAAAAATATGCTGACAATAATAAGACCGATTAATCCAGCTTGTAGACCCAAATTGAGTGTATTTTTACCTAAGGTAGCTGATACTTTTTGAATTGAAGATCTTTCAAAAGATACTGGCAAAGCACCATATCTTAATATTACGGCAAGATTATTCGCAGATTCCCCTTGATCGACATTTCCCATAGATATAGATGCAGTTCCTCCTGTAATACCAATATCTGGATTAACGTCGAATGCTACTTGAGGAGCAGATATTACTTCTTCATCTAGAACAATTGCCAATTTACGCTGGTCACCTATATTAGATGCGAGAACCTTAGTTAAGTCAGTAAACTTATCTGCTGATTCATCTTTAAAATTTAACTGTACAACCCATTCGTTTTGAGGATACAAAGCTAAAGCATCATCAATATCATTACCTGTTAACTCAGCTGGGCCTAGTTCATATATGATTGGGAAACCTTCTCGTAATGACAATAAATAAGAAGTTGTTGAGGGGTCATCATTTATAGATAATCCTGTTAATTTATCTACACCTGGAAGTGCAGAAATAATAGGATTTTCTGGATCATCAGGATTTTCAGTAATAGTTAATGCTGGAGAATAACCAGTCTGCATTGAGGAGTTTATTACAGGTCTAAATGTCAATAAACCTGTTGTACCTACAGCTTCCAATGCTTTTTCTTGGTCAGTTAATCCAGGTAGTTGAACTAATACCGAGTTTTCTCCACTTATTGATATTTCAGGCTCTTGTACTTCACCGAATGCAGCTATTCTTGTTCTCATAATTTCAACAGCTTGTTCAATTAATTCAGGCTCAGTATCTTCATCAGCTGTGAGAATAACTGAAATACCCCCTTGAAGATCAAGACCAAGCTTTGGTTGTATCGAGTTCATAAAAACGTAAGTTAATAAACCTGCAGAAAGTAATGGTAAAAATAAAAGTTTTATAATTCTTTTCATGATCTATTTATGAAGTATTTTGCTTTTTAATATTTCAATTTCACCTTTTTTAAGGACAAGTGTGATACTCTCTTCTTTAATATTTGTAACTCTACCGTATATGCCAGAATCAGTAACAACATCGTCACCAATCTTTAATGCTTCAATGTAAGATTTATGCTTTTTTTGTCTTCTTCTTTGAGGTATGTAAAGGATTATATAGAACAATATGAAAACTGTTACTAACGGTAGAAGAGCAATTAAATCATCCATTTATAATACTTTCTTTATATTTTTCAAATTCTGAGTTTAATATACTTTTTCTAACTTCGGAAAGTATATTTTCAGTCTGAAATATATTATGTAAAGTTAAATATAGCCATGCTGAAGTTGATTCATTTATAAGTAGATGTCTTAGATACGCTTTTGAATATTTATTACAGACAAGACATTCACATTCTAAAACCAAAGGTTCTGTGTTATTTTTAAATTGACTATTTTTAAGATTAAAAAATTTACCTTTATTAATTATTTTTCCATGTCGTGCGAGACGAGCAGGCCATACACAATCAAACATATCAATACCTGAGTCTATTAGATTTAGCATTCCTTCTATATCACCTAAGCCCATTACGTATCTTAATTTATTTTTTGGAAGAAAATCTACAGTAAAATCCACAATGCTTTTTCTCTCTTCTGGTGTTTCCCCTATAGCAAGTCCACCTATTGCGTAACCATCAAAATCTAATGAGACCATTTCGATAGATGACTTTTCTCTTAACTCAAGAAATTTACCACCCTGTACTATTCCAAATAATGATTGATTAGTATTTGAGTGATAATCACGAGCAATTTCAGCCCATTTTTTTGTTGTATTAATTGATTGAAGCTGTTTGTTATAATCTTTATCTATATCTACTAATGAATCTAAAATCATTGCTATGTCACTATTTAAAGTATTTTGTATGTCCATTGAAAGAATTGGATCCATGAAAAATTTAGAACCATCATAAATATTTTTAAACTCTATACCATCGTCATTAAATTTATTTGGTATTGACCATCCCTGAAAACCACCAGAATCAGTCAGAATTAGATTTTCCCAACCGATAAAATTATGCAGTCCATCGAACTCTTTTATTACATCAAGACCAGGCCGTAGATAGAGATGGTATGTGTTAGCTAAAAGAACATTTGTTTTATTTAAATAATTAAGAGGAAGAGATTTAATTGCCCCTCTTGTTGCAACTGGCATGAATGTGGGAGTTTGAAGAGATTTGCCATTAATTATTACATCATTAACTCTAGCTTTACCATCTGTAGCGATAGTTTTTAAGTTAATATTTTTCATTTACATTAAATAGTACTGCATCACCAAAACTTAAAAATTTTAAATCTGCATTGATAGCAAAATCATATAGATCCTTCCATTCTGATCCATATATACAATCAACTATTGAAAGAAGCGAGCTATTTGGTGCATGAAAATTAGTAATTAAATAATTAGGAATGTTAATTTTTGTATCTGGAAAAATAAAATAATCTGTATAACTCGAAAGTTTACCAGTTACATAAGCAGATTCTATAGCTCTTAATGATGTTGTTCCAATACAGTAAATATCTATATTTGAACTCTTAGCATCTAATATGAGTTCAAAATCATCTTTACTGATTTGATAATTTTCTTTATGTATTTTGTGATCTTCCAGATATTTTTCTGTTACAGGTTTAAAAGTATCTATATTCACATCTAAATTGATAAAAATAAATTTGTGCCCTTCTTTAGTAAGATTTTTTATCTGTTGATTAGTAAAGTGTAAACCTGCAGTTGGAGATGCAACAGAAAACCCACCTTCAGCAAATTGGTTATTGTAATACTCATACTTAGATGAATCATCTTTTATATACGGTGGTAAGGGAATTTGACCATAACTTTTAATTATTTCTGTTACTGGAATATCAAATTTAATCTCATAAGTATCATTTAGAATGTTAATAATTTCAAAATTAAAATCATCAAGCATGTATTTTTTATTTAATGATTTCTTATCGGTTGATTTAATTAAACATTTAGCAATATAAGTAGATTTAATATCTAAGACGAATATTTCTATTTTTCCACCAGTAGATTTTTTATTTATTATTCTTACACTTTGAACTTGGGATTTGTTCATAATAAATAAAGAGGGTCTTTTTATGATCGAACTTATATTTTTAAATTTTATAATTTTTTTGGTTTCAGCTATCAGCAATTTAGATAAACTAGGATCCTTATATGGTGTTTGATTAATTGATTTTTTAGGAAGATCGTAATTATAAACCTTAGACTCAAAAGGCATTATTTATTTAATAATTTTATAAATAAATCATAAGACATTGACACTACTTCTGGCATGCCATCCGATGATCTCCTAGAATTACCATCTCTCTTCTTCAACTTTTTCCAAAATAAAACTGTATTATCGCTTCCAGATTTTTCTATAGCTTTCCCTAATGACTGATGAATATTTAGATTTTGTCGTGATTTAGCTTCTATAAAATATTCTTCATCATCA